>OGPR01003202.1_pt1 | contig 9983 bp, 10 predicted proteins | sample 1552981 | NCBI WGS metagenome assembly OGPR01 (sample SAMEA2580260, study PRJEB22360) | human gut metagenome | biome: human gut; feature: human-associated habitat; material: faeces | place: Denmark | collected 2008/2010 | reverse complement strand
GGCATGGTTCTCAAGTTCCGTGACAGTAATTCTCACCTTTTCTGCCTCTTCACAGTATGCGTCACGGCCGTGCGCAATGCCCTGAAGGAACTTGGCCTGGAGAATCTGGCTGCCCAATCTGTCCTCAAACTTTCCGAGGGGCAGAAGCAGAAGGTGGCCTTGGCCGGTCTGCTGGCCGCGCATCCCAAGGCTCTGGTGTTGGACGAGCCTTCCGCCAACCTGGATCCGCAGTCTACGCTGGAGCTGGCGGACACACTGCGGCGGCTCAAGGATATGGGACTGGCCCTTTTTGTGGCGGACCACCGTTTTTCCTGGCTGCGGGATCTGGCCGACCATGTGCTCGTCATGGACGGCGGGCGCATTGTGGCCGAAGGAGATTTTGATCTGCTGGACGACGCCGCCTTGCGGGCGCGTCACGGTCTGCGCTCCGCCATCTGGCACGACCCCCGGCAGGATTTGCCCGGAGCAGAAACCGCGGAGGCCGTTGCGTCTTTTACTATCCATGATCTTTCATTCGCCTTTGGGAAAAAGCCGACGCTGTTCGACGGGCTGGACCTCACCTTTCCCGGTGGGGGCATCACGGTCTTGGCCGGGCCCAACGGCTGCGGCAAAACCACCCTGGCCAGGCTGTCCGCCGGTTTGCTCAAATGCAAGGGGGCGTCCTTTGCCTGGCGGGGACAGAATCTGCCAGAACGTGGGCGCGCCCGGCAGGTGGGGCTGGTGCTGCAGAACGCTGACCACCAGCTGCGCATGGACAGCGTGCGCGCGGAACTGACGGACGCCCTTGCGGGCCTGCCCCAGGACGAATCCTCTGCCCGCGTGGAGGGATTTTTGGAAGCCTATGGTCTGGCCGCGCTGGCGGAGCGACATCCCCAGTCCCTTTCCGGGGGTGAAAAACAGCGGCTGAGCGTGGCCGCGGCCATGATCCGTCAGCCGGGCGTGGTTTTTCTTGACGAACCCACCAGTGGGCTTGACGGGGAAAACATGCACCGCATGGGCGAGGATCTGCGCCGGGCCGCCAAGGCCGGAACGGCCGTGGTCGTCATTACCCATGACCTTGAATTTATGGGCGAAATTTGTGACTGCATCGTGCCGCTGACGGGCAAGGCCAGCACGCAAAGCAACGCATAACTCCAATATAAAATTAAAGCGTTCATTGGAACAGCGGGATGCGTGGCGTCCTGGAAACTGCGGGATGCCCTCCTGTGCAGACCATACACGGCAATTGCGGCAAACAGGTTTTGGGTGCAAGGCCGCAAAGGAGACGTTATGTCGGATTTTGTGCAGAAAGTGTGCCAAAAAGTGGCGGAAAACCCCAGTGTTATGCTTATGACCCTGGCGGTGGAGTTGGGTCGGCCCGAAGGCGACCTGGTGGCCGCCCTGCCCGAAGATATGCGGGTGCAGGGGCGCAAGGAAGATTTTGCGGCCATTTGGGAGGCCATGACCCAATGGGAAAAGTGCACCTTCCTGGCGGTCAATAACGGTTGTGTGGTGGAGGTGGAGGGCAGGCTGCCCAAGGGAACCTTCGGCCACGGCATGTTTAATCTGGCGCATGGAGAAAACGCCCTGAGCGGACATATTTTTGCGGACAGGGTGGAAAAAGTATGGTTTGTGTCCAAGCCTTTCTTCAACAAAGAAAGCCACTCTGTGCAGTTTTTTGACGTCAAAGGCGAGATGATCTGCGCTGTCTATCTTGGGCGGGACGGCAAAAGGGAGATTATCCCGGCCATCAAAGCATCGTTCATGAACATGCGCGAGAGTTTCGCGCAGTAGTGCCGGTTAATTACATCAACAAAGTTTATCAGCTCTGGAAGGGGATGTTATGAAAGATATGCGTTGCGCTGTGGTCTATTCCAGCCGTACGGGCAATACCCGGATGGTCGCCGAAGCCGTTTTGCAGGCCCTGCCTCAGGGTACGGGCATATACCCTGTGGCTGAGGCGCCTGCGCCGGAAGATTTTGACTTTATTGCGCTGGGTTTCTGGGCCGACAAGGGCGGCGTGGACAGCGCCATGCAGAAGTACATGGAGCGGGTGGCCGGGAAAAATCTGCTGCTGGGGCTTTTCGGCACTATGGGTGCCCGACCGGAATCCGGGCATGGTCGCGACATTATGGCCGATGCACGCGCCCGCGTGCCCGGCAATAGCGTACTGTGCGAATTTTTGTGCATGGGCAAGATTGATCCCAAGGTTCTGCAAATGATGGAAACCATGCGCGCCAAAGGCGATACCATTCACCCCATGACGCCCGAACGCGCCGCCACCATCGCTGAAGCGACAAAGCATCCCGACGCGGCGGATCTTGCCGCCGCCAGGGAGTGTTTCACCGCCATGATCCGCAAGGCTCACGCTGCAGAGCCGGCTGCGGATTAAGCCCAAAGGCCTCCCGCCGGATGTTTGCCGGCGGGAGGCGCAACCCCTGTAACATATAACTGCAGAGTGGAGGCAACTATGCAATTGGTACAGTATGTTCTGACGTTCGGCAAATTGTTGAAACAGGACCAGCGCGGCGTTACGGCCATTGAATACGGCATCCTTGCCGCGGGCGTGGCCGTGTTGATCGGTTCGCTGGTGGCTTCGGACGGCACATTTTCACAGACGCTCAGTTCTGTTTTTCAAAACATTCTTAATCAGCTGCCGCAGGCGGAATCAAAATAATGCCCTGGTATCTGGCGGCGGTGGCCTCTGCTGCCGTGGTCTGGGCAGCGGTCAGCGACGCGCTGCGTTATCGTATCCCCAATGCCTGCATTTTGGTTTTGTTGGGGATTGCCGCCGCACACGCCGCCACCCAGGGCTCCTTTGCGGTGCTGGGGATTAAAGAGGCATTGGCGGTTTTTCTGCCCGGATGCCTGCTGTTCTACGGCAAGGCTTTGGGGGGTGGGGACGTCAAGCTCGCCACGGCCTGCATGTTGCTGCTGCCCGGCAGACTGTGGTCGTTTTTGATTGTCATGAGCGTTCTGGGGGGCCTGCTGGCCGTCGCCTATCTGGTCTGCCGACTGTGCACCAGGCGCACCTCCAGATATCTGCCTTACGGAGTGGCCATAGCCGGGGCCGCATTGCTTGAATTTTGCGGCCTGACCATGGTCTGAAGCCGTTCGGAAAGACCTGTGGGGATTTTTAAGTGAAAATAAAAATGAAATTCATAGTGTATTCTGTGGGAGCTGTGGCCCTTATGGCGCTGCTTCTGTCCATGGGCCGCTCCTTCGGGTTTATGACTTCAGAAGGGCCCAAGCAGGTGCGCCACTATCTGGCGGTGGTGCGTGACCTGAGCGTGGGCGATTTTCTGGAAGCCAAGGATCTGGAGTGGCGGCCCGCATCCCCGGCCCTGTCGGCAGAGGCTGCGGCGGCGTACACGCCCAAGGGCAGCCTCAATCTCTCCGACCTGGCCGGGGCAGTTTTGCGCAGCAGTGTTTCCCGCGACAGCTTCCTGTCCGTCCACGACTATATCAAGCCTGGAGAATCCGCCTTTCTCGCCGCTGTGCTGCGGCCGGACAAAAGGGCCATCACCATCAGGGTGGACGACGTGACCGGCGGGGCCGGACTTATCCGCCCCGGCAACCAGGTAGACGTGATCCTTTCCGGCAAGCTGGAAACCGGCGGCGGTCTCAAGGGCCTGCCTTCGGCCAAGACCCTGCTTACGGACGTGCGCGTTATTGCCGTCAATCGGGATGTGGACCCGCGGGCCGTGAGCGCTGCGGACGAGAAGGACAAAATCGTCAAAGGCGGCAGCCAGGATATTTCGCGGGGCACGGTGACGCTTGAGGTTTCTCCCCTTGAAGTGGAGCTTGTTACTGTGGCGCGTAAGCTGGGCGAACTTTCGCTGAGCCTCAGAAGCCTGGAGAACGGCGTGGCCTCGCGGAGAGTGTCCGCGCGGATCACCAAGGCCGACGACATTGTAAAAATTGCCGGTCCCGGGGCCAACGTGGTGACCATTTACGGCACAGAGGTCAACAAGTCCTCCACCAAATAACCCCGTAAAAATATGCTGTTGCCGCCGCAGCGGCAGCGGTTGGCGTCTGAATCCGGGCGGCGTCGGCAGGGGCGCCGCAGAACGTCAATCTTTTTTTCCGTAAAGGATGCTTCATGCGAGTGTTAACTCTTATGGCCGCGCTGTTGACGACCATTATTTTTGGCGTCGAGGCGCAGAGCGCGGGGCGTGTGCAGTCCCCCACAACCACCGTGTCCGTCGCCGTGAGCAAGGGGGTGCTCATTTCCCTGCCTGAAGCGGCCAAGACCGTTTTTGTGGCGGACCCGGAAGTGGCCAGCTTTCAGGTGGCGGGCGAACGGCGGGTGCTGGTTTTTGGGCGCATGCCGGGTCAGACTACCGTATTTGCCCTTGGGGAAAGCGACGACCCCATTTACAGCGCCAACGTCACGGTGGCGTACGACACCAGCCTTATGCACGCGGCGCTGCGGCGGGAATTTCCCTCTCTGAATCTGAAACTCACCCCAGTGTACGACGGCGTGGCCGTCAGCGGCAAAGTGCCCAGTGCTGAAACCGCCGCCCAGGTCATCGCCATGCTGGATTCTTTTGTGCGTGTGCCGGCCGCGGCCACCGGCAACGCCGCCAATACGGCGGAATCCTCCAATAAGGAAGGGGACGGAGACACCACGCCTTCGGGCGCGGGCACCGGATCCGGCACTCTTTCCACGCGCAACGCCAAGATTATCAACCGTCTTACGATAACCATGCCTACCCAGGTCACCATCAGGGTACGTGTGGCCGAAGTGAGCCGGACCCTTTCCGAGCAGTTGGGGGTCAAATGGCAGTTCGGGCGGGAGGCTTTTCTTGGTGGCGAAAAGCTGCTGGTGGGGCTTTCCGGCAGCGCTGTCAGTTCCGGCGTGACCTTTGCCACCAGCACGGGCATTACGGGCTCAACCGGGGGGATGCCTGTGGATCTGGGCGTGCTTATCGACGCCTTGGCCCTGGAAAACCTTGTTTCCATCCTGGCGGAGCCCAACCTTTCCGTTATGTCCGGCGAAACGGCCAATTTCCTGGCCGGCGGCGAGATACCCTTTCCTACCTCTGACGGCGATGGCGGCACTGGAGTGGACTTCAAGGAATTTGGCGTGCTGCTGGGGGTTACGCCCACCATCCTTTCGCCCAACCGCATCAGCCTGCGCCTGCGGCCGGAAGTGAGCGAGCCTTCCACCGCCAACGGCGTGGTTATTCAGGGGGCGGTGGTGCCAGGGTTCACCACCCGCAGGGCCGAAACCACAGTGGAACTGGCTTCGGGCCAGAGCGTGGCCATCGGCGGCCTGCTGCAGAACTCCATCACCAATGAGGTCAGCAAAATTCCTTTGCTGGGCGATATTCCCATTATCGGCGCCCTGGCCCGCTCCAAGGCCTTCAAACGTGGCGAGACCGAGCTGGTTATCATTGCCACGGCCTATATCTCCGAACCGTCGGACGCGGCTCTGGACATCCCCAACGCCAATATTGACGTGCCCAATTTTTTCAACCGCATGTTCCTGGGGCAAAACCCCAGGGTCAGCGCGGGCTCGCTGCGTCCCGCGGATTTCATCTATTATTAGGCAATCTGGGGGGTTGGCGTTGTTTAATGGCGGGCGGGGCCGCCCGCGTAAGGACAGAGGATTCGGGAGGATACGGTGAAAAAAATATCTTTAGTGCTTCTCTGCCTGCTTATGGCGGCGGGCTGCGCCAGGCGCACTTCCGTGCCGCAGAATCAGATGGTCTGGATCAGGGAAGATGTGCCCTGCGTGTTGACCGGCATGCCGGAGGATACCCAGCGGCGGGTTTTGGCCGAAACAATCAAGGCCCTCCGCAGTGGCGACATTTCGGCCGTTATTGCCGCCGGGCCCGATGCGGACCCGCGCAGCCCGGAGCGGGTGCGCGCCACCCTCACGGCTTTGCAGGTTGCCCCACAACGCATTGTGCTGACGCCTTCCACGGGCGACTACCTGGGCGTGACCTTTACCGTGCAGCGTCTGGTGCAGGCCCGGGTGCGGGAGTCTTTTTGGGACCCTTACTGGTTTAACCGCAATGCCGTGGACCCGGAATTCGGGCGGGCCATGGAGGCCAACCTGGGCCGGCAGTATGTGGAAAAACGCCAGCTTGATGTTCCTGAAAGCCTCAGCGACCCCAACCCTGTGGCGGCGGTGGGCGCTGTAGACCGCTACCAGGGCGGCAAGGTGCGGGGGCTTTCGGACCAGTCTGTTGAAGTCGGCACATCAGGACAATAGGGGAAGCAATGAGCAACGCGTTTGAAGGGCGGGGCGAAGACGCCGCGCAGATGTTTCAGGAAGAAGGGCTCAAAACGGCGCTGCTGTTGTCGGGCGAAACGGCTTTTGCCCAGATTCGGCCCGGCCTTGAGGCAGGCTGCATCCCCGTGGGGTTTTGTCTGGATGTGGGGGCAAAGACAGATTTTCTCAAGCACCTGACGCCGGCCAACCTGGCGGGTCATTGCGCCGTGGTGCTCGATGTTTCCCGCCAGGGTTCGCCCCTGGCGCTGCTGCGCGAGCTGCGGGAGCGCTGCCCCGCCCAGATGAAGATCGTGGCCATCGGCAGCGCCAATGACCTCGGATTCTATCGGCAGGCTTTGGCCGCCGGCGCGGATGAATATTTTGCGCAGCCCCTGCCCGTGGACGAATTGCTGCAGGCCATGCGGACGCTGCTTAACCTGGACGCTGCGGCCTGCCCCTTGCGCCTGGGCCGCATGGTCGCCGTGTTCGGCACGCACGGCGGCGCCGGGGCGGGGCCGGGGGCGGCTGGACTGGCCCAGATGTTTGCGCTGGAGCACGGCCGCAGCACGGCGCTGGTGGACTCCAATACCCTTTCCCCCACGGTGGGCAGCGCCGTGGGCAGCGATTTGCCCGGAAACCTGGGTCTTCTGCTGGACGAAGCTGAGGAAATAGACAGCGTGCTGGTAGATCAGATCATCCAGCGCCCCGTGGAGAACCTTGCCCTGCTGGACGGTTATGACGGCATAGACGTGCAGCGCTCCATCAAACCCGCCAATGTGGAGGCCCTTATCGAGCTTCTGGGCAACCGCTACCGCTACCAGGTCTGGCGGGTCAACGGCGGGTCGGGCGCGCTGAAGCCCCTGGTGCTCAAGCAGGCGGATATTGTGCTGCTGGTGCTGGGGGGAGCCTTGCCGTCGGCCCGGGCCGTGCCCGACGTGGTGCAGTGGCTGGGAGAGCATAATCCCGGCGCGCGGCTGATCCTGGTCTACAATACGCCGTCGCCCAATCCGCCGGTGCCGGCGGAGTCCTTTGAAGATCTTACTGGACGTAAAATACATTTTACCATCCCATACCAAAAGACTTTTGGCGAAGATCAGTTGAAAAATATTCGCTTTAATCAGCCTTCTCACTGTATGCATAAAATTTTTTCGTCCATAACAAATGATATTCTTGGCGTGCAGTGTCATCACTGCAGTTGGCTGCGGAGGCTCTTTAAATGAGTATGAGCAGGCAGAACAAGATTTCTGATGAAACGCACCAGCGTATCCGCACCTATATTATCGAGCAGGTGGACGCCGAAAGTGCGCTCAAAATGGACCCCCGCGTGCTGGAGCGCACCGTGGGTAAAATTGTGGCTGAGGCCGTAGCGGAAATGCGGCTGTTTCTTAATGGCTACGAACAGCGTGCGCTGACTCGTGAGATCGTGGACGATATGGTGCGGCTGGGGCCCATTCAGCCTTGCATGGACGACCCGCAGGTCAACGACGTGCTGGTCAACGGCACGGATCAGGTGCTGGTGGAGCGCGCGGGCAAGCTGGAGCTCACCAAGCACAAGTTTCGCGACCACAACCACCTGCTCAACCTGGCCCAGCGCATTGCCAGCGCCGTGGGCAGGCGCATAGACGAATCTTCGCCCATGGTGGACGCCCGCCTGGCCGACGGCAGCCGCGTGAACATCGTGGGGCCGCCCCTGGCCCTGGACGGCATCTACATTTCCATCCGTAAATTTTCCCGTACGGTCATGACCCTGGATTCGTATGTGGAAAAGGGCTGCATGTCCCGGCGTATGGCGGATTTTCTGCACCTTGCGGCCAAAGCGCGGCTGAACATTCTGGTTTCCGGCGGCACGGGGTCGGGCAAGACCACCATGCTCAATGCCCTTTCGCAGCACATTTCGCGCTCCGAGCGCATCATCACCATTGAGGACGCGGCGGAACTGCGCCTGGACCAGCCCTTTGTCATCCGGTTGGAAACGCGCCCGCCCAGCATTGAAGGCAAGGGCGAGGTGACCCAGCGCGACCTTTTGCGCAACGCCCTGCGCATGCGGCCCGACCGCATTCTGCTGGGCGAAGTGCGTGGCGCCGAAGCCTTTGACATGCTTCAGGCCATGAACACGGGTCACGACGGTTCCTTGTCCACCGTGCACGCCAACACGCCAGAGGATGCCCTGCTGCGGCTGGAGAACATGCTCAATATGGGCGCGCACGCCATGACCTCCGCCCTGGTGCGGCGTCAGCTTTCCAGCGCGTTGGATCTGCTGGTGCAGGTAGAGCGCGACATTACGGGCATGCGGCGCGTTACGCACATTTCCGAAGTGGTGGCTGAAGGGCCGGACGATGTGGCCTGCCGACACATCTTTGCGTTCCGGCGTAAGGCCGAGGGCGGCGGAGAATTTGTGCGCACAGACTACCAGCCGGACTATGACCGCAAAATGATGGCCTCTGAAGTGTACGAAGCCTATCAGGAGGTGATCGGCCGTGACGCTTACTGAACTGCTGCTCATTCTGCTGGTGCTGACGCTGGTGTTGTTTTTTCTGCGCATGAGCCGGCAGCGCAAAAAAAACGCGCTCTACGCGCGGCTGGATTTTCTGCGTCCTGCCCAGAAGGCGGAGGCCGGCACAGGTCGTATCCCCTGGCAGGAGCTGTCCAAACCAGAGGTGCGCATTGCCGCCGCAGGCGTGGTTGTTTCTCTGGCCGTGGCCTTTTTCTTTAATCTGCCGGTCTGGAGTCTGGTGCTGCTGCTCTGCATCGTTTGCCCGGCGGCCTGGTTTCTGGTTCGTCGGTACCGTCTGCGGCGCTTTCGGGCGGAGTTCGCGGAGCGCTTCCCTGAGGCCGTGGACAGCCTCACCCGCGCGGTTCAGGCAGGCGTCCCGCTGGAGCGGGCCCTGGCTTCCATCGGGGCCATCTTTGAGGGCGAAATGGCCCACCGCTTTCAGCACCTGGTGCAGCAGATGGAGATAGGCGTTTCCTTCAAAGAGGCCCTGGACGCCTTTGCCGCAGGGCTGGATTTGCCGGACGTGGACTATTTTTGCGCCGTGCTTGTGCTGCACCGCGAAACCGGCAGTCAGATCACCCCCATGCTCCTTTCCTTAAGCAGAACTCTGAGCGAGAGGCGAGTGGTTGCCCGCAAGCTCAAGGCTCTTACGGCGGAATCGCGCGCGGCCGCCAGGGTGCTGTCTTTTCTGCCCCTGTTCATCATCGGTCTGCAGGCGCTGCTTAACCCGCAGCAACTGCAGTTTCTTATCAACGATCCTCTGGGACGCATCGTTATTGGGTACTGCACGCTGAGTATGGCTGCGGGCATCCTGATTATCCGGCGCATGTCCCGCTTGTCGGATTAGCTATGCGTTTGCACCACATCCTTCTTTTTGTGCTCCCTGTGGCGGCCGTGTTGCTGTATGGCGGGGCCGCGCGGCGCATGCGCCGCGCCCGCGTGCTGCACCGCCTGCTTCGGCAGACGGAAGGCGCTGCGCAGGAGAAAAAAAAGAACACGGAATGGCAGATCTGGCTTAAGGCTTTGGCCGTTCCCCTGGCGGGCAGAAAAGAACGGGCCGCCCTGAGCGAAAAACTTGTCTGGGCGGGGTTGCGCACCAACTGGGCTTTGGACGCTTTTTTGGCGGGCAAGCTGTTGCTGGTGCTGCTGACCGTGGCGGCCGGGTATTTCTTTTTTGAAATTCAGATAACGCATCTGCTGGCCCGCCCCTTTGCCTTGCTCAAATATCTGGTGACCATATTTGTGGCGGGCCCCCCTCCCGGTTTGGGGGGGGGCCCCCGTTTTTCC
>OGPR01003201.1_pt1 | contig 9983 bp, 7 predicted proteins | sample 1552981 | NCBI WGS metagenome assembly OGPR01 (sample SAMEA2580260, study PRJEB22360) | human gut metagenome | biome: human gut; feature: human-associated habitat; material: faeces | place: Denmark | collected 2008/2010 | reverse complement strand
CTGCTTTGCCCGGGGCGCTGTATGGCCTGGGGGGCGAGCCTGTGGGCAGCAGTGTGCTGGCAAACTATTTTGATATGGCCGTGTCCAGCGCTACGCTGCGCAACGAAATGGCGGCGCTGACCAAGCTGGGTCTGCTGGAGCAGCCCCACACCAGCGCGGGCCGTGTCCCCAGTGCCAAGGGCTACCGTTATTATCTCGACAATCTGCTGACGGACGACCAGCCGCTGGACCGCGTGACCCGCGCCCGCGTCGAAGCCGTTTTCGCCAGCCTCGACCATGAGCCGGAAAAGCTCGCACAGGGCGCTGCAAAGGCGCTGGCCGCCATCAGCGGCTGCACCGCAGCCGTCAGCACTCCCTGTGCCGAAGACCTCTGCGTCGCCCACTACGAAGTCGTTCAGGTGGGCCGCAGCGCAGCGGCTGTGCTGGCCGTCACGACGGCGGGCTACGTCCGCACCCGTGTGGCGCGGGTCCGCACCGGCCTCTCCCGCGAGAACGCCGCTGCGCTGGCCGCGCTGCTCAACCGCAACCTGACCTTCGTTGCGCCGGTGGACCTGTCCAACCGGCTGCTGGCAGAGCTGTGCAGCCAGATCGACCCGGAGCTGGTTCCGGTCATCAGCGCAGCCGCTGCGATTTTGCAGGATTCCGCACAGCCCCACGTATTTCTGGGCGGTGAGCAGTACCTGCTCAACTGGCCGCAGCTCGAAGGCAAGGTGGGCGACATCCTCACCCTGCTGAACGACGAAGAGCAGGCGGCCCACATCATCGCACCCCCGGCAGACCGCAGTGAGAGCGTGCTGCTGGGCGAGGATCTGGAACCTCAGATCCCCGGCTTGTGCATCGTCAGCGACCGCTACCTGGTAGGCGGCGGGCTGTGGGGTACGGTGGCCCTGATCGGGCCGACCCGGATGCCCTTCCAGAAGCTGATGCCGCTGCTCCACCTCTTCGCCGACGAGCTTGGCGAGGGCATGAGCGGTAAACGAAAAGACACCCCGCAGATGGCCGCACCCCGGCGGACTGTGATATATAAGGAGGATCTGGAATGAGCGAAGAGACCAAGAAGACGGCAGAAGCTCCCGAGCAGGAAGCAAAGGAGACCGAAGCCGCACCTCAGGAAGCGCCCGAGACCGCCGCAGCCCCCGAGAAGGAGGCCGAGGCAGAACCCGCAGACGCCAAGAAGAAAGATGGCTGGTTCAATAAGAAGGCCCGGGAGATGGACGCCGTAAAGGCAAAGCTCGACGCAGCCGAGAAGAACGCCGCACAGGCCAAAGACCAGCTGCTCCGGATGGCAGCGGAGTACGAGAACTACCGCAAGCGCTCCACCCGCGAGGCTGACCAGAAGTTCAACGATGGCGTGTCCTTCGCCGTGAACCAGATCATCCCCATCCTGGACACGCTGGAGATGGCAGCCAACGCCCCCACCACCGACGAGAACTACAAAAAGGGCGTGACCATGACGCTGGACAAAGCCGCCAAGGCGCTGGATGCCCTCCATGTGGAGGAGATCGAGGCGCTGGGCAAGCCCTTTGACCCCAACTTCATGAACGCCGTCCAGCAGATCCCCGCCCCGGACGGGCAGGAGAGCGGCACCGTCATCACGGTGTACCAGAAAGGCTACAAGCTGGGCGACAAGATCGTCCGCCACGCGACCGTCGTGGTGGCCGAGTAAATCCGCAAAGACCCGCAGGGGTTTTGAAGATAGACATCCGCTTCACATCTAAGCATGAGATAAACAAGTTCTTTTGAGAGGAGACTTCATTTATGAGCAAAATCATTGGTATTGACCTTGGTACTACGAATAGCTGCGTGGCTGTCATGGAGGGCGGCGAGCCCGTCGTCATCGCAAACTCCGAGGGCGCCCGCACCACCCCGTCTGTTGTTGGCTTCACCAAGACCGGTGACCGTCTGGTCGGTCAGGTCGCAAAGCGTCAGGCCATCACCAACCCCGAGAACACCGTTTCTTCCATCAAGCGTCAGATGGGTACCGACCACAAGGTGACCCTGAACGGCAAGGAGTACACTCCCCAGCAGGTCAGCGCTATGATCCTGCAGAAGCTGAAGGCTGATGCCGAGGCTTATCTGGGCGAGCCTGTTACCGAGGCTGTCATTACCGTTCCTGCATACTTCAACGACAGCCAGCGTCAGGCTACCAAGGACGCAGGCACCATTGCAGGCCTGAACGTCAAGCGTATCATCAACGAGCCTACTGCCGCTTCTCTGGCATACGGCATCGATAAGGAAGATGACCAGAAAATCATGGTCTACGACCTGGGCGGCGGCACCTTCGATGTCTCCATCATCGAGATGGGCGACGGCGTCACCGAAGTTCTGGCCACCAACGGCGACACCCATCTGGGCGGCGATGACTTCGACCAGCGCATCATCGACTGGATGGCTGACGCCTTCCAGACCGAGAACGGCATCGACCTGCGCAAGGATAAGATGGCCGCTCAGCGCCTGAAGGAAGCTGCCGAGAAGGCAAAGATCGAGCTGTCCAGCGCTATGAGCAGCCAGATCAACCTGCCCTTCATCACGGCTGACGCTACCGGCCCCAAGCATCTGGATATGACCCTGACCCGTGCAAAGTTCAACGAGCTGACCGCAGACCTCGTTGACCGCACCATGACCCCTGTCCGCAAGGCTCTGCAGGATGCCGGCCTGCGCGCATCTGATCTGAAGAAGGTCCTGATGGTCGGTGGTTCCACCCGTATCCCCGCTGTCTACGATGCAGTCAAGAAAGAGCTGAACTGCGAGCCCTTCAAGGGCATCAACCCCGATGAGTGCGTGGCTGTCGGTGCTGCTATCCAGGGCGGCGTCCTGCAGGGCGACGTCAAGGGTCTGCTGCTGCTGGATGTCACCCCGCTGAGCCTCGGCATTGAGACTCTGGGCGGCGTCTGCACCAAGATCATTGAGCGCAACACCACCATTCCTACCCACAAGAGCCAGGTCTTCTCCACTGCTGCGGATAACCAGCCCTCTGTTGAGATCAATGTCCTGCAGGGCGAGCGTGAGTTTGCCCGCGACAACAAGAGCCTCGGCGTCTTCCATCTGGACGGCATCGCTCCGGCTCCCCGTGGCGTGCCTCAGATCGAAGTCACCTTCGATATTGATGCAAACGGCATCGTGAAGGTCAGCGCGAAGGACCTGGGTACCGGCAAGGAGCAGAACATCACCATCACCGCTTCCACCAATATGTCCAAGGACGACATCGACAAGGCTGTGAAGGAAGCTGAGCAGTTTGCTGCCGACGATAAGAAGAAGCGTGAAGAGGTCGATATCCGCAACGGTGCCGACCAGATGGTGTTCCAGACCGAGAAGATGCTGAAGGAGAACGGCGACAAGATGCCCGCCGACGTCAAGAGCGAGGCTGAGGCAAAGCTGGCCGACCTGAAGACCGCTGTCCAGTCCGGCTCCATCGACGACATCAAGGCAAAGCAGGATGCTCTGAGCCACGTCTTCGAGAAGATGTATCAGGCTGCCGCTGCTGCACAGCAGCAGGCCGCAGGCGCACAGCCCGGCCCCGATGCTGGCGCAAACAACCAGCAGAAGCCGGGCGATGACGGCGTTGTGGACGCAGACTTCAAGGAAGTCTGATTTGAGACACAGCAGTGCGTATCCGGCCAAACCGGCGGGTATGCGCGTAGAATAGCAAAAGCCGCTCCGGTTTTGCCGGGGCGGCTCTTGCTGGTTATAGAGAAAACCTCTCAGTCTCGCTGACGCTCGCCAGCTCCCCTGATAGGGGAGCCATTGGCAGGCCGGTCAGGCTTGTACAGATCTGCTTGAGGCTGTCTGTACTGGAAGCGGCAGTGCGCTGCTATATAGGGGAGGTTGCTGCTTATACGAGAGGTGATTGGATTATGGCACAGGAGAAACGTGATTACTACGAAGTGCTGGGTGTATCCAAGACGGCCACCGACGCGGAGATCAAAAAGGCTTACCGCAAGCTGGCCATGAAGTACCACCCGGACTATAACCCCGGCGACAAGGATGCCGAGGAAAAGTTCAAGGAGATCAACGAGGCAAACGAGGTGCTTTCGGACCCGAAGAAGCGCCAGCTCTACGACCAGTACGGCTTTGCCGGTGTTGACCCCAACTACGCTGCCCAGAACGGCGGCGGCCCCGGCGGCTTTGGCGGTTTCAGCGGTTTTGGCGGCGACGGTGTTGACCTCGGCGATATTTTCGGCGACATCTTTGGCGGCGGCTTCGGCGGTTTTGGCGGCTCGAGCCGTTCGGCGAATCCCAACGCCCCCCGCAAGGGCCAGGACATCCGGGTGCGCATCACCCTGACGTTTGACGAGGCGGTGCATGGCTGCAAGAAGAACATCACCATCACCCGTCAGCAGGAGTGTACCGAGTGCCACGGCAGCGGCTGGGCCGCCCGGTGCCGGCCCGGGGCCCCGGGGGCCGCCGGTTCCAGCCCGGAGACCTGCCCTGACTGCGGTGGCAGAGGCTTTGTCATTCGTCAGCAGCGTACGCCCTTCGGCGTCATGCAGACCCAGCAGCCCTGCTCCCGCTGCGGCGGCAAGGGCAAGCTCATCAAGAACCCCTGCAAGAGCTGCCACGGCAGCGGCACCATCGCGGTCAAGAAGACTCTGGAGGCCAATGTCCCTGCGGGCATCGACGACGATCAGGGCTTCCGCCTCTCGGGCATGGGCAATGCCGGCACCAACGGCGGCCCCGCAGGTGACGTCATCGTGGCGGTGACTGTCCGGCCCAGCGAGGTGTTCCAGCGCGACGAGAACAACATCTACGTCGTCTTCCCCATCACCTACAGTCAGGCTGTCCTGGGCGATACCATCACGGTGCCTTCCATCGACGGCAAGGTCGAGGTCAATGTGCCGGAAGGCACCCAGAGCGGCACCACCTTCCGCCTGCGCGGCAAGGGCGTCCAGTATGTGAATGGCAGAGGCCGCGGTGATATGTACGTCAAGTGCGAGGTCGAGATCCCCAAGAAGCTCAGCCGCACCCAGCGTGAGGCCCTGAAGAAGTTCGAGGGGACCCTGAAAGAGGATAACTACGAAAAGCGCAAGGGCTTCTTCAAAAAGCTGAAGGATATGTTCAATAACTGAGGATCAGCACATCCATAAACAGGCAGAGGCATCCGGTTCGGGTGCCTCTGCTTTTTGTATGGACAGATAAAAAGAGGGCGGCGGCCCTTCCCTTGCGGGAAGAGCCGCCGCCTTTGTTGTTCTTTGGAGTCTCCTGATTTATTAAAGCAGGACAATAGCTGCGTTGATCACAAGGCCAATTCCGGTAGCGGAGGTACCCAGAACCCAACTGGCACACGCAAGGTCATAGAGGAAATTAGATACACTCTTCCCCATATCATTTGCGAAATAGTCCAGACCGTCCTGAGTCCAAGTATTAGGGTTCTTCTTGCGGTAATCACGGATAGCCGTGACGCCCGCAAGCCATGCATAAGGAGGGAAGACCCATGCAGCGATAGCCTGAATAGCACTGGCACCACCGGTGGTATAGGTCATTTCCTCTTCGTTCATCACGCAGTAGGAAGCGGGCAGCATCATGATGTTTTCCATAGTAGCACTCCTTTACGAACAATATCCCAAGACGGCGCGGTGTGCGCCGCTTTGACAAAAGATAGAAGTTCCCGAAAAGCCGAAGGGGAAACTTACAGGATGAGCAGCAGCGCGCTCAGGGGAGCGAGAGCCACCACCGTACCGGTGGAAACAACGTCACGCAGGAAGTTGGAAGGCGATTTGGACATATCGTCGCTGATGGCGTCCATTGCACGGCCCATAACGGTGAGAGGATTGCCCCTGCGGTTGCTGTCAACGCTCAGCCAGTCTCTGGCCTGCGAGATGCCCCAGACATAGCTGGATGCCAGAACGGCCACGCCCACGATGGTGACGACGCCGCCAACAGCGCTGCCGCCGGTGGTGTAGGTCATCTCATCGTCAGAAAGCACTGCGTAATCAGCAGGCAACTCCATATATTTCTTCATAAAGAATCACTCCTTCATATCAGCAGGCGGCGCACCGCACTGCAAAAATCCCTCTTGCAGAGCTAACTTCTCTGACAGCATCATTCTACTACAATGCTGGATTTTGTGCAAGGGTTTTGGATAGAAACCACAAAAACCCGGGAAAATGCATGAAAAACACCTCGGAAGTTTGTGGAAAAATACTGCAATAATTCCCGGTATCAGCCCGCTACGCCGGCCCGGTAGAGGTAGGGGTCGCTCTTGAAGCTGTCGAAACTGTAGAGCACGAGGAGCTGGTCGTATGCATTGTCCGCGATGAGCTTGTCCAGCCCGTAGTTGTAGTTGCGGAAATCCACCACGTCGATGTCGGCGTAGTTGGCCGTCAGGTAAGGCACGAAGCAGTTGGCGTAGCTGTCCTTGATGACAAGAATGCGCCCGGTGCCGTCGCCCTTGATGCGGCTCAGACCGTTGTTGCCGTGGAGGAACATGGCATACTTGTCGTAAACGTCCAGCTTGGCCGTGTCATACAGGCCGGTCGTCTCGCCGTCGGCGGGCTGGCCGGGGCCGCTGACCGAGTAGATGGTCAGTTCGTTCGGCAGGTCATAATAAGTGATGGTGTCGGGTTCTGCGTCCGGCGTCCGCGCCTTGGAGTAGTGGGTGCCGTAGAAGCCGTCTGCCGTCAGCACGGTGTGGGCCGCCGTGTCAAAGGGCGTAAGGCCCAGAGCGTCACAGAGCTGCTTGTAGGCATAATAAGCGCCGGTGCTTGTCCAGTGGTGGTCGGTGCGGTAGTAGATATATTCGTCTTTGTGGTCGGTGAGGGTCTGCCGCACGTCCACAAAGCGGCCTCCGGCGGCCTGTACGGCATCGGAAAGCGAGTCGAGATAACGGTCCTCGTCCAGCAGCGGAGCGCCCGCAGGGACGTTTTCCGGGTAGATAGCGGACGCCGCAGGCACCAGCATCACGTTGACCTTGCCCGGGTACCGCTGACAGAGCGCTTCCAGCGCGGCAGTGTTCTTGGGCAGGGTGCGCGTCTCGCTGGAAACGAGGCCGTAGGTGCGGGGGAACATCATCTGCTGTTTGCCCAGCAGGATGCCGCCGCTCTGCTCCTTCTGCATCACCTTCGTTTCCACGGTGCTCTGCAGGGCGACCCAGTTGTCACGGCCCGCCACCTGGTCTTTGACGTATTTCGTGTAGGCCGTGAAGAACTTGTTCAGCCCATCAGCCGAGACGCTGGACAGACTGGGCCGCTGGGAGAGGGTGGTATTTTCCAGTTCACTGTAGGCCCGGTCCGGCGTGACAAGGTCCAGCACGAACAGCCCGGCAAAAAACAGGGTGAAGGCCATAAGGACCGGATAGCGGAAAATCGAAGCGGAGCGCTTTGAATGTTTGTCCATCGTTCACGCCTCCTCTTAAAAGTTGAAATACAGGAACGGGCTGTTGGTGCTGCCCACGACGTAAGCCATCGAGACCGTCAGCAGCACCAGAATGGTCAGCGCCCTGGTGATGGCATTGCGGGAAAGCAGCTTCCACAGCTTTTCGATGAGCGGGGTGCAGCAGACGACGGAGACCGCCAGCAGTACGCCGTAGTTGCGCAGGAAGTAAAGGGGCATCACGCCGCCGGAAGGGATGAAAAGCTTGCGGAACAGCAGGCCGAACTCCACGCCTGCGTCGTTGCCCACGAACATGGCCCAGCCTACGACCACGAGGAAGAGGGTGTAGATATGGGGCCAGACCCTGCCCTTTTTGAGGTAGGGCAGGAGAAAGAGCTTTTCCAGAGCCAGCAGCACGAAATAGTACAGGCCCCAGCAGATGAAGTTCCAGTTCGCGCCGTGCCAGATGCCGGTGAGCAGTTCGACGACGAACAGGTTGAAGATCTGTCGCTTGAGGCCCTTGCGGTTGCCGCCGAGGGGAATATACACATACTCCCGGAACCAGCCGGACAGCGTCATGTGCCAGCGCCGCCAGAACTCGGTGATGGACGCGGAGATATAGGGGTAGTTGAAGTTCTGGGGGAAGTCGAAGCCCAGCATCTTACCCATGCCGATGCCCATCAGGGAGTAGCCGGAAAAGTCGAAATAGAGCTGGAGCGAGTAGGCGATGACGCCCAGCCAGACCAGCGGGGTGGAAGCGTTGGCGAGGCCCACGAAGGAGACGGAGGGGCTGTCCGCCACGCCGATGATGTCCGTCCAGAGCGCACCGATGGCGTCGGCCAGCAGGACCTTCTTTGCCAGGCCGAAAGTGAACAGGGTCATGCCGTCCTCGATCTGCTTGAGCTCATAGCGGCCTTTGTAGACGTGGAGACGGTCGGAGACGTCCCGGTACTTGACGATGGGGCCGGCGATGAGCTGGGGGAACATGACGACGTAAGCACCAAAATCAATGATGTTATGCTCCGTTTTCACATCCCGGCGGTAGACGTCGATGGTGTAGGAAAGTGTCTGGAAGGTGTAGAAGCTGATGCCCAGCGGCAGTACGCTGATGCCCTGAATGGGCGCAAAACCGGTGCCGAAGATGGCATTGATGCTGCTGAGCACGAAATTTGCATACTTGAAGTAGAAGAGCATCCCGAGACTGCCCGCCAGCGCGATGAGCAGCAGGATGAGACGGGCGGTCTTGTTCCGGTCGAAGCGCTCAAGCCCCAGGCCGCAGAGGTAGTTGATGAGGATGAGCGCCAGCATGACCGGGAAAAAACGCACCTCGCCCCAGCAGTAGAACACGAGGCTGCACAGGAACAGAACGGTATTTTTGAGTTTCGGGGGCGCGAGATAGTACAGCGCCAGTGTGATGGGCAGAAAGCGCAGCAGAAAGATGATGGTGCTGAAGACCACGGCGTCAGCCTCCTTTTAACATTGTGATAAAGCCGAAAAAGGCCGATGCCGCCACGGCACCGGCCCGAGAGAGTCTGTTTATTTGCCCAGAACGTCCTTCACGGCGCTGGTCAAATCGGAAGAGCAGTCGTTGGAGGCAATGACCATCACCACGAGGTCGTCGCCGCCGTCGATGATGGCGTTCTCCACGTTGGACTGTGCCTGTGCAAACTCAGCATAGTTGCCGTAGAAAGCCACCTGGTCCTGCTGGTAGGTCTTGAGGGTGTCCATGACGTCCTGTGCCTTGCCAGCGGCGGGCTGGATGGCCAGCACCAGACCGGCGTCGCCGTTGTCGTTGCTCTTGAGGCCCTTGTAGCTGGTCACATCGTCGGCTTTCAGGCCAAAGTCGTACTCGATGTTCATGGCCGTTATCTCAAACTGGTTGGAGATGGGGTCGGCCTCCAGCAGGGCGTCCACGGCAGAAGCCACGGCGTCGGAAGCGCCGTTCTCCTCAGCGGAAACGGAAGCAGCAGGCTCAGAGGCGCTCTGGCTGGCAGCCCCGGAGGAGGCTGCGGAGGAGGCCGAAGAGGATGCAGAGGAAGCAGAGCCGCCGCAGCCTGCCAGCAGGACACAGCCCGCAGCCAGCGCAGCAGCAGAAAGGACGAGTTTCAGACGAATATTCATAAAAGATTTCCCTCTTTTGTCGTTAAAATTCTGAGGCCCGGCCGCCCCGAAAACTGTCGGCCAAAAACCCCAAGATAGTCTACCATATCGACGGCAGAATTGCAAACGAAGCGTGAAATTTTAACCTTTTCTTCACCAGTGGATTCAGCCCTCGGCGGCGATGCTCTGCAGAGTCTCGATATACTCCTCAAAGCACAGGCCGCTGGCGTTGATCTTAGCGGCGTTCTCCACGCCCACATACCGCCAGTGCCAGGGCTCGTAGATGATCTCCGTCTTGTCCTCGGCGTCCTTCGGGTAGCGGAGGATGAAGCCGTAGTCGCCCGCGTGCTCACAGAGCCAGCGGAAGGCGGCGGTCTTCTCGAAGCCCTCGTCCAGACCGGTGTGCTCCGGGCTGTTCAGGTCGGCGGCGAGGCCGCAGTTGTGCTCGGAGTATCCCGGAGGGTTGACGACGGCAGCGGCCTTTTCCTTGGCGGTGGCGTTGTCGTAGCCCTTGTCGAGGTAGTATTTGGTCTTCCGCTCGTAGAGGCTGGTCTGGTACTTGACGCTGCGGTAGC
>OGPR01003196.1_pt1 | contig 10006 bp, 7 predicted proteins | sample 1552981 | NCBI WGS metagenome assembly OGPR01 (sample SAMEA2580260, study PRJEB22360) | human gut metagenome | biome: human gut; feature: human-associated habitat; material: faeces | place: Denmark | collected 2008/2010 | reverse complement strand
TGCCGCACCTCGCTCGCCGTATCGGCACTTAGAATTATGCGGTATTGCCCTAAAACATTGCAACACTCTTCCGGGTTGGCAATACACGGGGCAAATGACCGCGGGCGGGCAATGCTCGCCCCTGCGACGTAATTTTCTGTTATCCTTTCTTATTATATTTTATTCTATCATTTCAATTTTTTACAATGCGAGGTAACACCCAATGAAACAAAATCGTGTAATTTCCGGCGCTGTGGCCGCCCTGGTGCTGGCCGCTCTGCTGGCTGGCTGCGGCTCCACCGCAACCGGTGCTTCTTCCGCTGACTCTACCCCCGCTACCGCCGAGGCTGCCGGCAGTGAAGCCACCGCCCCCACCGCAGAACCCCAGACCGAAGCTGCTCTGCCGGACGGCGTGTATACCGCCGAATTTGAAACCGACAGCAGTATGGTGCACGCCAACGAAGCCTGCGATGGCAAGGGCACCCTGACTGTCGCTGATGGCAAAATGACCTTCCATGTCAGCCTGGCATCGAAAAAGATCGTCAACCTGTACCTGGGCACTGCCGAGGATGCCCCCAGCCACGAGAGCGACTGGCTGCAGCCCACCACCGATACTGTGACCTATTCCGACGGCACCAGCGATGAAGTGTATGGCTATGATATTCCGCTGGACGCTGTGGATACCGACTTCCAGCTGGCCATTTTGGGCACCAAGGGCACCTGGTACGACCATACCGTCAGCGTGCGCAATGCCGAGCCTAAGACCGAAGATGCCGCTGCCGAAACCGCCGCTGTGCCTGCTGATGGCAGCTACACCTGTGCTGTCACGCTGGAGGGCGGCTCCGGCCGTGCCACGGTGGAAAGCCCTGCCGCCCTGACGGTTGCCGATGGAACCATGACCGCCGTGATTGTGTGGAGCAGCCCCAACTATGACTATATGCTGATTGATGGAGAAAAGTACCTGCCCACCAACACCGAAGGCAACTCCACCTTTGAAATCCCCGTTGCTGCGCTGGATACCGCCCTTGCCGTTACCGCCGATACCGTTGCCATGAGCACCCCGCACGAGATCGATTATACCCTGACCTTTGACAGCGCCACGCTGACCCCCGCAGAATAATGCAGATGAAACGTTTTGGGCTTTGTGCCGCACTTTCTGCCGCAGCGCTTTTGCTGTTGGCCGGCTGCGCGGGCAGCGGCAGCACGGCTGCCCCCACCCTTACCGTGGAAAGCAGCTACCCGCTGCAATACGCCAAACAGTTTACCGTGGATGAATGCACCGGCGGGTACGAGCGGATCACCATTGCGGACAGCCAATATCTGGTGGTGCCGCAGGGCGCTGCCGTTCCGGAGGATCTGCCCCAGGGCACCACCGTGCTGCAACAGCCCATTGAGAATATCTACCTGGTTTCCACCTCCGCTATGGACCCCATCATCAGCCTGGGCGCGCTGGACAGCATTGCACTTTCCGGCACCAAGGCGGATGGCTGGTACCTGCCCGAAGCCAAAGCCGCCATGCAGGCGGGGCAGATTGCCTATGCGGGCAAGTACAGCGCCCCGGACTATGAAACCATTCTGGCTTCCGGCTGCGGCCTTGCCATTGAAAACACCATGATCTACCACACGCCGGAGGTCAAAGAGCAGCTGGAAAAGTTCGGCATCCCCGTATTGGTGGAGCGTTCCAGCTATGAAACCAACCCTCTGGCCCGCATGGAATGGGTCAAGCTGTACGGCATTCTGCTGGGCAAACAGCAGGAGGCGGAACAGCTGTTTGATACCCAGGTGCAGCGCGTTGCCCCGCTGGAAAACCAGCAGCCCACCGGCAAAACGGTGGCGTTTTTCTCCATCACTTCCAACAACCTTGTCACGGTGCGCAAAGGCAGCGACTATGTGGCCCGCATGATCGAGATGGCGGGCGGCAGCTATGTGTTTGCTGATTTAACGGACAACGGCAACAATCTGGCCACCATCAATCTTTCGCTGGAAGATTTTTACGCTGGTGCCAAGGACGCCGATGTGCTGCTCTACAACAGCACCATTGAGGGCAGCATTGCCAGCACCGAACAGCTGGTGGAAAAATGCCCGCTGCTGGCGCAGTTCAAGGCCGTGCAGAACGGCAATGTGTGGTGTACCGCGCAGAGCTTGTTCCAGCAAAGCATGGAACTTCCGGATTTGATTCTGGATATGAACCGCGTGTTTACCGAGGGCACCCCCGCGGACAGTGAACTGACATTTTTAACGCATGTAGAATAATTTTATTTGCAGAAAGGCCGCGCCATGCACACCAAGCGCCTGACAATTACATATGTAGCCCTTGCAGCGGCGCTGCTGGGGCTGTTTGTGCTCAACCTGTTCTGGGGCAGTGTGGCAATTTCGCCGCGCGGCGTGGTGCAGGCGCTGCTGGGCCGCGGGCAGGATGAACTGGCCGCCAATATCCTATTGCAGCTGCGCCTGCCGCGCGCCGTTATGGTGGTGCTGCTGGGGGCGGCGCTCTCGGTAGCGGGCTACCTGCTGCAAACCTTTTTTGCCAACCCCATTGCGGGGCCGTTTGTCATGGGCATTTCCAGTGGGGCCAAGCTGGTGGTTGCGCTGACGATGGTGGTATTTTTGAACCACGGCCTGCTGACCAACTCGCTCACCCTGATTCTGGCCGCCTTTGCTGGATCCATGGCTGCCATGGCCTTTGTGCTCAGCGTGGCGCGCCGGGTACACCGCATGAGCATTCTGGTCATCTGCGGCGTGATGATCGGCTATATCTGCTCCGCCGTCACCGATATTGTAGTGGCCTTTGCACAGGATTCCAACATCGTCAACCTGCACAACTGGTCCATGGGCAGCTTTTCCGGCATGACCTGGGGCAATGTGGCCGCCGCTGCGCTGGTGGTGCTGCCCTGTTTGGCCGCGGCCTTTTTGCTGGCCAAGCCGATGGCCGCCTACCAGATGGGGGAGCAGTATGCCCAAAGCGTGGGTGTGGCTGTGCGGCCGTTCTGCGTGGCGCTGGTGCTGCTTTCCAGTTTGCTGGCCGCCTGCATCACGGCGTTTGCGGGGCCCATTTCCTTTGTGGGTATTGCGGTGCCGCACTTGGTCAAGCAGGCGTTGGGCAGCGCCAAGCCGCTGCATGTGCTGCCGGGCTGTGCGCTGGGTGGGGCGGCGTTCTGCCTGCTGTGTGATCTGATCGCCCGCAGCCTGTTTGCCCCCACCGAGCTTTCCATCAGCTCCGTCACAGCGGTATTTGGTGCGCCGGTAGTCATCTGGCTGTTGGTGCGCCGCCAAAGCGGGGAGGGCCGGGCATGAGCGAAGCATTTTACTGCCAAACGCAGGATCTTGCCATCGGGTACGGCAAAACGCCGCTATTACAAAACATTGGCATTGGCGTGCAGCGCGGGCAGATCTTAGCGTTGATTGGCCCAAACGGCGCGGGCAAATCCACCCTGCTCAAAACGCTGGCCGGGCAGCTGGCGGCGCAAAGCGGCGCTGTGCTGCTGCAGGGCCAAAACCTGACAACCTACACCCCCAATGCCCGCGCGCGCAAAATGGCCCTGATGCTGCCCCACACCCGCCACACCGAGCTGACCACCTGTTTTGATGTGGCCGCTGCCGGGCGCTACCCCTACACCGGGCGGCTGGGCATCCTGTCCGAGCAGGACAAACAGCAGGTGCGGGATGCCCTGCATCTGGTACAGGCGGATGAGCTGGCCGACCGGGACTTTACCAAAATCAGCGACGGCCAGCGCCAGCGCGTTCTGCTGGCCCGCGCCGTCTGCCAGCAGCCGGAAATCATCCTGCTAGACGAACCAACGTCATTTTTGGACATCAAAGGCAAAATTGAGCTGCTGACCATCCTGCGCCAGCTGGCACAGGAAAAACAGGTGGCCGTCATTGTCAGCCTGCACGAGCTGGAGCTGGCGCAAAAAATTGCGGATACCGTGGTGTGCGTATCGCCGCAGGGCGTTTCCGGCGTGATGACACCGAAAGACGCGTTTGCCGCAGAGAACATCCGCGCACTCTACCGCCTGACCAAAGAGCAGTATGAAGCACTGTACGGCCCCCAGCCGGAGCGTGAACCCGAACGGAGACCCGCCAAACAGGAGCCGCCCAGGTTTGAACATTACATCCGCAGCGGGCAAAAACTGCTGCGCTGCGGCTACACCACCGGCACCTGCGCCGCCCTTGGCGCTGCCGGGGCCGCCCGCCTGCTGCTGACCGGTAAAGCACCGGAATCCGTCGGTCTGCGCACCCCAAAAGGCATTGTAGTGGAAGTTGCGCCCATCTACTGCCGCAAAACAGCCGCCGGCGCCCAGTGCGCCATCCGCAAGGACGGCGGGGACGATGTGGACGTTACCACCGGCCTGCCGGTCATAGCCGACATCACCCTGCTGCCGGATGCCCCCGGCCAGGTCACGATTGACGGCGGCCCCGGTGTGGGCCGTGTGACGAAGCCCGGCCTGGACCAGCCGGTGGGGCAGGCGGCCATCAACCATGTGCCGCGCCGGATGATCACCGATGCCCTGCACGCGGAGGCCGAAGCAGCCGGGTATGACGGCGGCTTTGACGTAATGATCTCGATCGAGGGGGGCGAGGAAGCCGCCAAACGCACCTTTAACCCCCACATCGGGGTGGAAGGCGGGCTTTCTGTCCTGGGCACCAGCGGCATTGTGGAGCCCATGAGCCAGCAGGCCATCCTGGATACCGTGCAGCTGGAGATCCACCAGGCCGCCCTGCGGGAGCAAAGCCCCAAGCGGCTGATCCTGGCCCCCGGCAACTATGGGCTGGACTACCTGGCCCAAAACCTGCCGGAATACAGCAGCATCCCGGTGGTCAAGTGCTCCAACTTTATGGGGGATGCGCTGGATATGGCCGCTGCGGAGCAGTTTGCAGAGGTATTGCTGGTGGGGCACATCGGCAAGCTGGTCAAGCTGGCGGGCGGCATTATGAACACCCATTCCCGCATGGCGGATTGCCGCACTGAACTGTTCTGCACCCATGCGGCGCTCTGCGGGGCCAGCCAAGCCACCTGCCGCGCCCTGATGGACGCCGCCACAACGGACGCCTGCCTGGACATTCTGGATGCCGAAAACCTGCGGGAGCCGGTGCTCGAAAGCCTATTGCAGGCCATCCAGCTGCATCTGAACCGCCGCGTGGCGGGGGCGTTCCGGGTGGGGGCTGTGCTGTTTTCCAACCAGGCCGGGCCGCTGGGCCAGACTGAGACCGCTGCCCAGCTGCTGCAAAGCTGGCAGAAAAAGGAGCAATGAGGTATGGTACATTTTGTGGGCGCAGGCCCCGGCGCACCGGATCTGATCACCCGGCGCGGTGCGGCGCTGCTGCAAACGGCGGACTGCATTATTTATGCGGGCAGTCTGGTCAACCCGGCGTTGCTGGGGCTGGCCAAAGCCGGCTGCGCCATTTATAACAGTGCTGAAATGACATTGGAACAGGTGCTTGCCGTGATGCGCCAAATGGAAGCCGAACACAAAACCACTGTGCGGCTGCACACCGGGGACCCCTGTTTGTACGGGGCCATCCGGGAGCAGATGGACGCGCTGGAAGTTGACGGCATTGCTTACGATGATACGCCCGGTGTTTCCAGCTTTTGCGGTGCCGCCGCCGCGCTGAACGCCGAGTACACGCTGCCCGCCGTCAGCCAGACGGTCATCATTACCCGCATGGAGGGCCGCACCCCCGTGCCGGAAAAGGAAAAGCTCGCCAGCCTGGCCAGCCACGGCGCTACCATGGTGATTTTTCTCTCCATCGGCTTAATTGATAAAGTGCAGGAAGCACTGCTGCAGGGGGCATACACCGCAAGCACCCCCGCCGCCGTGGTGTACAAGGCCACCTGGCCGGAGCAGAAAACCGTGCGCTGCACCGTTGGCACCCTGGCCCAAAGCACCAAGCAGGCGGGCATTACCAAAACGGCCTTGATCGTGGTGGGGGATTTCCTTGGCCGCTGCTATGCCCGCAGCAAACTGTACGACCCCGCCTTTACCACCGAATACCGCGAGGGGACCAAACCGTGAACTGTGCGTATCTTGCCTTTACGGCCAAGGGGCTGGCGCTGGCGCAGCAGCTGGCCCAAACCTGCCCCGGCTCCGTCAGCCGCTGCGGGCTGGGCGGGGTGACGCTGGCCGGGTGGACGGCCCAGCAGTTTGCCGCGGCGGATGCCCTGGTGTTTGTGGGGGCGGCGGGCATTGCGGTGCGGGCCATTGCGCCCCACTGCCAAAGCAAGGCCACCGACCCCGCCGTTGTGGTGCTGGATGAATGCGGCCGCTTTGCGGTGCCGCTGCTCTCCGGCCATCTGGGCGGCGCAAATGACCTGGCCTGCCGGCTGGCTGCCGCCTGTGGTGCGGTGCCGGTGATCACCACGGCGACCGATGCCAACGGCCTGTTTGCCGTGGATGAGTGGGCCAAAAAACAAAACTGCGCTGTGTGGGAAACCCCGCGCATTAAATTCGTCAGCGGGGCACTGCTGGCCGGCAAAACGGTGCGGTATGCTTCCCCCTGGGCCATTGCGGGCACCCCGCCCGCCGGTGTGGCGGAAGCCGAAGAACCGTCTGACGCTGATTTTGCCCTGACAATGACCCCGCAGGGGAACGCTTTGCATCTGATCCCCCGCATTGGCGTGCTGGGCGTTGGCTGCAAACGCGGTACCACCGCCGCCCAGCTGGAAGCCGCGTTTGCAGCGTTCTGCACCGATACAAATTTGGCCCCGGTCGGAATTACCGCCGCCGCCAGCATTGATCTAAAACAGAACGAACCCGGCCTGCTGGAGTTCTGCCGCAGCCACGGCTGGCCGGTCAACTTTTATTCCGCCGCCCAGCTGCGCGCTGTGCCCGGAACTTTCAGCGCCTCCCGCTTTGTGCAGGGAGTGACGGGTGTGGATAACGTCTGCGAGCGCGCCGCTGTGCTGGCTTCCGGCGGCACGCTGCTGCTGCCCAAATATGCGCATACCGGCGTGACCTTTGCCGCTGCCGTGCGCCCCTTTGCCCCGGATTGGAGATGGAAAACCGATGAAGCGTAACCTTGTATCCGTTGTGGGCCTTGGCCCTGGCGATGCCCAGTTTTTGACCGCACAGGCCCGCCATGCGTTGCAAGAGGCTGATGTGCTGTGCGGTTACACCGTTTACATCGACCTTGTGCGCCCCCTGTACCCGGAAAAAGAAACCTATGCCACCGGTATGACCAGAGAAATTGACCGCTGCCGCTGGGCGCTGCAAACGGCCCAGACCGGCAAAACGGTGGCGCTTGTCTGCTCCGGCGATGCCGGGGTGTACGGCATGGCCAGCCCGCTGCTGGAGCTGGCGGCGGAATACCCCGATGTGGAAGTGGAGGTCGTTCCCGGCCTGACCGCCGCATTAAGCGGTGCCGCCGTGCTGGGCGCACCGCTGGCCCATGATTTCTGCGTGATCTCCCTTTCGGACCGGCTGACTCCGTGGGAAATGATCGAAAAGCGGCTGGCCTGCGCCGCCATGGGGGATTTCTGCGTGGCGCTGTACAATCCCTCCTCCAAAGGGCGGCCGGATTACCTGCAAAAGGCGGTTCGCATCCTGTTGCAAAACGGCAAGGGGGCGGGTACCCTTTGCGGTGTGATACGCAGCATTGGCCGCACCGGCCAGCAGAGCAGCCAGATGACGCTGGCCGAGCTGGAACACACCACCGTGGATATGTTCACCACGGTGTTCATCGGCAACAGCGCCACCCACCAGGTCAGCGGGTGGATGGTAACGCCGCGGGGGTACCACGGGGTATGAGGATTGTTGTGTTCAGCGGCACTACCGAAGGGCGGGATTTCTCCCGCGCCGCTGCCGCGTTGGGCATTGCCGTTACCGTCAGCGTAGCAACCGACCTGGGGGCAGAGGAACAGGGCCAGGCCCCCGGCATTACCGTACATTCCGGCCGCCTGCTGCCCGGCGCCATGGCGGAGCTTTTGCAGGGCGCAGCCCTTTGTGTGGATGCCACCCACCCTTACGCGGTGGAAGCCACCAAAAACATCCGCGCCGCCGCCAACGCAGCCGGGGTAGAGTACCACCGCCTGCTGCGCGCCGCCAGCACCTTGCCCGCGGGCAGTGTGGTGCTGGGCAGTGCCGCCCAGGCCGCGCAGTATTTAGCCGCAACGCAGGGCAATGTTCTGCTCACCACCGGCGCCAAGGAGCTTGCGGCCTTTGCCGGGCTGGATGGGGGCCGCCCGGCCCCCCCCGGGGGGCCGCGGTCTCGCCCGCCTGTACCCGCGGGTGTTGCCCACCGTGGCGGGCATTACGGCGTGCGAGGGCGCGGGCATCCCGCACCGCAACATCATTGCCATGCAGGGGCCCTTTACGCTGGAACTGAACCTTGCACTGATGCAGCAGTTCCACATCCGTTACCTTGTCACCAAGGACGGCGGCAGCGCGGGTGGCTTTGCCGAGAAAGCCCAGGCTGCTGCCCAAAGCGAGGCCACGCTGGTTGTGCTGCGCCGCCCAGAGGAATGCGGCGAGACCGCCGAAGAAATTTTGCAACGATGCAGGGAGCTGTTATGAAGATTACATTGGTTGGCATGGGCAGCGGGCTGCCCGGCAGTTTGACTGCCCAGGGCTTGCAGGCCCTGCAAACGGCAGGGCTGATTCTGGGGGCAAAGCGGCTGCTGCAAAACCTGCCGGATGGCTGTACCCCCAACCGCAAGCCAATTTACCTGCCGGATGAAGTGCTGGCCTGCCTGCAAGCGGAGCCCTGCCAGACCGCCGCGCTGGTTTACAGCGGGGATACCGGCTTTTATTCCGGTGCTGCGGCGCTGGTGCCCAAGCTGCGGGCACAGGGGGCGGAAGTAACGGTGCTGCCGGGGATTTCCAGCGTACAGCTGTTGGCCGCGGCGCTGGGCAGGCCGTGGCAGAACTGGCACCTTGTCAGCGCCCACGGATGTGCCTGCGCCCCTGCGGCAGAGTGCCGGAGCGACCGCCCGACCTTTTTTTTGACGGGCGGGCGCAATACCAGCCCCGCCGCGCTGTGTGAGATTCTAGCCGCCGCAGGCTTTGGCGCGGTGAAGGCCACGGTTGGTGAGAACCTTGGCACCCCGCAGCAAAAGGTCATCACCGATACAGTGCAAACGCTGGCGGGCGGCAGCTTTGCGCCGCTCAGCGTGCTGCTGGTGGAGCCCTGCCCAAAACCGCAGCCCCGCGTGCCCGGTCTGCCGGATGAAGCCTTCATCCGCGGTAAAACGCCGATGACCAAGCAGGAGGTACGCGCCGCCGCGCTGGCCAAGCTGGCCGTTGCCCCCACTGATACCCTGTGGGATGTCGGTGCCGGAACGGGCAGCGTGAGCGTGGAAATGGCGCTGGCCGCCCCCATGGGTCGGGTGTACGCGGTGGAATGTGATGCCGATGCCTGCGCGCTGGTTCGCCAGAACCAGGCTAAATTTGCCGCCAGTAACTTAACGCTGATCGCGGGCAAAGCCCCTGAAGCGCTGCAAAATCTGCCCGCGCCGGATGCTGTTTTCATCGGCGGCAGCAAGGGCAATATGCAGGCCATTGTAGATGCCGCCCTGGCCGCCAACCCGCAGACCCGGCTCTGTATCGCCGCCATTGCGCTGGAAACCTTGCAGCAGAGTATTGCCGCCCTGGCCGCCCACGGGCTGGCCGCACAGGTGACCCAGATTGCCGTAAGCCGCAGCAAGGCGGCAGGCAGCCTGCACCTGATGATGGCCAACAACCCGGTATTTTTGATCGTGAGGGAATGAGAATGCTGCAGCTGCTTTTGGCCGCGCCCAGTTCCGGCAGCGGAAAAACCACCGCCGCCTGCGCCCTGCTTTCCGCCCTGAAAGCCCGCGGGCTGGAGCCCTGCGCGTTCAAGTGCGGGCCGGATTACATTGACCCCATGTTTCACCGCGCCGTGCTGGGGGTGCCCAGCCACAATCTGGACCTGTTTTTCTCCACCCCGCAGACCGTGCGACGGCTGTACACCAGCGGCGCGGCGGGGCATGGCAGGGGGGGGTGGGGGGGGGGGCGCGCCGCCGCTATTTCAGCTTTGACACGGCACTCAATCTGGGCAACTATGGCGAAAA
>OGPR01003191.1_pt1 | contig 10012 bp, 8 predicted proteins | sample 1552981 | NCBI WGS metagenome assembly OGPR01 (sample SAMEA2580260, study PRJEB22360) | human gut metagenome | biome: human gut; feature: human-associated habitat; material: faeces | place: Denmark | collected 2008/2010 | reverse complement strand
CGTATATTCAGTTCTTTAAAATAAAGAATTTAAACGTTCAGATTGTACTGACAGACGATATGTATACCTGTCAGAAAAAATATGGATTTAATAAAGAAGACTCTCAGACTCTTGATGAGGCAACTGCCCGCAAAAACTGGAAGCATGTAGCTGCCTGTATGAAATATCCAAAGCATATGAACGAGCCGTTTACACTGATTTTTAAGGAACCATATTTAAGACGTTCCCCACTTTGTGAAGTATATCGTCTTGTCTTCCATGAACTGACACACATTTGTGATTATAGAGACTATGCCCGACTTAATCACCTGACTTCCTACAGACAGTTATTTGATGACCCGGAAACAGTATTGTTCCAGCACTGGTCTGAGTATCACGCAGAACGCCGGGGCTATGCCGCATGGCTGAAACACCGCTACGGTATTCGCGTTAAATACGACATTAACAATAGTAAAGTTGATATCTTACATAAAGAAACAGTAAGTAATATTCAGTATTACGGCGAGCATTACACCAACACCGCCGAATACGGCTCTACCCGCCAGATTTATTTTACAATGCATCTTCTGGCTCGTATGAGTATCTGGATGCAGATTCTTCCTTATCAGATGAGTGATATTTTATCGAAAGACCCATTTGATTATAAGGGAATTGAGTGGATTAAGAAGCTGATGTATCTTTTCCATAAGTATCCGAATATTGATCAGATGAATGATCATTTTATGGAGATTGCTAAGATTGTTGCGGAGAATTTTTCACTTTCCAGAGAGGAAATCTGGGAAAAAGTTTCTTGATAAATTCTGATTTGCCGCAGGCAAAGGAGACGCCCCCAAAGAGAGAAGGAATATAACGATGGAATTTTTAGATATAAGAGATAAAAATGGGAATCCCACAGGTGAAGTAAAAGAACGTTCCTTAGTTCATGCCGATGGAGATATTCATGGAACTTCTCATGTATGGATTGTGCGGAAAAATGAAAAAGGCAGTTATGATTTGCTGTTACAGAAACGTAGTGAAAATAAAGATGCATTTCCAGGATGCTATGATATTTCTTCTGCAGGACATTTACCAGCAGGTCAGGATTATCTTTCTTCTGCATTAAGGGAACTGGAAGAAGAACTTGGAATTAAGGCAAAGCCGGAGCAGCTTCATTTTATGGGACTCCATGAGGGATGTTGCGAGGAAACATTTTATGGCAAGCCTTTTAAAAATCACGAAATCAGTCATGTTTATTTGTATCAGGAACCTGTTAATATAGAGGATTTAACCTTACAGAAAGAAGAAGTTCAAGAAGTATGCTGGCTTGATTTTAAGGAATGCTGCAAAAAAGTAAAAGATGGAGATAAAAAGTATTGTCTGTTTCCAGAGGAACTTTTGATGATAAAAAAATATTTACAATTCTATTTAAAATAAAAAAAACGCATCGACGTCATCAATATGACTCGATACGCACCATATAAAATCTGCAAAGCAGTTAAAGGGGAAAATTAAGATTTATATTTAAGGTCTCACCGCAATGGCTCAACTCTTCTTTTCAACGTTTCTTATTATATAATATTTTTCTTTTTTTTCAATTCACAATCTTCACAAAAAAATTTAGTTTTACTTCTTTTTTGTTAGGCGATTTCACATCCTATTGAAGTTTATTATCAAAATTGCCCTCAATTCCTGCTTTTTATCTATTTTTATTGTATTTCTTTTTCTTAACCTCATGTCAAAAAAATTTCTATTTATGCCCGAAAAATAGCCGAAGTCACCGCATTATCCTCTATTCAAACTGATTTTCTTTTGTTATAATAAAATAACAGAATTTAAGTTGGGAGGGAAGCAGTATGCAACATATGACGTTAAACAAGATTTCTATTGAACACATTACACTCGAACATATCGGTTTTGTTCATCACGGATTCGGCGTTGACTTACCTGATTATCTTCTGTAAGAGTCGTTTAGTTTTATTAAAGGAAACGGAACCGAAAGAAGGCATTATGTAAAACTACTTCGTATCACTGCACGATAAATGCTCAACCGCATCTATCGCTTGCTAGAGCGTGTTATTACATAATGCCTTCTTTCGATTCCTGTCTTTAACAAATTACTATTTAATACTCTTCAATGCCACCATTCCGCCTCTCTTATACATACCCGTATTCCAAAGTCTTTTAAAATCAACAGACAGAGCTTCTCCATATGTATGATAATTTAAGTAAACTCTTTCTTCTAAGTTGATGCCTTCTTTAATTTTATTTTTATTCATTTCATTTGCCTGAATGGAAGCTGTGTGGATACAAGAATTTTTTATTTGACGCTGCTGGACTTCTTCTTTTTCTGTTTTATATCCTGTTATACAAAACCAATGCCAATTCAGATCCTTAAATTCCTTATCCCGATGACGAAGCATGAGATAAATTACCGGAAGATTTCTCTCGATTGCTTTTTTCACAAATTTCTCAGCTTCTTCATATGGTTTATCCCCATCTAGAGTCTCAAATTCAGCCCCATATCCACAATCCTTTAAATATTGTCCACACCCATCTGTAAACATAGAAAGTTTTGTGACTCCTCCGACTCTTGGATGAATATAGGGTTTCATTTTCATGGAGAAGTCCACATATTCTTTTCTAGTGAGATTTAATGCATCGCCGGGATAACATTTTTTCAGACCATAATTTCTCGCCAGGCAAATAGATAAATCGCAGGCAGCTAATGCACCACAGCCGCCAAGATACATCCAGAAGTCTGTGCACCATTCCTGATTGCCGCCGGGGGTTCCTTCTATCTGAAAATAATCAATATTTTTTTCTTGTTTCATAAAGTATTCCTCATTTATTACTTTTCCAACTTCTATATTTTCTTGTTATTTCTCATATATTCTTTATTATAGTAATTACGCTTAATACTATATTGATTAAATCACATAATCAATTCCGTTATTGCCACGCTCGCCACCGCTCCTGCTATCGTCGCAAACATCGCTCCCGGTAAAGTCCAACGTGTTTTTTTTATATTTACACTCATGTAGTAAATCGTAATTGTATAGATTACCGTCTCTGTACAGCTCATCATGATTGAGACGATCATTCCAAGCCTTGAATCCGGACCATATTCTTTAAAAATATCAAGGACAAAGCTGACCGCTGCCGATGAAGAAAATATTCTTACAATAAATACGGGAATAACTTCTACTGGAATGTGCAAAAGCTTTCCTGCGGGAGCAAGCAGTTCTGAGAAAGAATCTAATGCTCCTGATGCACGAAAGATTCCTATCGAAACGAGTAGTGCTATCATTGTCGGCGCGATTTCAATAACAATCTGAAACCCCTCTTTTACTCCCTTTAGAAAGCTTTCATATACATCATTGCGATTAAAGAAGCCATATACAACAATATAGAACATGGTAAATGGCACGATAAAATCCGAAAAATAAAGAAGAAACTTCACTGTATCCATCTCCGTTTCTTCTTATTTTTTCTATTACATTTCTTTCCATTGTATCTTGTTATTTCCATTATTTTAATGAATACAATTCCTGCCATAGTAGAAATCATTGTCGCACAGATTGCTGGAAGTACAACCGCGGCTGGATTCACGGAACCGTACTGGCTTCGATAGGCAATCATGTTAATTGGAACAAGCTGCAGCGATGAAATATTCAAAACAAGAAAAGCACACATCATATCAGAAGCTCTGCCCCCGCCTTCCTCCAGCTTCTGCAGCTCTCGCATCGCCTTAAGCCCAGCTGGGGTCGCCGCCCAGCCTAGCCCAAGAATATTAGCTGCCATATTAGCCGCTATGTATTCATTAGCTTTATGGCGGGGTGGTATGTCTGGAAACAGCCAGTGGATAAAGGGATACATTGTCTTTGCAATCTTTTTCATAAGACCACTCTTTACCGCTATTTCCATCATGCCGTTCCAGACACCGATAACTCCAAGCATAAAAATACATAAATTCACCGCCTCTGTTGAAGATGAAATAAAACTTTCTGTTATCTGCCCCATTGTGCCATGAAATGCCGCAAAGAAGATTCCTCCGGCAATCATAATCACCCACAATATATTCAGCATAAACCACTCAAACTCTCTCAACCTTTTTCTTCATTATATTGTTCCTGGCTTGTACGGTATGCTTCCATATCAAAGTAACCAAACTGATTCTTAACGGTATGTTTAATCTGATACATCGCAAAATCCGCATACTGCATAAATATCTTGCTGTCTGTCGTATCCTGTATGAATGTCCATTATCTATCTTTTATACACTCTAGGAACTCTCTTTCCTACATCACAAACAAATTCATAGTTAAAGCTTCCGGCAAGGTTCGCCATATCTTCAACACTGATATAATTATCCCCGTCTTTTCCAATCAAGGTAACGGTATCTTCAAGCTTCACATCTGGAATATCTGTAATGTCTACCATCATCTGATCCATGCACACTCTTCCGACAATCGGTGCTTTCTGTCCGTGAATCAATACCCAGCCTTTGTTAGAAAGACTTCTTGCATATCCATCCGCATATCCAACAGATACTGTAGCAAGACGGCATGGATGTTCAACAATATAAGTCGCTCCATAACTTACACCTCGTTCCATCTCTGGCTCCATAATATTTACTACATGAGAATACCAGCTCATGGCCGGTGTCAGATCTAAATTAGAGAAATCCACTTCATCAGAAGGATACATTCCATAAAGAATAATACCCGCCCTTGCCATATCATAACGATGGTCTTCATATTCCATGATAGCGGCACTATTACAGATATGTTTTACTGGAATTTCAATTCCCGCTTCATCAAGTAACTGAACAAAATGATCATATCTCTCCATCTGACTTTCTGTGTATGCCTTATCTGTCATATCTGCACAGGATAAATGGGTAAATAACCCCTCAATCTTTATATTGGGCAGCTCTGCAATCTGCTTTACAATCGCAAGCCCTTTCTCATCTGGAGATAAACCGATTCTTGTCATTCCGGTATCTAATGCGATGTGAATTCTCGCCGTCTTTTCTGCCTTTACGGCAGCTTCAGACATTGCCTTAGCCGTATCATAGCAATAAATCGTCTGATCTACACCATACTCCAAATTCTTATAATAAAGAGAGGGGGAATTATAGCCAAGAAGCAAAATTGGCTGTTTTAATCCAGCCTTTCTCAGTTCTACTCCCTCATCAATTGTAGCAACACCAAAATAATCTGCAATATCATTTAAATAATGTGCTACTTCCACTGCACCATGTCCATAACCGTCAGCCTTTATGACAGCCATAGTCATCGCATTATCTCCTGTTTTCTTTTTGATATTTATATAATTCTCCCTGATTGCTTTTAAATCAATTTCACAATAGGTACGCAAGTATTCTTCCATGTTTGTCCTCTTTCCCTTACTTCTACAGTAATCCTGTAAAATCATACTTTACTCAGGTTACTGTACATATCTATATTATGTCACATTTGGTATACTTATAAATGGGCGCAAAACACCCCTTATAAAAAAGTCTATAAACAAATAAATTTTACCACATTTTTTCCTATTGTGAAGTTTTTTATATGTAAAAAATTCGGGAAATATAGTATCTCCCGAATTTTTCAATTATTTTGCTTTTATTATTTTACTTTTACTATAATTACTTTCTTTTTTCCATCACTGGTCTTTACAGTAATTTTACATTTACCTTTTTTCAATGCCTTAATAACACCTTTTTTTGTTACTTTGGCAATCCTCTTATTGGAAGAGCGATACATAATCTTAGCAGTAGAAGATGCCGGAATCTTCTTGGCTTGTATTTTATATTTCTTTCCCTTCTTTAAAGTAACTTTTGTTTTCTTCACTTTTAAAGACTTTGTTTTTATTGTTTTCTTAACTGTAGAACCTGAAGCTGGCTTCGTCTCTGGCTTCTTTTCGGATGTTCCCGGCTTCGTATTTGGCTTATTCTCGGATGCTCCCGGCTTTGTGTCTGGCTTATCTTCAGAGCTGCCTGGTTTCGTATTATCCTCTTCATCAGAACCATTTACTTCTATCACATACTTGCTCACATCTGGAACTTTTGTAATACTTGACCAGTACAACTCAGAAATTGTTCCATAGTTATCCTTGATTTCCTTGCCGTTTAGTAATGTCCGATTGGATGTCTTAGCAAGCGTTACCCCATCTGCGATTGCTTTTCCCGCAGTAGAACCTGTTTTTGGTATACTGCTGCAGCCACCTTGTGCATAAACATTTTTTACAGAAACAGTACCATTACCGCTGATAGCATCTGCGCCATCATCATATGTACCGTTACCGCCAAATGCAATTAATGTTCCCTCACCGGAAATACTTCCATTATCTAAAATAATTCCGCTGCCGCCAACAGATGTTGTTGCGATATATCCTCCACCAAATACCGCTACTACGGAATCTTTTTTAATATCTAAGGAACCATTCTCAATACGGATCGCCGGCTGACCGGAAAGACTTTTTCCTGTTGTTTCATCCTGTCCGGTTGCTGCTTCATCTCCCTTTACAAATACCTGCCCATCTACGGTAACCTTTCCTTTTACAACAATAACAGGATTCGTATTCTGTCTAATCATATGTCCATTTGATATAAAATTGGTGTTAGAATAAATAGATGAATTTTCTAAAATTGCTCCATCATTTAAAATCAACTGTCCATTAATTGAAGAACCTGTGAGAAACTGACTGCCATAATCATCATAGTTTGATGAGAACTTACCGCCATTTTTCACTTCAATATTTCCATGAATAGAAGAATCACGAAGAACAAGCTTGCCACCATTCTCTACAACAATATTTACGCTGCTGAAAACTTTCATATTTACAAGAGTAAGATTACAGCCATCTGGAACAATCAATGTCTGTACTGGACTACCATCTACAGCATAACCAAGTTCTCCATAAGTTCCACTTGTATGAGAACCGTACCATGCCTTAATATCCTTTGGTACCGTAACTGTTTCGTTCTCTCCGCCAAAAGAAGCAATTGCCCATGGCTCCATATCATACATATACTTTCCATCCGCTGTCTGCTTACAATTCTCAAGTTTAAGCTGCTTTGCAAGTACTTCTGTACGAGTATAAACTTTAAAATTCAGCTCATTACTTGTTGCAGTACGACCGCTCTCATCCGTTACTGTTACACTAATTGGATAAGAGCCGGCTTTTAACGGTTCCCCTGATAAAGAAAGAGAACTGTCGTGGACAGAATAAACACCTTCCATTCCGCAGGCTTCTGTATCAATATTTATCTTTGTTCTGTTCTTATTTACTGTGATTACTTCACTTAACGGCTTCCAGTCGCTGTTCTTCGGCTCCTGTCCATCAGGAAGAACTGCTGCTTCAACAATCACATCACTATTTTTATTTGTCGTAACAGAAGTAGAAGCTCCACTGATTGCATCATATTTCTTCTGTCCTTCTAAAGCACTTTCAAAGCTTCCTCGTATTCTTACATGAAGCGTATTCATTCCATCAGAAGGTCCTGAAGGAGTCTCTGCATCTGAATCTGTCTTTTTAACAATAAATGTATCTGCTGTTGCCTTTATCACACGTAAGTACAGCGTTTCATAGCCTTCACTTTCAATCGTGAGAATATTTCCACTCTTTAACATACCATCAGAAGAACCATCAAAATAAAGTTTATTTTCATCTGTATTTCTGTAGTATGCTTCTCGTCTCATTAAAGATAAACGAGAACTTGCTTCTTCCCACTTTGTTTTATTTACAGAAACACTTTTTATTCCTTTGACATAGTCAGGTGCATCCGCAAAAGAAAGACTCTGAAAATCATAAACTACATTTTCTTTCATTGCTTCTACATTGCCGACACTGGCAGAATTTGCAGAGTTTGCCGCAAATGAAGGAATAAAGGATAATGTAAATAAACACACTCCCAAAACAACACTGGCTAATAACTTTCTAACCTTCCTATTCATATCCGGTTTCTCCTATTTTACAGTTACTTTAACAACTGCTTTCTTTCCACTTGCTGTCTTAACAGTAATCTTGCATTTACCTTTTTTAACAGCTTTTACAACACCGTTCTTTGTTACTTTGGCAACCTTCTTGTTAGAAGACTTAAAGGTAACTTTTTCTGTCGCATTGGCTGGTTTTAATTTTACTTTAAGTTTAACTTTTTTGCCTTTCTTTAACACAATACGCTTTTTGTTAACAACAACTTTTTTTGCTTTTACAGTTTTCTTATCTGGCTTTTCTGCTGGTTTTGTATCATCTTTTTTACCTTCTGTTGTTTTGTCTGCTGGCTTAGGAGCTTCTTTCTTTAAATCTCCATATTCTGCTCCACATACTTCACAGACTGCTCTCTTTGTTGTTGTAGCTTCGCCACCTTTATGTGCTTCTTTTTCAGTCGTAGCATCACAACCTTCATTCTGACATTTCTTCCAGTGATGAGTTCCGTCAGACTCATATTCATCTCCATAGTTATGAGATGCGCACTCTCCGTATTCTTCTCCACAGAAATCGCAGACTGCTTTCTTCGTACAAGTAGCTGTTCCGCCTGTATGGTTTGTGTGTATGGCAACTTTTTTATAATCTTTACCTACTTCTAATACTAAGTCTTTATATCCTTCTGCAGAAATAACAACTTTGTTAGTATCTTTTGTAAATTCCTTATTTCCTATTGTTATATTAACCATGTTCACATTTGCTCTAAATGTATCTTCTTTCATAAAAAATGTATTATCTACTTTAGTATAAGGTTCTGCATCATTTACTTTAATAGATGTAATCTTTTCCATCCAACTTTTTGTATTTTCTGAATTTGCAGTATATTCAGAATATTGAATAAAATACCATTCATAACCAAGATCTTTCTGAAGTGTTGGAGTTTCCGTTGGTGCTTCCTTCAATTCTACCGCTGCTGTCTCCTCAGCCTGTACTGCTACCTGTGGTGCAACTGTTCCCACTACTGTCATTGACAGGCACATTGCACATGCCATAATGAATGAACTAATTTTTCTCATTTGTTTCTCTCCCTTTCTCTCTCTCAAATAAACTTAATAAAAAAAACAGGTTGCCACTTAAAACTAATTTATGTTACTTAATTCTAACATTAGTTAGTTTATTTAAAAGACTACCTGTTTTTATATTCCATGTCAATTCTACAGTTGATAACATTTCTCAACTATAGAATTCTTAAGAATTCATTTATTTAATTTTTAGAAAAAAGGATTACTCTTTTAACAATTCCTGATAAATATCCCTCTTACTTACTCCGCGGTCTTTTGCTACCTGTTTCATCGCACTCTTTTTATCCATCCCTTTTTCAAGATAATGTTCCATATGTTCCTGCACAGTAAGCTGATTCCACTCCTGTTGTTTTTCTTCTTTCAGTTCTTGTAAACTCTTTCCCTCAAAAATTAAAACATACTCCCCTCTTGGCTCGTTCTCCTCATAATAAGCAATCATTTCATCGAGAGTTGACTTGCGCTTCTGCTCATATCGCTTCGTCAGTTCTTTACATACCGTCATATTTCGGTTACCAAGATATTCCCTGCACTCTTTCAAAGTCTTCTTTAAATGATGCGGCGCTTCGTAAATAATAATCGTTCTTGTCTCATTACGAAGATTCTCCAAAATCTGCGCTCTTTCCTTCTTGTCATACGGTAAAAATGCTTCAAATGCAAATCTTCTTGTTGGCTGACCTGACATGGTAAGCGCTGTAATGCAGGCACAGGCACCAGGAAGAGAAGTCACTGTAATTCCTGCTTCATAACACTGTCTTACAAGTTCTTCTCCCGGATCTGAGATTCCCGGTGTTCCTGCATCCGTAATTACCGCAATATTTAATCCCTCTTTTAACTTATTTACAAGATAAACTGCTTTATCAACTTTGTTATATTCATGATAGCTGGTCATCTTCGTCTTTATCTCAAAATGATTGAGAAGCTTGATACTGTTTCTCGTATCTTCTGCCGCTATCAAATCCACTTCTTTTAAAATTCGTACTGCCCGATAGGTCATATCTTCGAGATTTCCAATCGGTGTC
>OGPR01003188.1_pt1 | contig 10021 bp, 9 predicted proteins | sample 1552981 | NCBI WGS metagenome assembly OGPR01 (sample SAMEA2580260, study PRJEB22360) | human gut metagenome | biome: human gut; feature: human-associated habitat; material: faeces | place: Denmark | collected 2008/2010 | reverse complement strand
TTTACCGGGCTTACCGACGATGAGATTTTGTCCATCCTGCACTGTGTCAGTGCAGTGAAAATCACCCGGCCCAGGGGCTCCTATATTTTCCGTGCCGGAGATTCCACGGAGGTCATGGGGCTGGTACTGTCCGGCTCCACCCTTGTGATACAGGAGGACCTTTGGGGACACCGTAATATCCTGTCCAAGTGCAATACCGGAGACTTTTTCGGCGAACCTTACGCCGCCACCCCCGGTGCCATCCTGAACATCAGCGTGGTGGCAGAGGAGAATTGCGAAATTCTGCTGCTGAACGTCAAGCGGTTGCTCACCTCCTGCCCCACCGCCTGCGACCATCACCAGAAACTCATCCGCAATCTGGTCAGCGTTCTGGCAAACAAAATACTGCTTTTTAACGATAAGATCACCCATGTCAGCAAGCGCACCACCCGGGAAAAGCTGCTATCCTACCTGTCTGCCGAATCCATCCGGCAGTCCTCCCTTTCCTTTGACATTCCCTTTGACCGTCAGCAGTTGGCGGATTTTCTCTGCGTGGAGCGTGCCGCTATGTCGGTGGAGCTTTCCAAGCTGCAAAGGGAAGGGCTGCTGGTCACCAAGCGGAACCATTTTGAGCTGTTGACCCGTTGACCGTTTCATGCGCCGCCCGCAGGCAATGTAGTAAAGTTGATCATCGCGTGCCATTATCCTTTATGAATTTCATAATGCAGCAGCCCATTGCAATAATAGCGAACAAAGTGTGCAGATCCAGCGTATCCGCACCCAAAAGACCCTCAAGGAAGCCGCCGACAAGCCATGCTCCCATAGTAAAAACCATCGCCCAGCCGTAGCCCATAGAAATTACTCCTTTGTAGAAATCGCTTTTATTGATTAAATGGAACCAGTTTGCCAGAAACGATTCCAATGAAATATAAAAGCCCGATCTCGATAGCCGCACAGATCACCAACAGAAGATTTGCAAGAGTTTTGCTGTTGCTCAACGTTTCAATACTTTTCCGGTATTGGGCAAAGACCCACATCTCAGAGGTAAAAAACAAAATGTAGAGAACGCTGCTCCGAAAAAGAGCCATCATATTCGATAGTGCATAATTGATTAGAAGAAGATTTATGGAATGAATAGCGACATCCAGAATTTTTGCAGCTTTTTGTTTCATACGCAATCGCTCCAAACTTACAGCTCAGTTTCCACTGCGAGCTGCTCCTGTCTTTCTTTTTCGTCGGCGATTTGGACATCAACATCCTCGTGCATCTTTTTCAGAAGCGTAAGGACACGCTTGATCTGGCCCTTGGTATTCTCTACACGGCTCTGTGCCTGATTGATGTGATCCAGAACCGCCCAGTCCGTAAACAGCCCATCAAAGAAGAAATCTGCAAATTTCAGAAAGCCATCCACCGTAATCTGAAGATCTGCGGTGATCTCAACATCGGCAAGCTCGGTTTTGAACCGCCGCAGTTCCACTTGAAGCTGTTCGATCTGCTCCTGTGCATTGTCCAGCTCCTCATACTTTGCAAGATCCACCCCAAGACCGCCGCCCATTACGTCCCATGTGCTCCAACCCTCGGCGTTGTCGAGGGTTTCCAGAACTTCGTTGACCGTATGCAATGCGGTCTTTCCGGCATTGATGGCCTCCAGCAGCTCCCGCTTTTGGACTTTCAGCGCTGCAATGCAGCTTTCGCTTTCAGCAACCTGCTGTGCGGCAGGGTGGGCGGAGACTTTGATAGTTTTGATCTTTTCAGAAAGAGCCGCCTGATACCGCCTTTCGCAATCGGACAGTTGCGCCAGCCTATTCTTAATCTGTTCCAGGTCGGCATCAACGGAAGAAAGATCATGGAGAGCAGCATCGTATTTCACACGGGCTGCATAGGCTTCCTGCCGTTCTTTGTCCAGCTTTTCATCCATCTTTCCGATCACCTGATAGAAAAATGCGGCAAGGCTGTGTCCTTCCAGACGATCAACATCGGCCTGTTCTGCCAGCTTGGATTTTTCCAGCTTTTTCAGGCGGTCAGCAAGCGTGTTCCGCTGAGAGGTCAGTTCTCTCTGCTTTGCTTCACAGCTTTTCTTTTCTGCAACCTGCTGCCAAAGCTCTTTCAAGGTAGAATCGCTCATAAATAATGTCCTTTCCCGGCATCCAATTTCCGTCCAGAAGCTGGTTTGCGAATTCTGTTATTGTTTCTCATCGTTTTCACCCAGAATAGCATCCGGCACAACCGTTTTAGGGATATCTGCCGAAGGGTGCAGAATGACTTATTTGCCTGACAGATCGGGAGATTTCAGATTCCCATTTCCGAATAAACCCCTTCGATGAAGGGAGATTTATATTCAATATAACGTTCAATATCGTCAGGGTATTTTTTCGCTCCCTCTTCTTTTATAAGAGAATATTTTCGCACAGCATCGGGATGTGTCCGAAGGTAATTTCTAAATGCGATGTGTCTTTTCAGCTCCGGTGAATCAGCCGGACACACATATAAATGATGTTTTTTCAGGTGATCTTTACCATCGTAGCGAAATGCCTCCCGGCCCGGAATACCGAGGTCTCCTTCATATTGATAACCAATTTTCTCCAAGGCAGAAATAGTATCTTTCAAAGCGTTGTAATCCTTAATAACTACATCTATATCAATAATCGGTTTTGCAGACAGCCCCTGCACGGAAGTACTCCCCACGTGTTCGATGCTAATTGCCAGCTGCCCAAGAGCATCCGTAAGTTCATTCTGTATTTTAAGAAAATCCAGTCTCCAATGTTCATCGAATGGTTCGACAACAATATGTTTCGTAATCATTTTACGCTCCCTCCTTGGCCTTCCAGTTGTTGCGTCCAGTATACCACACCAAATCCAATTGTAAAAGAGCTTATGTACGCCGCCCTTTACGGCATCCCGGTGGAGGACATTCTGGACGACTACACCCTGTTTCTGCGCCGGGGCGGCGGAGACTTCCTCCGCAGATACCGGGAGTCAAAAGGCTGGAACCGTCAGCAGCTTGCCGACCATGCAAAGGTCAGTTTGTTCTTATTTTATCTGCGGTGCATCCTTTTGCTGCCGGGTGGATTTCAGATATTCCAGCAGCGTCTGGCTCACCACCGAGCTGGCAGTTTTGGAAAACGCCAGCCCCAGCATCCGGCAACAGGCAGGCTTCAGCGGACGGGACACCACACCGGGGCAGCCAAATGCCTGCATCACCAGCTCCTGTGAGATGGTCACGCCCAGCCCGCTGCGCACGAACGCCATGATGAGGGTATCGTCCCGGAAGCTGTAAGAAATATTCGGCTTCACCGGGCATTTGAGCATCAGGTGCTGGATGTCATTATCACAGCCGGGCGTTTCAATGATGAGCGGATACTGAAACAGCTGCGACAGCGTTACGCTGGGTCGTGCAGCCAGTGGATGCCCCTCCGGGAACACGGCACACAACGGGTCGTCCCAGAGCGGGTAGAATTTCAGGTCGTCTGCCACAATGGATGAGAGAAAACCGCAATCCACCTGCCCATGGATGATCCATTCCCGGATCTCATCATAGTTGCCGTCCAGGATCTCTATACTCACCTTCGGGTAGTTCTCCTTGAAATAATGCACCACTTCCGGCATCCAGAGCGTTGTGATGCTGGAAAAGCTGCCCACCCGCAGCTTGCCCTCCACCTTGTGGTTGATATTGAACGCCGCCTGCCGCAGCCGGTTCTTCTGGTTGGCCAGTTCCCGGACGTAGGGCAAAAGACGTGTCCCGTTGTCGGTCAGGGTCACGCCCCGGTTGATGCGGGCGAACAGCTTCACGCCCAGTTCTTCTTCCAACCCCGCCATCATCTGGCTGATGCCGGATTGGGTATAGTTCAGTGCCTCCGCTGCTTTGGAAAAGCTGCCCGTTTCGCACACTTTCAAGAATATCTCGTATCGGTCTTTCTGTTCCCGCATCTCAAATGCTCCATAAGTAAAATTTATAGGTCGTAGTAATTTTATTCTGTTTACTGATATGATACTCCATGTTATCCTATATTACAATAGGAATTACGGATAGGAGTTTCAGAATCATGGAAAAGAAAGCAAGCAGTTTCTCCGGACAAATCGGATTTGTCCTTGCTGCCGCCGGAAGTGCGGTGGGTGTCGGCAACCTGTGGCGGTTCCCGTACCTTGCCGCAAAAGATGGCGGCGGTTTGTTTTTGCTGGTGTATCTGGTGCTGGTGCTGACCTTCGGTTTCACGCTGCTCACCTCGGATATCGCCATTGGCCGCCGCACCAAGCAGAGTGCCATCCGCGCCTACGAGACGATGCGCCCCAAGTGGAAATTCCTCGGCATCCTGACCTTTCTGGTGCCAGTTCTGATTATGACCTACTATGCCGTCATCGGCGGGTGGATCACAAAATATGCGGCAGTCTACCTGACCGGACAGTCTGCTGCCGCTGCTGAGGACGGTTATTTTACCAGCTTCATCACCTCGCCGGTCTCCCCTGTGGTGTTCGCTCTGCTGTTCATGGGCGTGACTGCTTTCATCGTGTACAACGGCGTGGAGGGAGGCATTGAGCGGGTGTCCCGCTACATGATGCCCATTCTGCTGGTTCTGGTGGTGGTGATTGCGGGTTACGCCCTCACCCTGCGCCACGAGGACGCCTCCGGCCAGATGCGCACCGGTCTGGAAGGTCTGCGCTACTACCTGACCCCGCACATGGAAGGGCTGACCGTCAGCCGCTTTTTGCAGATTTTGCTGGATGCCATGAGCCAGCTGTTCTTCTCCCTCAGCGTGTCCATGGGCATTATGATCACCTACGGTTCCTACGTCAAACCGGACGTAGACCTGAACAAAGCGGTGAATCAGATTGAGATCTTCGATACCGGCGTAGCCCTGCTGGCCGGTGCCATGATCATCCCCGCCGTGTATGTTTTCTCCGGCACCGAGGGCATGAGCGCAGGCCCCAGCCTGATGTTCGTCTCGCTGCCCAAGGTATTCAACGCCATGGGCAAGGCGGGCGTGTTCGTGGGCATCCTGTTCTTTGTCACCGCCATTTTTGCCACCCTGACCTCCTGCATCTCGGTGCTGGAATCCATCACCGCCAACTGCATGGAGATCTTCCACTCGGGCCGCAAAAAGACGGTGCTTGTGCTGGCGGTCATCTATCTGGCCGCCTCTGCCGTCATCGCACTGGGTTACAGCGTGTTCTACTTTGAGGTGCAGCTGCCCAACGGTTCTGCGGCTCAGCTGCTGGACATCATGGACTATGTCAGCAACAGCGTCATGATGCCTTTCATTGCCCTGCTGTCCACCATCCTGATTGGCTGGGTCATGACACCGGATTACGTCATTGACGAGATGCAGCGCAACGGCGAGACCTTCCGCCGCAAGAAACTCTACCGGGTGATGATCCGATACGTTGCTCCGGTGATGATGCTGGTGCTGTTTTTGCAGTCCACCGGGATCCTTGCTTAAGCCGAAAAGCCCCCGTGGGCTTTTGGGAAACCGGACGAGCAGAAAGGGATCTACCCCGACACGCTCGATTCCGTTATCATCTGATCCACGCCATTGAGGGTGCATATAAGTATCGGAAAGACTGATGATACCAGTTTTATCGGATGGTTCTGCGGAGCCATCCGTTTTTTTTTTTTTGCTCAAATCGCATTTTTTAGAGGTTTAAACGCATCTGAATTATCGCACAAGGTTCATTTCCCGTGCTGTGCCAGAACCGACACTCCTCCAAACAGCTCAGATTTCCTTCCTATTTTCTATGCAAATTATTGCAAGAAATTCAAAATAAGCTTGAAACGGTTTTAACAGAATGCTAGAATATAATGTCACTACTTTTATAGGAGAATCCACACAAGATCCAGTGCGGACAGGCCGCAAGCGTTGACCGCAAACGCCTTCCTGGAGGATGTGAAAAAGAGCAAGGAGGCCGGCATGGACGCGCATCTGTCCAAGCCTGTGGATATCGCTGCGCTGGAGCAGACGGTGAAGCGCTTCCGCGTTACCCCCCCCTCCCGAAAATAAAAAGCGGACTAGCGCGTTTTCGCAGATGACCGACACCCACGACCTAGCAGGGCCGCCCATTTGCGGCCCAGCTCTTTTTTTGTGAGAGAGCAATCATAATGAATCAAAGGATTGGATGGTATTGCGTATGGAACAACAGCCAAATAAAATCCGGCCTATGTTGCTATCGGCACTTGCCCAATTGAGCGTCTGCCTGATCGTCTGGAATTTTCATATTCCAAATCCCAATATCCTGCTTTTTGTTGTTCTTTCTGCTGTGCTCGTGAAATACGGCTATGCAGCAGGAATCGTAAGCGGCCTCATTGCATTCCTATACTCGGCGTTTTTCTTTTCTACCGACCACAGCTTTTTTCTTTACACCTCTTTGAACCTTCAAAAGCTCATCGTGATCGGCCTTGGTATCGCTGCGAACATTCTGCTGATCGGTCACCTGCAATGGCAGTTCGATCGCTCCAACATGGAAAAGATGCAGGCCGAAGCCGAGGAAAAGCTTCAAGAAACAACAGAGAGCTACCGTGCAAAACTTTACCACGATGTCTTGACTGGCACGTACAACCGCCGCTACTATGAGGATATCGCATCCCGTATCGTCGGCCCCGCAGGCATCGCGCTGATAGATGTGGACGATTTCAAGATCTGCAACGACACCTATGGACATTACGCCGGAGATATGGCACTGGAAACAGCGGCAAATGCCATCCGCTCCTGCATCCGGGAGTCGGACCTGCTCATCCGCTATGGCGGAGACGAATTTCTGCTGGTCTTACCCGGCATTCCGGGAGATATTTTGCAGACCAAACTGGAACAGATCCGCACGGCTGCACAGATGGCATCCGTACCCGGCTATTCGCATTTCCGCCTCTCACTGAGCATCGGCGGAACGATGCAGGCCATCACCGACCCGATGGAGAATGCGGTTCGCCGGGCAGACCGGCTGATGTATCAGGCAAAGTGCCGTAAGAATGCCGTCACGGTGGAGGTTCCGGGGTGCAGCCTGGCCGCACCGGAAAAGCTTTTGCAGGAAAAATCCCAGATCCTGCTTGTGGACGACTCCAAACTGAACCGCATGATCCTGGCAGAGATCTTAGGAGACGGCTACCATATTCTGGAGGCAGAAAATGGACAGGAATGCCTGGAAAAATTGCGGGCAGAAACCGGAAACATCGCACTGGTGCTGCTGGACATCAACATGCCCGTTATGGACGGCTTTGAAGTGCTGAAAGCCATGAATGCCAACCACACCATCGAGGACATCCCGGTCATTATGATCTCCAGCGAGGACTCTGATGCGGCGATCCGGCGTTCCTATGAGCTGGGGGCGAGTGATTATGTCAATCGTCCCTTTGATGCACGCATCGTATACCGCCGCGTGACCAACACCATCAAGCTGTACGCCAAGCAGCGGCGGCTGGTGCAGATGGTCTCTGACCAGATCCGTGCCCGTGAAAACAATACGGATATGTTGGTAGGTGTACTGAGCCATATCGTAGAATTCCGCAACGGCGAAAGCGGTCTCCATGTGCGACATATCCGCATGATCACGGAACTGCTGCTCCACCGTCTGCTGGAAATCAGCAGCAGATACTCTATTACTGCGGAACAGCAGGATCTGATCCCGCTGGCCTCTGCCCTGCACGACATCGGCAAGATCGGCATTGATGAAAAAATTCTCAACAAACCTGGCAAACTGACCCCGGAGGAATTTGAGGTCATCAAGACCCACAGCATGCTGGGAGCCCAGATACTGTACGATCTGGATAATTTTTCCGAGCAGCCGCTGCTGCAAACGGCCTACGAGATCGCCCGCTGGCATCACGAACGCTGGGATGGGCGCGGCTACCCGGATGGACTGAAGGGCGACGAGATCCCCATCAGCGCACAACTGGTCTCGCTGGCCGACGTATACGATGCACTGACCAGCGAACGCTGCTATAAAAAAGCCTTTTCCCACGAAAAAGCTATGCAGATGATCCTGAACGACGAGTGTGGAGCGTTCAACCCGCTGCTGCTTCAATGTCTGACGAATATCCAGTCCGACCTGAAAGTAGAATTACAGCAGCACAACTGAACAGCGGATGCAATAAAAACAGGAGAATAAAAAGCCCGAATGAAACACAGAATCTCACGCCGTGCATTTCTGCACGGCTGCACGCTGCTGGCGGCATCGGCTGGCGGTGGGCGGCCGGCCTCCCTCCGCGTCTCCTCGCGGCTGCCGTTGGCAGTCTGACTTCCTGCGGCGGAACGGACGCGAAGGAGAGCGGTCTTCCGCAGATCATTGTAGGGAGCGATACCTATCCGCCCTATATTTACCTGAACAATGACGGTGTTCCCGCCGGGATCGACGTGGAGATCGCCACCGAAGCATTCCGCCGCATGGGATATGCTGCCCGGTTTGAATCGATCGATTGGGAGCAAAAAACAAATCTGGTGGAAAGCGGCACCATAGACTGCATCTGGGGCTGCTTTTCCATGGATGGACGCGAGGAGATCTACCGCTGGGCGGGCCCCTACATGGTGAGCCGTCAGGTGGTTGCAGTGGATGCCGACAGCAGCATCCAGACACTCGGTGACCTTGCCGGAAAGACTATCACCGTGCAGAGCACCGGCAAGCCGGAGGAACTTTTTCTCAGCGGCTCCGACCCGCGGATCCCGCAGACGGTGGAGGTGTTCAGCATCGAAGACCGCAACGTGCAGTACGCGATGATGGCCTGCGGCTATGTGGATGCCATCGCTGCCCATGAGACAGGCATCTTGCAATACATGAAGGACAATTCCGTGGAGTTTCGCATCCTCGAAGAACCGCTGCTGGTCACCGGGCTGGGCATCGCCTTTGCCAAAAACGACAGCCGCGGGCTGAACACCCAGCTGAACGCGGTTCTTGCGCAGATGCGCACAGACGGCACACTGGAGCGGATCATTGGCCGATACCTTGAAAATGCTTCGCAGTATCTGGAGGTGAACACCATTGGCGCATAAAAACAGAACCCTTTCAGATGCAGGGAGATGGGTGATCCATTTGATCATCGGCGTGTTTTTTATGGTTGGCATCGTTTTTCTCTCGGATTGGCGGGCACTGCGTACAACGGAGGGACGTTTCTGCCAGACCCTTGATTTTGTCAAATCGCAGTCCACCAGCTTTGAAAAGTACAATGATATCGTTGCTGCCAAAGCGCTCCGCCGCACGGCGGTATCGGTGCATCAGCTGGCACAGGACCCTGCGCTGGACCTCTCCGATCCGCAGTGCCTGAAAAAGCAAACGGAGAAGCTCTGGCTCACAGGGATCTCGGTTCTGGCCCCGGACGGTACGCTCCTGTGCGAATCCACAACAAACGGCATCGGCTATGCTCGGTTTGGAGAGCAGCTCAAAAATGATACCGTTCTGGACGTTTCTTCTCACCCACAAAAGACCTACCTCAAGTGGGTCCTGCTGGAAGATGGGTCTGCTGTGGATGTTGCGGCACACAGGGCAAAAGGCAAAGATGTGATCCTGCTTGCCTACCGCTATACCCCGGCAGAATTTATCAAGGGAACGTCCTTGTCCATCCAGAGCGTACTGGACGGCTACTCGGTAGAAACCAGCGGCACATTGTTCATCGTGCAGAACAATCAGGTCATTGCCTCCAACCGCCCGGAGTTGATCGGGCAGGATGTTACGGACAGCCCGCTGGTACAGGAGATCCGCAAAGTCGGAACCGCCGAAACGCTGACCCATACCCACGATTGGAACGGCTCCGGCTGCTATTTTGGAATGTACTGCCACGGAAGGTCTTTCGATCTCTATGCGTATACGGATGAAAGATCCGTCTTCCGTGAATCGTTTCCGCTGATTTTGATGGCGCTGGCCGGTTACATCCTGCTTGTAATGGTCCTTCGGGTGCTGCGCAGACGCTCCGTGCAGGAGATGGAGCAGCAGAAGAAAGAGCAGGAGAAGAAGTATCAGGCTCAGCTGGAGGAACAGAACCGCAAACTGGAGATCGCACTCCAGCACGAGGGTGCGGCAAACCGTGCCAAGCGGGAGTTCCTGTTCAATATGAGCCACGATATCCGCA
>OGPR01003182.1_pt1 | contig 10038 bp, 9 predicted proteins | sample 1552981 | NCBI WGS metagenome assembly OGPR01 (sample SAMEA2580260, study PRJEB22360) | human gut metagenome | biome: human gut; feature: human-associated habitat; material: faeces | place: Denmark | collected 2008/2010 | reverse complement strand
ACAAGAGCTTGGTGATGGAAAAAACGGATCTCTCCCACGGGATGAAACGGATTGAGATACGCAGCAAAACAGGAGATGCACATCTAGGGCACGTTTTTAATGATGGCCCAGCCGACAAAGGTGGATTACGATACTGCATCAACAGCGCGTCATTAAGATTTATCCCTAAAGCAAAGATGGAAGAAGAGGGATATGCCGACTATCTCCCACTCCTATAAAAACAAATAAAAAAACATAGTTATGATTTGTTCAACTCATAACTATGTTTTGAAAATTTCATAACTATGATTTTTTAATAGTATCTTCGCCGTATAAAACAAGCGAAAGAAGCACTATGTATCACGAATTTACCCCCTGCGCAGCCTTAGTGCCCTTTATCGACAAGTTCTGGGTGTTCAAAGGCTTTACCGACATCGGGACACGTTTTAAGATCCTCGCGGACGGATGCACCGACTTTATCTTCTCAATCGGTAACATGACCGTCCCTACGGACGAGCATTCGATGATCATGCAACCTTATCGTTCCTATTTCGTTGGTCCTATGCGGGTTTATTCGGATCTGACTGCCACGACAAATACCCTGCACATGCTGGGGGTTCGTTTTCACCCCTGTGGGCTGGCAGCTTTCACGAATGAGCCTTTGGGACAGTTTGCCGATCTTCGCATCCAGTCTTCAGATATTAACCTTTTATTCGATAATGCCTTTGCCGAGATGCTTTGCGAACAGCCGGACGATTCCGTCCGTATCCGCATTATCGAAGGCTATCTTATACGCCTTCTCACCCAATCCATTCAAGTAGACAGGCAAATTATATACGCCACCTCATTTATAAAACAGTCTCGCGGACAGCTACCCGTACAAAACTTGATCGACAAGATTTGCATTTGCCAGCGGCATTTCCAACGTAAGTTCAAGGATACCACCGGATATACTCCCAAAGAATTCAGCCGGATCATAAAATTCCAATATGCCATAGAAGTACTGAGGAACGCTCCACACACGGACTTAAGCAGCATCGCCTTAGATTGCGGCTACTATGACCATTCCCACTTTATCAAAGAATTCAGGCGTTTAGCGGGAGACGTTCCCTCTTACTTCCTGACTTTACCAAATCCTACGGATGAACCGCTTACTTATATTTGATTAAAAATAAAATCGCAAGAATCTATCACATAAAAAGTCGTTTTTTTACAACCAGAAAGAATAGTCATTCCGTATGTTTGCACTATTGAACTTTTACAAATAAGAATCTTATGAATTACACTTTTGAACTAAAAGAACTACATGCTACACACATCGTGTATCTTCATCATCAAGGAGATATAAGCTTTATCCCAAGCTCTATCAGAAAGCTTATGCAATGGGCCGGGCCAAAAGGACTTATAACCGGCAAATAAACTTATATCAGTTTACCAACACGAAGGAAAGGAGTTGAGTGTGGATATCGGTTTAACAGTGCCTCAAGAGGTAGAGGGAGAAAGTGAGATCTCAAAAGGATTATTATCCGGAGGACTTTACGCGATCGGGCATTTTGAGATAGGAACGGATGAAATACCCGCCGCATGGAGCTTGATGTACACGCTTACATCCAAACACCAATGCAAGCCTTGTGCGGGCAAATCATTCGAGATCTGTCAAAGCATCCCCCTCGATCAACATCCACAAGATAAATGTATGATCGATTTATGTATACCCGTCCAGATGATAGACCTCAAGCTAATCGAGGAAAAAGCAATTTCCATATTAACGGAATGTGATACCGCTATGCTCGCGTCTGTTACGGAAGAGGGTTATCCCCGTCCGGTTCCTATGGGAAAAATAAAAGCGGATGGTATTTCCCAAATATGGTTCTCTACAGGCACATTCTCTGATAAGACGATACAATTCCAACTCAACCCGAAAGCCGGAGTTTGCTTTATGAAAGGAGGAGACAGTATCGTGTTAACAGGTAAGGTCGAGATCGTTTCCGATATGGAAATCAAGAAAGCCCTTTGGTCTGACTGGATGTTCGCCCATTTCCCTGGAGGAGTAATAGATCCGAGCTATTGTATATTGAAATTCACTTCCGAAGAAGCGACTTATTGGATCGATAATGAATTTGTAAAAGCAAGTATATAAGTTATCACATCATACTATCGCATCTAAAATATTAAAAATCTTGATTGCCGCTAATTATAGAAGACGGCAATCAAGATTAATTCATTTATTCACTTCAGAAACCTCTCTAGCTCTTATTATTCTACCGCCACATAAATCTGAGTCAATAAATCCTCCGGCTTCGTATTACGAGGATCATTCAAGTAGATCTCGCCGCTAGGCACTTCCCGTAAGGAAAGACCCATCTCGGGGAGATATTTGCCGTAAAGCGTATCATACACAGCCCCTAATTGCTGATAAGTTCCCTTATAAAGAGCGACCATAAAACGCCCTTCCAATACCTTTTTCGTACCAATCTCCCCTTTAGGGCAAACCGCAGGAGCGACTTCCATACAAATATCGGTACGCAGCTTATCCGGTGAGGTTACTTTCGGATCATCATGATACAAGCAGATCGGTGAAAAACTCAATGGCTGGATGTTTTGCTCCTTAGCAAATTGGAGCAAGCGCATCCAAGTTCCCGGATAATCGATTTCTTTATACCCTCCGTTTAAACGAATGTAGGCAACTTGTTTGCCGGGCAAGTCTTTCACCTCGACCTTCAATTCCATATCGGGCATTATTCTATTCGGTTCCATAATTACATAATCTTTATTGTTTCTATATTCATTTGGAGAAATACCATAGAACTGGCGAAAAACCTTAGACAAAGAAGAGGGTACGTCATATCCTACTTTATAAGCGATCTCCTTGACAGGTATTTCCGTGTAACGCAAAAGCCGAGCGGCCGTCTCAACCCGCATCCTAACGATAAACGTACCAACCGGTTCCCCTAAGAACTCCGCAAAGATCCGATGAAAATGCCAACGAGAGAATCCGGATATCTCCGCCAGCTTATTTAGATCGATATCCTCGCCTAAGTGACTATTTATGTATTCAACCAATACATTGATACGTTGTTGATACTCTGTCTTTGTCGTTGTCTTTATTCGCATGATTCTTAGGATTTCAAGGCAAAAGTAGAAGAATTATCCCGAACACACTTTTCCGATATTGCTAAAATGAACTATAAAGTAAAGATATCGTTTATTTAGCCCAAATCCGTTATCTTTACCATCTAAATTAAAATAGGAAACAATAACATGTTGAAAATAACAGCGCCTAGATTGGTAAAAAACTTACGGGAGGATGTGGACTGGATGGATTGTATATCCAGACAAGAGGATGATTTTACAGAATGCTCTTTCAATGGATTATGCGTCGAGGACGTATCTAAACAGAACCTATCCGTTAATTCCTGCTTATTCACCAATTGTGGTTTCATTGCTTGCAATTATCGTAAATCTCAGTTTAGCGATGTGGTATTTAAGAACTGTGACCTATCAAATATAAATTTATCCGGATGTGGCTTTTACCGGGTAGAGTTCATTGGGTGTAAACTTACCGGAACGAATTTCTCCGAATCAATCTTTAATCATACTACCATCCGGGATTGCAAAGGAGATTATGTAATCTTCTCCATGAGCAAACTCCGGAACGTTTCTTTTAATCAATGCTTTTTACGAGGGGGCGGATTGGACAATTGCCAATTTACGAACGTTGAATTCGAACATTGTAATTTAGTAGAGGCGGAGCTTCACCGGACCTCTTTGAAAGGGATCGATCTTACTTCCTCCGAGATCGCCGGTATACGTATTGGCTCGATTCCCGGAGGAGAGTTGAAAGGTGCTACCGTAACCTCCTTACAAGCACTGGACATCGCTAGAATGTTAGGCATTACGATCAAGGATTAAAACTCCGGATGGCGTTTTAACCACACAACCGCATAGGAACAGGTAGCCAAAGGGCGCAACCCCTGTTCCTTCGCGTATTTATAAGCTGTTTCAACAAGAGTCGCCGCAATCCCACGCCCTTCCAAGGGTTTTGGGACAATGGTATGGATAATGTCCAAGGCATCTCCTCTTAAACGATATTCCACATAGGCTGTCAAGCCGTCTTCTACTACCTCGAAACGATGTTTATCCGGATAGTGATTTACTGTATATTCCATTATTTATTCTTTTAAAGGTTCTATTTCCTTATTATTTGTATCAATCTCCTCCCGCTTATCCTTCTTTTTATCGAGACCGAAAAAGCGCTTTACCTTCGTGAAGAAACCTGCCACTTTCAAGGCCGCATCCTGTTCTTTTTTCGAGACTCCGACTGATTCCACCAAGGCTGGTCTTAGCATCTGCCATAGATAGTTAAACGTGGAATGATAGGGATCTCGCACAATTTCCATATCGACCTTACGCAATTTACTATCTTTTCGCTCCGGATGAGCCGGATTATTATCCCGTAGAACTAAGTTCGCCAATCTCGACAAGAAACCTTTTTGTGTGGTCTCTCCGTCTTTCTCTTTCAATAAAGCCACTTTCAATTTCCGGTACGGGAAGTCTAACCGTATCCGTCCTTTCCGGCTTGAGGCATCCATATGAAAGACCACATCCTGTGTCCAACCGCTCACTACTTCCGCCGGCGCCAGAGGTTTTACGATCTCATTCAAGGAAAGCAGGTCTAGGCTATCCAAACGGGCATCCAATAGAAAGCGGTCGTATAATGAATCTACCGGGAGTTGCCATGTAGCCGTAAAATGGCCCGATCCCATCAGGTTCCCGTCCGCATGCAATCTGATGAATTGCTCCGGATAGGAAACGATATTGGTCAAACCTGAAAATTGGCCATTCATATCGGTAAAATAAAGCTTACCGGGCTTATCACCTTTAACGGGTAATTCCTCATAAACCACGGAGAAATTGGCAACGGAAGCGGTATCTATCTTGAAACGGACCGGAGCCTTTTGTAAACCTTCATAAATCATCGGAACGATATGAGGCTCCACCGGGATCTTCCGGTTCTTTAAGTTTTGTAGTAAGACATCGTTTATCCAGAGTCCCCCCACACGTAATTCCTTGGTTGAGAAATATCCGGGAATATCCACGTCGTTCAATCTTACGTTCCCAACCTTCACGTCAAACCAATCTTGATGCTTAGGCTGTTTATAAGCGAATTCCATTTTAGAATAAGGCGAGACTAAATGTACGTGATCCAACCTCAAACCTAACTTTCTCAAATCCAGATTCCCGATCTTCAACCGGTAGAAGCCGTTATCCAACGGTATATCGATATCCTTCGTCTGTAGCTGAAGATCACCTAATTGAAACGTCTTCTTCTTCAAATCCACAAACACATTCTCCAAAGCCAATTGGATATCCTTTTGGCTCTCAGTCCGCAATATTGTCGTATCCGATCCCCAAGACATAGAAAAATCACCATCGGATAAATCAAATCGGTCAAACCCGATCTGATAGATGCTATTCTTGGGAATCCGGAATCCCGTCAAAGAAATCAATGGGGTTGAAAAACGTATCGAGTCCTTTTTAGCGGCCAGGGTCACATCCTGTAGACGGAAAGAGCCGTTTACGGTGGATAGCGAACCTTTTCTTATAGTCACACGCAGATCCTTTCCCGGTAAGTAGTTATCGAAATCCCGGAAACTAAGACCAAAATGATCATACTTGAAAAACAATTGCCCACTCCGGTTCGTTTGCTCATCCACCAAGAAATTCGTGGCAAAGAAATTGAGGCCGTTGAGTCGGTACCGAGTCGTATCATTTATCTCACGATCCTCCAATGTCACATTTGCGTTCCGAATCTGGATTTTACGGATGGAAAGATACCGAAGGAAAGGATTTAACAAACTTTCCACATCCACACGGCTATTTACAGATGTGCATTTCCCTTTATCCAGAGATTCAACGGAGGGCGTTTTATAATAAACCAAGCGAGGCGACCGAATCATCAGTAAATCCGCGCTAATACCTTTGTCGTACGCCAACCCGTCTATCCGGATCGTATCGATACTTCCCGACAAATAATCATTACGAGAGCGGACCGACAACGGACGCAGCCGCATGCTATCTATATGAAACGAGCCTAAGGCCGTATTCATCGCCAAACGCTTGATATCGAACCGATGATTACGAGCCCTCATGATCCCTTGTATATCATTCGCCTCAAACGCAATGGAACGAAAATAATTCAGTTCCTCGCCCGGAGCTACCAAGGAGTCGATCAGAAGACCTTCCGCATGGAAATTAAACTCAGGGATCGAGAAGTCCTCTATCTGCCCTTTCAAGGCTAAGGAATAGTGAAGTGCGGTTCGCTCTATTCGTATTTGATCCACGGATATACTATGTAGTACCGGAGAGATCACATCATATAACGATAAGGCTTGCACCAAAGAATCCGCATCGGCATTCGCCTGCTTCTTCTCCCGAGTCAAGTCATACACCTTAATATCCGAAGATTGTATCTCAAAATTACGGGCGGACAAATAGTTCAAGGCTTCTTCCCGTCTAAAGTGAATCCCTTGTATCTCTACGGTTTGTACCTTCCCTTCCAGATAATTCGTTGGTTTCCGATTGGTCTCCCCCCACAATAATTCTTGCGGAAGCAATTGGATTTTTTGGATATAGATAATGGAATCTTGGGTACTGAGGCATATACTATCCGTCTCCAACTTAAAATCATTATTTACCAACAAGGTTTGCGGCTGGTTCGTGACAAAATCGAAGTTATCGCAATACAACAGCTTCCCGCTCCGTGAAGAGGTAGAATCCAACATAAAACCATACGCATGGAAACTTACGTTATTCAACGTATAGATAATCGGCGAGACTTGGTTTTCCACATTATAAGAGATACTGGCATTTTCCAAGTTCAAGGTCTTTACGCTCAGGGCATCTATGTATGGAGAGATCACCTCGTACAAGGTCTTCGATTCGGCATGCTCTACCGTATCTGCCGCCAGTCCGGAAACTAACGGGTTTGATCCGGAAGAGCCGTATACACGAACCTCCGGCGAGCGGATCTCAAAGGTATTGAAATGGAGTTGCCGGTAATTCCAACGCCATACCAAATTAATTCCCTTAAAATCTATCACCTCAATCCGGGTACTTACATAGGTATCGGGCAAGCTATCCAAGGCGGCCCAATGTTCAAAGACCTTAGAGTCCGGCTCCAATGAAATACCCTCTAGCCTTAGCTCTCCCTTGAAGAAGCTAATAGAAAGCTTATCGAAAGAAAGGCGATAAAAACCATCCGTAGCATTCGCCGTACGCTCTATCAGTTCTCTTTTCAGGTACCGCTCCAAACGACCTGTCAGGAAAAGATTCAAAACTAGGAACAATACAGCCAGCGATAAAACAGTGATCACCGTATGTTTCAATATCTTCCTTATCCTAGAACTCATCCTTTCCTTGATTTTTGCGATATAAACTTCTTTTTATAAAAACAAAATAGACCCGTTTATGTTGCCTTTCATCTAATAAAAAAGCCCCGGAGTCTATTAACCCCGAGGCTTACGATCTATCGATTGTTACTTCATTTTACAAAAGGAGCCTTGATCAAATAGTCGGCGCAATCCTTCACACCCGCAAATTGAGTACGTCCGTCTGGCATCTGCTCCAACTCTACGAAATAGTCTTTGATTCCGTTCGCATACATTTGCTTGAATATCATCTCAAAGTTCATCATACCACTTTGGCCGAATACGGCACGATCCTTGATATGTAATACCTTGATACGATCCGGATGTTTCTGCATATACTCGACAGGATCGTTTTGTCCCATGACAGTCCAATAAACATCCATCTCGAAGTAAACCTTGCTCGGGTCCGTGTCTTTCAGCATCAAGTCATAAATCTGGTCTCCAACTTTCATGAAAGCGGCGAAAGGATTTCCTTTCACCTTCTCCTGTTGCTCTTTCGTCGCGACCCGATTGAACTCCATATTATGATTATGATAGCCAAAACCAGTGGCGATACCCTCCGCCTTGATAACATCCGAGGCCTGGTTGAAAATATCGCAAACAAGTTTAGCCTCATCGTGCGTAGTAATCGTCGGCATCATCGGCTGGATCAAATATTTACAGCCTAGTTTCGCATGATCGGCAGCCGTAGCTTTCCAATACTCCATGATCTTTGGGGTAACCTCCTTCGAGTATTTGAAAATCATAGCCTTAAAAGGGTCAGAGATAGATGCGTCTACCGGATTCACGTGCGAGCTAATGATCTTCAAGCCTGCGTCTTCCGCCATTTTCTTGAAGTCCATCATAGGAACACCTCCGATAGCGCCTTTACCATAACCCGCCAACTCCAGCTTGGAGTATCCCATATCCTTCACCTTCCGAAGATTAGCGGCCACGTCGCCTTTATATAATTCTTGGGATAAAGAATAGATCTGCAAGCCAATCTCATTGCCGGCATGGACCTCATCCACAACTCCCAACGCAGCGTTCGCCGCATTTACGGAACCGGCTTTACCAGCCAGCAATCCACCAGCGGCAAAGAGAGAGATATTTTTTAAGAAATCCCGTCTGTTACTCATAACATCATTCTATTTAAATAGGCTTATTTACAGAAATAAGGCAATGAATACGGGTTGCGATATTGATACCAGTACAAACGGTGGGAAGCCGCCTCCTTATCATTACCGAAGCTTAATGTAGCCGGGTTCCATTTAACCGGACGGCCTAGCTCACGGGCAATATTCTGTAAACAGCAAAGCGTATTCGTACTGCAACCTACCTCAACCGGTGCGATCGGATTCTCACGTGAACGAACGCAGTCGATGAAGTTCTGCATATGCGGAGCGCTAGTCTCATAATTGCCAGCATCGTTACCCTTCTTTTTGCTGTCTTTCAGCTTCTTCATATATTCCTCATACATCTTCTTACGCTCTTCCGGAGTCATCATTCTCGGGCGCTTCTCGATCAAATTCTTCAAGTCGGCGGGGATCTTAGACTGATCAGAGCAGTTGATATAGCCACGAGCTACCTCGATCCAACCGTTATCACCAACAAACTTAATACCCTGCGCATCCGGATTATCCTCCAAATAAGGTTGTTCAGTCATTACGATACCATTCGCATAGCGCATGGTTGAATATTGCGTGCCATTGTATCCCTTAGGTGTAAACTCTACCGGACCAGAGCCATCCATACCGATAGCGGCTTGGGCAATATCGAACATATGAGCGCCCCAGTCAGCAGTATAGCCATTACCGGTCTCTTGATACCAACGCCATGCACCCCATAGTTTCTCGTTCTCTTCCGGATCCAGAGAAATAGGAGGACATAAATCGGGATGATAATGGATCTTCGGATCGTTCAACGGACCCATCCACTGATTGAAGTTCAAATTAGCGGGAACCGGCATTTCCGGCAAGCTCAGCGGCGTAGGAGGCTCACCTACACGTGCATATATTTTCTCTATATGACCGATGGCTCCATTCTGAACCATATCGATCGCAGCTTGGAACTCTCTGCTGGAACGTTGCTGGCTACCTACTTGAAGCACACGTTTGTTATTACGTACAGCCTTCACCATAGCCAAGCCTTCGGAGATCGTATAAGCCAACGGTTTCTGGCAATATACGTCTTTTCCGGATTGACAAGAATGGATGGTAGCCAAAGCATGCCAATGGTCCGGGGTAGCGACCTCGATAGCATCGATATCCTTACGCTCCAGCAAATCCTCGTAAAACTCATATTGATCACAACGTTGGTTCATTCCCTTTGAAGCTTGCCATTCAGCGACACGTCTTCTGAAACGCTCTGTTTTCATCGTGTCCACGTCACAACATGCGGCAACCTGTACGCCCGGACATGCGGCAAATCCTTTAAAGTCTGATAATGCTTGCTGACCTAGGCCGATAAAACCTAAAACGACTCGATCGCTCGGAGCGATACGAACGCCATTCATGGCCCAACGGGGAAGAATTGTTAAACTAGCCAATCCTAGTGCGGAAAGACCCAAAAACTCTCTACGGCTTACGCCCTTCTTAGTGTTTTCTTTCATGGTAATTTTGTTAATAATATAAGATAAAATGTAACTTGG
>OGPR01003181.1_pt1 | contig 10040 bp, 8 predicted proteins | sample 1552981 | NCBI WGS metagenome assembly OGPR01 (sample SAMEA2580260, study PRJEB22360) | human gut metagenome | biome: human gut; feature: human-associated habitat; material: faeces | place: Denmark | collected 2008/2010 | reverse complement strand
CCGCCGATAGCGGACAGCCGCGAGGAATCCCTACGAGCGGTCGGTAAAACAAGCCTTTTCAAAGCTTTTGTGCCGCTCGCGCGGCATCGGTGCGTCGAGTCGCCGCACCCTACAAAATACAAGACAATAAGTCACTACAAATTTTGCGGTCAAATAATATCCGCCCCTACCGCATATATTTGTTGCTTTGAGCGAAGCAAAACACCCTATCAGTCTCGGCTTACGCCGAGCCAGCTCCCCTGCAGGGGAGCTTAAATAGTTTTTGCGACAAATCCGATTTGTCTCTCCGTATCCCCACATCGCGGCAAAACAAAACAGCCGCAGCAAAACAAATCGCTGCGGCTTGACTTTATATATTTTTTTACTCGCTGATTTTTCTGACTGTCTCCATGACATAGTCGCCGAATTCGCTGCAGGTGCAGCCGTCCTCGCGGCCTGTGATTTTGAGCTTCTTGTCCTCGTACATGCAGATGTCGAGCGCTCTCTCGAGCAGATCGGCTTTTTCCTGCTCGCCGATGTGGGAGAGGAGCATCACGCTCGCTCTGAGCATCGAGCAGGGGTCGGCGTACTGTGCTCTGCCCTCGCGAACCATTCTCGGAGCCGAGCCGTGGATAGCCTCAAACATCGCGTAACGCTTGCCGATGTTTGCGCTGCCGGCTGTGCCGACGCCGCCCTGGAACTCGGCAGCCTCGTCGGTGATGATGTCGCCGTAGAGGTTCGGGAGAATGAAGACTTTGAAGTCGCGGCGGCGCTTCTCGTCGATGAGCTTCGCCGTGGTGATGTCAATGTACCACTCGTCGGTCACGATGTCGGGATATTCCTCGCCGACCTTCTTGCAGAGGTTGAGGAACTTGCCGTCCGTGGTCTTGATGACATTTGCCTTTGTGATTATCGAAACGCGGCCCTTGTTGTTGCGGCGCGCGTAGTCATATGCGAGTCTTGCGATTCTGTCGCAGCCCTCGGAGGTCGTCACGACGAAGTCGAGCGCGAGGTCGTCGGTGACATTTACGCCCATAGAGCCTACGGCATATGCGCCCTCGGTGTTCTCGCGGAAGAAAGTCCAGTCAATGCCCTGCTCGGGAACCTTGACGGGGCGGAGGTTCGCAAACAGATCGAGAGCTTTTCTCATCGCAACGTTTGCACTCTCGATGTTCGGCCACGGATCGCCCGCCTGCGGGGTAGTGGTCGGACCCTTGAGGATAACGTGGCAGCTCTTGAGCTCTTCGAGCACGTCGTCGGGAATAGCCTTGTTTGCCTTGACGCGGTTTTCGATGGTCAGTCCGTCGATGACCTTGAATTCAATCTTGCCTGCCTTTACTTTATCGTCAAGCAGATATTCGAGAACTCTTGCGGATTCCTTGGTGATGACCGGACCGATGCCGTCGCCGCCGCAGACGCCGATGATGATCTTGTCGAGCGACTTGAAGTCGATGAAATCGCCCTGAGCCTTTATTTTGTCCGAACGGTCGCTCTGAGCGCGGATGAGAGCCTCAAATTTTTCGACGGCGTTCTTGACCTGTGCCTCTGTCATGTTTATCTTCCTCTCTTATTTGTGTGATTCTCTTGTGTAGTTGAGCAGACCGCCTGCGAGGATTATGTCCTTCTGCCTGCCGGAGAAGCTGTAGCAGAGCTTGTAGCTCTCGCCCTTTGTCTCATTTTTAAGAACAGCCTCGCCGCCGTTTTCAATAGTCTCTCTGATGCCGTCGAGCGCGAGCTTGTCGCCCTTTTCGATGCGGTCATAGTCGGCGGGGTCGGCGAAGGTGAACGGCACGATACCGGCGTTTATGAGGTTTGCCTGATGTATGCGCGCAAAGGACTTTGTGATAACACTCTTTATGCCGAGATACAGCGGAACGAGTGCCGCGTGCTCTCTCGAAGAGCCCTGGCCGTAGTTGCTGCCGCCGATGATGATTCCCTTGCCAGCCTGCTTGCAGTGCTCGGCAAAGTTCTCGTCACACTGCTTGAAGCAGAAGTTCGACAGGAACGGTACGTTCGAGCGGTAGGGGAGAATCTTTGCGCCTGCGGGCATGATGTGGTCTGTTGTGATATTGTCGCCGACCTTGAGAACGACTTCGGCCTCGATGCTCTCGGGCAGTGCGTCGCCGTTGGGGACGGGCTTGATGTTCGGACCGTAGACTATCTCAAGATTCTTGGCCTCTTCCGGAGAAGCGGGCTTGTCGATAAGATTGTCGTTTATTTCAAAGTGATCAGGCATTGTGATGTGCGGCGCCTCGCCGAGGGTTCTCGGGTCGGTCAGCACGCCTGTGAGAGCGGATGCCGCGGCGACCTCGGGGCTGACGAGATGAACGCCCGCGTCGGCAGTGCCGGAGCGTCCCTCAAAGTTGCGGTTGAAGGTGCGCAGGGAGACAGCGCCGGAGTTCGGGGACTGACCCATGCCGATGCACGGACCGCACGCGCACTCAAGCAGTCTTGCGCCCGCGCCGAGGATGTCGGAGAGTGCGCCGTCCTCGGAGAGCATTCTGAGAACCTGCATCGAGCCGGGGGAGATAGTGAGGCTGACGCTCGGGGCGACGCGCTTGCCCTTGAGGATAGCCGCCACCTTGAGCATATCGTAGAGCGAGGAGTTCGTACAGGAGCCGATGCAGACCTGGTCGATCTTTATCTCGCCTATTTCTGAAACTTTCTTTACGTTGTCGGGCATGTGGGGCATTGCCGCGAGGGGCTCGAGGGTGCTGAGATCTATGTCGATAACCTCGTCATAGACTGCATCGTCGTCCGCCTTGACCTCGACCCAATCCTGCTCTCTGCCCTGAGCGGCGAGGAAAGTCTTCGTCACTTCGTCGGAGGGGAAAACAGAGGTCGTTGCGCCGAGCTCCGTGCCCATGTTGGTTATAGTTGCGCGCTCGGGGACGGAAAGAGTCTTGACTCCGTCTCCACCGTATTCGATTATCTTGCCCACGCCGCCCTTGACGGACATGATGCGCAGAACTTCGAGGATTATATCCTTTGCGCTGACCCACGGTGAAAGCGCACCGTGCAGGTTTATGCGCGTCATCTTGGGCATAGTTATGTAGTATGCGCCGCCGCCCATCGCAACCGCGACGTCGAGTCCGCCTGCGCCGAACGAGAGCATGCCGATGCCGCCGCCGGTCGGGGTGTGGCTGTCCGAGCCGATGAGCGTCTTGCCGGGGATGCCGAAGCGCTCAAGATGCACCTGATGGCAGATGCCGTTGCCGGGGCGTGAAAAAAGCAGTCCTCTCTTTTTAGCGGCGCTCCTGATGAATCTGTGATCGTCCGCGTTTTCAAAGCCGGTCTGCAAAGTGTTGTGGTCAATGTATGCGACCGAAAGCTCGGTCTTTACTCTCTCGACTCCCATAGCCTCGAATTCAAGGTATGCCATGGTGCCTGTGGCGTCCTGAGTGAGAGTCTGATCGATCCTCAGACCGATCTCGCTGCCAACGGTCATGTCGCCGCTGAGCAGGTGGCTTTTTATAAGCTTTTGTGCAATAGTGCTGCCCACTTGTATCCCTCCGTATAAAAATAAAATTACTTTTAAATTTTATTGCAATCCGCGGATTTTGTCAAGGTGCGCCGCGCCAAATATATACCTGTATATATTACATTTTATAGGGGAAATTGATATATGACGATTTTTTATGTTGCCCGAAAGCTTTCTGCGTGGTATAATTAAATGTAATCTGCCGCAGTGCGCGTGCTTTGTCTGAATGACGGGCAGTTAATCGGGCATACTGTTTGTCGGGAGTGAATTCGATGAACAGAAAAAAGCACGAAGAACAAAAAGACGGCATATTGGAGCCCGTCGCGCCGACCCCGAGTGTCAGTGAAGAGGACGGAGATTCGTCCGACAGCACGGACAGGGAGCTTCGCCAGATAGTCGAAACAGGTTCGATAACCGTTGACAAGCGCGGGCATTATATCCACTGCCTGACTGTTATCGGTCAGATAGAGGGTCACTATGTCCTGCCGGCGCAGAACAAAACTACAAAATACGAGCATGTCATTCCGCAGCTTGTCGCGATAGAAGAGAGCCGCGATATTGAAGGCTTGCTCATAATCCTCAACACCGTCGGCGGTGATATCGAAGCCGGACTCGCGATAGCGGAGCTTATAGCCGGAATGAAAACGCCGACCGTGTCCCTCGTCCTCGGCGGCGGACATTCGATAGGCGTGCCGCTCGCGGCTTCGAGCGCGTATTCGTTTATCGCACCGAGCGCCACCATGACTGTCCACCCGGTCAGAATGACGGGACTTGTCCTGGGCGTGCCGCAGACTATGTCCTATTTTGAGCAGATGCAGGAGCGTATAGTCAGATTCGTCGCCGATAATTCGCGCATCTCCGCCGACCGCTTCCGTTCGCTTATGCTCGCAACCGGTCAGCTCGTTATGGATGTCGGCACTGTGCTCGACGGCGAGGCGGCGGTCAAAGAGGGGCTTATAGATTCTCTCGGCTCTCTCTCCGATGCCCTCGATAAGCTCTGCGATATGATCGAGGAGCAGAGTGAAAAGAAAGGGGAGAACGGGTGATGCTCTACACAGTTGTTTCTCCCGCCGAGATTTTTATGCAGCCGCCCGCGGATATCTGCGAGCATCAGACTCCGTTTGGCTGCGTGATGTGTTCAAGGACAGAAAAAGGCGAGGTCGTTGAAAGACTTGTGACGACCGATCCGTTTGAATATCTGAAACCGTGTTATTCACCCGGCACTTTATATTCCGCCGGAAAAATGGAAAAGGGGTAATATAATCATGGAAATACTCAAGGCAATATTGCTCGGCTTTCTGCAGGGCGTGACTGAATTCCTGCCCATCTCATCGAGCGGGCATCTCTCGGTCTTTCAGCACTTCTTCGGCAATGTCGGCGGCACAAGCTCGCTGCTGTTCACGGTGCTGTTACATATGGGCACTCTGATAGCCGTGTTCGTCGTTTATTACAAGACCATATGGGGTCTCATCGTTGAATTTTTCAGCACTATAAAAGATATCTTCACCGGCAAGTTCAAGTGGAGCGAGATGAACGAGAACAGGCGTATGCTCTTCATGTTCGTTATCTCCTGCGTGCCTCTGCTGTTCCTGCTCATTCCCGTCGGCGGCGACAGACGCATCATGGATGTTCTCGGCGGTCTTGCCGATGACAATGATATATTGGTCGAGGGAGTCTGCTTCCTCTTCACCGCAGCTCTCCTGCTCGTCGGCTCATGGCGCGCAAAGAAGGTCAAAGCTCGTCCCCAGATAGGCGCGAAATCCGCGCTTGCCGTCGGCGTGGCTCAGGCTTTCGCCGCCGGATTCCCCGGCATCTCGCGCTCCGGCTCGACCATCTCGACCGGTATGATTTGCGGCGTTTCAAAAGAGTATATGGTTCGCTATTCGTTTATCCTCGGCATACCGGCTATCCTTGCCGCCAATGTCATGGAGATAAAGGACGCCGTAGCCCTCGGCGAGCAGATAGATATCCTGCCCGTTATTATAGGCGTTGTCACCGCCGCCGTCGTCGGCTTTGCCGCGATAAAGGCTCTCGAGTGGCTCGTCAAAATTGATAAGTTCAAAATTTTCGGTTACTACTGCCTTGTCCTCGGCGTTGTTGTTATCATCGCCGGCATAGTTGAAAAGGTCAGATAAGTTCGTTCAAATTTCTAAGGAGGGCCTTAATGGCTGCGAAAAAGACTGCGGCAAAGTCAACGGCCGCTAAGAAGAAAAAAACAACAACTACAATGCCAAAAAAAGCCCCGGCTTCAAAGCCTGCGGCTGCAAAAGAGCCTGTCGAGCAGACTCCCGAGCAGCAGTCCTCGCGCCGCCAGAAAGCGGCTATCGCGCTCATGGCTGTCGCGGCTCTGCTCATAGCCATGGCGTTTATCGAGGGCGAGAGCGCGTGGCGCGCCGTGCATAATTTTATGTTCGGCGTGTTCGGCACGTGTACATATATCTGGCCCGTCATGCTCATTTATGTCTCGGTCATGCTCGCCATGAACAAGACGTTCGGCTCGATATCGTCGAATCTTATCGGCGTCGGGATATCAATATTGCTGCTGTGCTCGGCGATACATATTTTCTCGAACCCGTCGGAATACTTCTCGCTCATGACCCTCGGCGATCAGATAAAGACCGCGTGGAGGGATTATGACACATTCCCGAGTGCGGGCGCGCTCGGTGCGCTCGTCGGCGGACTGCTTGCCAAAATGGCGGGCAAGGTCGGCGCGGCGATAATAAATATTATCCTGCTGATAGTCAGCATAATGTTCCTCACGGGACTCACTCTGTCCCGCCTCGGTACATCTATCGCCAAGCCCATAAAGCGCATGAGCGAGGATACCAACGAACGCCTTGAGCGCGGAGCGCAGCGCGTCAGAGATGAGCAGGAGAGAGCGCCGTCGAGAGACAAGCGCAGGGAGAAAAAAGCGGAGGAGCCCTATGTCAGCCCCCGTCCGTTCCCCGTGCCGCCTCTGCCGACTGATACGCCTGCAGCTGCTGCAAAGAGCCGCAAAAAATCCGCCGCCGATGAAGGCCCCGAGCCCACCGTGTTCCCGCGCAAGCCGGTTCAGACCGATGTCGGCATCGATGATATAGTCAACCGCGTCAACGCCGCGTCGGCGACCGCGAAGATAGCCGAGGGCGTGTCAAAAGTCGCCGCCGTTGTGGACGGCAGACCCGCCTGCGTGCCGCCTCTGCCGACCGAGAGCGCGAAAGATGAGCTCGAAATGCTCGATATAAGCAAGAAGCCCGCCGAGCCCGAAAAGCCGAAGAGGAAAGAGCCGGAGCTCCCGCCCGTCAAAGAGCCTGATCCCGTGCCCGATGTGCCGGATGAGGAAGAGCCTGTTATCGAGAGTCAGCCGACTTATCGCAAGCCGCCGATAACCTGCCTCAAAGAGCCTATCCATGACGGCAACGACAACTTCTCCGATGAGCTCAAATCCAACGCGCAGAAGCTGCTCGACACGCTCGAAAGCTTCAATGTCCACGCGAAGATAACTGAGATAAGCCGCGGACCGTCCGTCACAAGATACGAGCTTCAGCCGGACGCGGGCGTCAGAATAAATAAGATAACAAACCTTGCGGATGATATCGCACTGCGCCTTGCCGCGTCGGGAATAAGAATCGAAGCACCCATTCCGAACAAGGCGGCGATAGGCATCGAGGTGCCCAACAAGCTGCGCTCGATGGTCTATATGCGCGAGATAATCGAAACCCCGCAGTTCAAAAACGCCCAGAGCAAGCTCAATGTTGTCCTCGGCAAGGATATCGCGGGCAACGCCGTCTGCGCAGACCTCGCGAAGATGCCGCATCTGCTCATAGCGGGTACTACGGGTTCCGGTAAATCCGTGTGCCTGAACACAATGATAGTCAGCATTCTCTATAACGCGACCCCCGACGAAGTGAAGCTTCTGATGATTGACCCCAAGCAGGTCGAGTTCACGGTCTATAACGGCATCGCGCATCTTGCCGTGCCCGTCGTGTCCGATCCGCGCAAGGCTTCGGGCGCTCTCACATGGGCGGTCAACGAGATGGAGAACAGATATAAGATACTCTCCGAGAAGAATGTCCGCGATATAAGAGGATATAACAAATTAGCCGAGCGTGACAAGTCACTGCGCCCGATGCATCAGATAGTCATTTTCATCGATGAGCTTGCCGATCTTATGATGGTCGCGCCCAATGAAGTCGAGGATGCGATATGCCGCCTCGCTCAGAAAGCGCGTGCCGCAGGTATGCACCTTGTCATAGCGACTCAGCGCCCCTCCGTCGATGTTATCACGGGTATTATCAAAGCGAATATTCCCAGCCGTATCGCGCTCTCCGTTTCTTCGTCGGTCGATTCGAGAACGATACTCGATATGTCCGGCGCGGAGAAGCTTATCGGCAACGGCGATATGCTCTTCAGCCCCATCGGCGCAAACAAGCCGACCCGTATCCAGGGCTGCTTCATCTCCGACGAAGAGGTCGAGGATGTTGCCGACTTCATCAAGCACAACGCCGAGGCGGAGTACGATGAGGGCATTATGGACGAGATAAACAGGCAGGCGGCAATAGCCGGTTCGACTAAGAAGAACAGCGCCGCAGGCGGCGATGACGGCGAAGAGCCGGGCGATGAGATGTTCCCGAACGCCGTCGAGGTCGTGCTCGATGCCAAAATGGCTTCAACAACTCTTCTCCAGCGCAAATTGAAGCTCGGTTATGCCCGCGCCGCAAGGCTCATGGACGAACTCGAGAGCAAGGGTATCATCGGACCGTTCGAGGGCAGCAAGCCCCGTCAGGTGCTTATAACCAAACAGCAGTGGATGGAAAAATGTGCCCTGTCGGATGCTCCCGCAGATGACGAGACCTGATCGGAGGAAATATGGCAAATCAGAGAAAAAGCGGCTCCGCCGCACAGAACAAGCGCACGAAGATAATCGTCACCGCAGTCGTGATAGCCGTCGCGCTGCTGATAACCTTCGCGCCCTATATGAATCTCCCGTTCGATATCCCCACATGGGGCGAGCTGCTCTCGGGCGATAAGCAGACCGTGCAGGACGGCGATGCGCTGAACGCGCCTTTTACCGTCCATGTTATAGATGTCGGTCAGGGCGACAGCATCTTAGTCAAGAGCGGCGACCACGCCATGCTGATAGATGCGGGCGAGCGCGGCAACGACCAGACGATACTTGATTACCTCAAGGCGAACTCCGTCGAAAAGCTCGATTACATAGTCGCCACCCACCCCCATTCCGACCATATAGGCAGTATGCCCAAGGTCATCGAGGGGATAAAGGTCGACAATATTATCATGCCGAAGCTCCCGAACTCCCTTGTCCCCACAACTTCGATATATCAAAAGCTCATAAAGGCTATTAAAGCGTCCGGCGCCAAAGTCATCTCCGCAAAAGTCGGCGATACCTATACCCTCGGCGACGCAAAGATAACTATAGTCGGACCCGTCGGCACGCCTGAGGATCTCAACAACGCCTCCGTTGTGATGAAGGTTGTCTACGGCAAGAATTCGTTCCTCTTCACGGGCGATGCGGAGGCAAAGAGCGAGAAACAGATACTTGCAAACGGCGCGGATATCAAAGCCGATGTTCTGAAGCTCGGTCACCACGGCAGCAGCACATCGACGAGCGAAGAATTTCTCAAGGTCGTGTCTCCGTCGCTTGCGCTCATCTCCTGCGGCAAGGATAACGACTACGGTCATCCGCACAAGGAGACTATAGAGAAGCTCGAAAAATATAATATCCCGTATGAGCGCACGGATATAAAAGGCACGATAGTTGTCGGCTCGGACGGCGAGCATCTTTCAACGGCTTTCCCGGATAACAAGACCGCTGAGAAGTAAAAAAGGAGGCGGAATAATGGAATATTACGCCATCGACCGTATCGAAGGAAACTACGCAGTCTGCGAAAAAGACGGCGAAACAATGGTCAATATCAGCCGCGCTCTGCTCCCCGACGGAGCGGGCGAGGGCAATGTCCTGCGCCGCCTGCCGGACGGCTCGTTTGTGCTCGACCGTGAGGAAGAAGAACGCCGCCGCAAAGCAGCACTCGAACTCATGGACGGTCTGTTTGATGAATAATTTCCCCATTGATTTTTGACGGGGTGCTTATAGAATATAAAAACGATCTATGGCTCATAGGTCGTTTTTTGTTGCCGCAAGGTGTATAAAAGTGCGTCGCTTATCAATTCGGCAAACTTGGATTTATCTATCACTTGAGTCATAGCAGAGTAAAGACAAGCGACTCAGCTAAATTTTATAATCATACATTCAATAGCCGCGCCGCAGTGTTTGAAAGCTTTCTTAGGAGAGCGAGGGAACGGCTTGCGCAGCAAGACGCACGAGCCCGTATTGTTTGAGCAAAGCGAGTTTACGGGCGAATATGCCGAGTAACTAAATGAGAGCCGCGGGCTATGTGCTGCGGCGCGGCGTTGCGGGGTCTCGGGGTGAAACCCCGAGTCTGCCTTTTCTTTGCAGGCGTTTCTTTTCTCAGACAGAAAAGAAATGCCGAAACGCGGGATATATATATCATCCGGTTAGAGTGCGTAGCGAAGGCGGGAGCTAATTATATGCCCCTGTATCGGCTACAACGATAACGGA
>OGPR01003180.1_pt1 | contig 10043 bp, 6 predicted proteins | sample 1552981 | NCBI WGS metagenome assembly OGPR01 (sample SAMEA2580260, study PRJEB22360) | human gut metagenome | biome: human gut; feature: human-associated habitat; material: faeces | place: Denmark | collected 2008/2010 | reverse complement strand
AGACGAATCATGGCCCGGGGGGAGGACGAGCCGCAGGGGGCTCGAGCCCGCGAACGGGTTCGTCGCGGCCAGGGCGACAAAGGCGACAAGCGCCAGAAACTCAAGCCCAAGGGCCGCGAGGTGCACCCGATGCAGGCCGTCGACCCAGCCGCTCAGAAGCGCCCAATCGCGCGCATAGGGCACGAGCAGAAGCACAATCGCCGCTCCCGAGGAGAACGACGAAAGAGCGAACAAGGCCGGAAGCGCCGCGTTATTCCAGAGGGGCACCGCCTCCATCCACGCCAGGTACAGACCGGTGTACACCATGAGCACCGCCGCCAGCACCGCGCAAATCACTTCCAGCCCCTTGCGCGCCCAAGAGGGCGCCGACCAGCCGAGGGCGTGGAACGCGGCCAGGAGGCCCGAGGCGAGCAGCGTCGCCAGCAGGACGAAGGATCCCACCGACAGCAGCGATGCCGTCGGCCGCAAAAACAGCAGGAAGAAGCGGTGCGGACTGCCCAGATCAATCAGCAGGCAGAACGCCGAGAGCGCTAGGAGCCCGAAGCCGACGAGGTAGAGCCTTCCCGCCAAAGCCCGGAAGGCACGGCTCTGCTCGAAGGTGCGCGTCACCGTGCGGTGGAACAGCAGCGACCACACGGCCGCCACAAACAGCGCACCGGCGCCCGCACCGCCCAGAAACAGGTACAGCACCACGAACGTCCCCAGCATACGCACCTCCCCTCAAAGGCACCGACGCTACTTCCTCCGCTTGAACGCGCAGGCCCCTCCGTCGAAGCGAATGCCGAAGCGCCCGGCATAGCAGGCAACCAAGCCGAAAACGAATGCTCCGACGCCGCGATAGTAATCGGTGCGCGCGTGTTTCTCGACAGCATAGCGCCAAGGGGCCAACCAGGGAAGGACGTGCTCGGTCAGAAACGCGTCCTGCTCGTCTGCGAGCGCGACAGCCCGCTGCTCGTCGCCGGCTTCTGCAGCTTCGCGCTCCTCGGCCACGAGGCGCGAGAGGAAGCCCAGCATGAGCCCCAAATGGTCGTCGGGCTCGCGATGCAGCCGCTCGATCTCAAGGCCATGGCGCCGGTAAGCCGCCCGCACGGCAATGACGTTCTTGCCGAACATGTGGCTGTTAGGCTCCACGTAGAAGGATTCCAGGCACGACGCCTCGGGTGTACCCAGACCGACGAACAGGCGCAGCCATTCGCGACGCAGCTCGTCGACCGACTCGGCGAATGCGGGGCTTTCCGCGAGGAGCGCAGCCGCATCGACCCCATCGGCCTCGTCGGCGCCGCCGGTCACCTCGGCCGCACGCCAGGCATCAGCGCACCACCCGTCCAGAAGGCGCAGGCCCTCTCGCACGTCCTCGCTGTCTTCGCCGAAAGGAGCGCAGGCAAACTGGCGACTCGCAGCCTGCTCGGCCACCGATGCGACATTCGGCTCAACGTACAGCAACTGGGAAGCAACGGCGAAACACACTTCGGCCCGTGCTAACTCATCGGAATTGAAGGGAGTGTTCATGGGAGACACCTCAAAAAGAAAGGGCGGGGCACCGGGCAAATCGGGAGGGAGGGGGGTGAATCTGTCCGGTGCCCGCCTCAACGTGGGATTATACAGAATCGGAGAGCGTTCTTCTCGGTATTGGAAAGGTTCATGAAAGGGGCACAGATCTTGCCGTTTCGGATTGATTCGCGCACCGACCCGCGCCCCTCGTAACCCTTTCGAACCGAGGTGACCGCTTTCCGAGAAGCGCTACAGCTCCTCTTCGAGATTGACCACCGAACCGGTGCCCGAGCCCGACTTCTGCGCATTACGATGAGGCGTCAGGATCAAGTTGGGATCCGTCGTGTCGGCAGGCAGCGGCTCTACCTCGACGTCGCCCTCGCCGTACTTCTCGATCATCTCCTCGCGGGTGCCGAAGTCCAGCGCGCGCATGGGACAGCCAGCCACACAGATAGGCAGCCTATCGCGAGCAATCTCGTCCTTGCACATATCGCACTTGAGCATGTAGCCCTCTTCTTCCCCGAAGGTGGGGGCGCCGTAGGGGCAGGCCGTCTCGCAGGTCTTGCAGCCGATGCACACGTCGTGATCAGTCCACACGATGCCGGTCTCCTCGTCCTTCTGCATGGCGCCGGTCGGGCAGTTCGCCACACAAGCCGGGTTCGTGCAGTGGTTGCAGGCCAGCGAGACGAAGTAGCCGAACACGCCTTCAGGCACGTAGTGGCCAGCCTCGGTAGGCTTCCAGGAGCCGCCCTGGTAGTTGTATACCTTACGATAGAGATTGTTCACCGGCAGCTTATAGGTCTCCTTGCACGCAACCTGGCAGGTCTTGCAGCCGGTACACACATCGGAGTTGAAATGAAATGCATACTGAGTCATAGCGCACCTCCCCTATTCCTCGATGCCCACAGGCATGACGATAGGCGTGTTCTTATCGGGGTCTAACGTAAGCGGTCCGTCGTACTTCTCCACCTGCACGAGCGTGCCCGTCCACGACTGGGACGCCTCGCCAGAGGATTTGGGAGCCTGAAGAATGTTCGGATCGCCACCCAAGTCAATGCCCGACTCCTCGTCGATGCGCAGCCAGGCTCCATCCTGCAACGCAACCGCGCCCGGAACGATGGTGGGCAGCACTTTAGCGGGACGCAGCACCTTGCCATGGGGGCTTGTCATGAGCACCAAATCACCCGTCTCGATGCCGCGAGCCTCTGCATCCACCACACTCATGAAGCACTCCTGCGGGAAGGCCTCACGCAGCGAGACAACGTTGTCGTTCACCGTGTGAGCGCGCCGCAGGGAGTGAGGTGTCCACAGCAGCAGCGGGAACTCCTCAGTCTGAGTGCCGGCGCCCTGCTCCGGGTCGCCGATCTGCCATTTCGCAATGGGCGAAATGGTAGAGAAGCCCACCGAGTTAATGTAAGCAGCCAGGCCAGCACAGTAGATCTCGAACTTGCCGGTGGATGTGGCCAGCGGATTGGCTTCAGGATCGGCGTAGAACGCCTTATAGGGCACACTGGTGAGCGCATCGCCTTTGGTACGCGGGATTTTGAAGAAGCCACGCTCTTTGAACTCTGCCACGGTCATGAGACCCTCCTGAGGCTCGCCGTCCACGCCGAGCTCATCGATGTCAGCTTGGCTCACGGTGAGCAGTGGGGCATAAGCCATAGTGTCGTGATCGGTCATGTACATTGCCCCGGACAGCGAGCTATAGGTGCGCTCGGCATCGGTCATGGTATTGGCAGCTGAGGGATCCACGTCGAAGCGCTTCGCCAGCTCCTCTGCGATATAACCCTCGGGTTGCGACTCGAACAGAGGCTCCATAATGCGATCGGCCCAGTACACCGTATCGGAGTTGTTCATCCAGGCGATATTCCCCTTCTCCCACCAGGTGGCCACGGGCAACACAATGTCACAGTACTGGCGCGAGGGATCAAAGAAGGGATTCGCGCCCCAAACGAAGTCCACCTTGCGGAACACCTCGATACCCGCATTCGCGTTGGGCAGCGAGTTCAGGGAGTTCTGATAGGCGCCCGAGTAAATGACGTGGATATCGATGGGCTTCTTGCCGCCGGGCCACACGTCGCGGCCGTAAGCGCCTTCCAGAATCGACTGCCAGCACTCGGAATGGTCGATCTTCTCCCACGAGGCGGGATCCTCAATCTCGACCCAGTTCGGGGTGGACATGAGCAGCGGCGGTGTCAGCGGGTTTACGGGGTTTTTGCCCGCGCCGTTGGACGAATCGCCGGCCATACAGTAGGGCGTGGCAGACATGCCTTCATGCAGGCCCACCCACGAGGCATAGTTGCCCGGCGTGCCGAGGCCGCCGTGCATCATGGCCAGAGTGTAGAAGGCCTGGGCAAACATCTCGCCTGCGGGAATCTTGGTGGTGGACTGGCCAGCGAAGAAATTTACCTTTTCGGTACCCGCGATCTCCTCGGCCAGTCGACGGATGTCGGCCGCCGGCACGCCGCAGATAGCCTCAGCCCACTCGGGGGTCTTCGGCTCCTTGTCGTAGGTGCCCAGCACATAGTCTTTGAAGTTATCCTTCGGGTCGGCCCCCTCGGGCATGTGCTCGGCATCGAAACCCACACAGTACTTGTCGAGAAATGCCTGATCCTGCAGATTGTTCTCGATCATATGGTAGGCCATGCCGATGCAGAAAGCCGTGTCGGTACCAGGAACAATGGGCACCCACTCATCAGCTACAGCCTGGGCCGTCTGGTTCAGCCACGGCTCCACGATGATGACCTTGCCACCCTCTCGCTTGGCATAGTCGAGCTGATAGGCGGTGTTGCCACCCTTGTTGGCCATCCAGTTGTTGCCAAAGTGGAAGTGCAGCTGGCTATCTTGAATGGCAAGCGAATCGGGAGCAGCCAGCATACCGCCGGTCATGAGCATCTCCGGCAGCGGCCAGGAGCCGAGCGAGACGGTGCCCATGTCGTGGTGCACTGCGCCGCCCATAACATTCAGCAGGCAGACAACCGGATCGAAATAGGTATCTCCGATGTCATCATAACCGGCACACAAAATGGAGCGAGGGCCGTAATTGTCGTAAGCTTTCTTCATCTCGGCGGCAATGTAGTCGAGCGCCTCATCCCAGCTGAGGCGCTCCCATTCATCTTTGCCGCGCATTCCGCCGTTGGGATTGTCGGGGCTCCAGCCCTTACGCTTCATGGGGTACTTGATGCGCGCCGGCGAGGTCATGTTGCTGACCTGGGCGCGGCCGCGCGGACAGGCACGGCGCTGCGGCACTTCGATGGAATCCTCGTCCTGCTCGTCGGTGCGGATTTTCAGCGGCACACCATCTTCCACATACACCTTTAGCAGGCAACGCGATGATCCACAGCTGCAGTTGTTCATGCACGCGCCCGTTAGCCACGCGCCCGTCTCCTCGGCAGGTGCATCGCCCGTGTCCGAGAGCCCCTCTTTCTGGGCGTTTTCCTGCCCCGACGGGGCGCAGCCGGTGAAACCGGCGAGGGTGGCGGCACCTGCGGCGGCGGCACCCCATTTTACGAAGCTGCGTCGAGTCAAATCATTGCTCATGGTTGACCCTCCCTCTTCTGATCGTACGGGAAAGCTCCCGGGCTAGGTCGCTTCCCCTTCTCTTCTAATACGACCCATGCATAGGTGAAACCGTCCTAAACTTGTATGACGGCTACAAGCCGCATACTATCATGCTGCCGTAGGACAGTCAATGACACTTTCGAAACTCGTCTATCTATCTTGAGAATATATTTTTCCAGGTCTCCTTGACGCACTATTTTCTACACCACTTAGTGCCACGTATTTAAAAGTGTCCTATCCCGGGTTCTCCGCTCCTTTCCTTCCCTCTCCTCTTCCCTCGTCCAATCAGCCTACTTGTTGACGGAAATGCACAATGTTGTGTTGAGAAAAATTCTATCCTATGCTACTGTGACAATCAGAAGAGAAAAGTTCGATCCCGATCGAACGATCCGAGGAGGCCTCATGAGATTTGTCATCGCCCTTGTCGTTTCCTTCGCGCTGGTCTGGCTGTGCGCCAAGCCCCTCAAGAAATACCCCGCGCCCTTCTACTTGGGTGCCGTCGCGCTTCTCGGGCTGTACTTCTGGGGGTCGGCCGCCGGCGTGCGCAACGAGGCATGGTCGTACTTCCAGCCGCTCATGCAGCGGTGCGCTCTGGCGTTTCTGCTATTCTCCATCGTGATGTTCGTGGGCGTGCTCGGCGAGAAGAACCCCCTGCGCACCCACCTCATGCCCATTCGTCGACAGCTGTCCATCCTCGCCTGCATCTTCGCCGTGGGCCACATCGCCTTCTACGCCGCATCCTACGTGCCGCGCCTGACGAGCGCCTTTACGGGCAATCTCGCCTTCTCGCTAGGACTTGCGGCGCTGATCACCGCGCTCATGGCGGTGCTGTGGGTCACGTCGTTCTCAGTGGTAAAGCACGCCATGAAGGCGGCCAGCTGGAAACGCGTGCAGCGACTCGCCTACCCCTTCTACGTGCTCACCTACGTGCACCTGGCGCTGCTGCTCATGCCAAGCGCCCTTGCGGGCAACGATGTGGCCGTGCTAAGCATCACCGTATACTCCATCGTCATGGGCGCCTACGTGGTCCTGTGCCTCCGCAAAGCCCTCGCCGACCGCCGCACCGAGGCCACCGCCGCAACCCCCGACCTCGACCTGGAGGCCGTTGCAGCTTAGCGTCAAACCACCAGTCTGAAATCACTACTGTGTCTAAAACGGCTAGTTTTTCTCCAAAATATGCCTCACGCAGAAAACTGCGACTGCTTACGCGGAAACGGCTTGAACAATGGCTTCTTTAAGAGCGGCCACAAGGGGCTTTTCCGGAACGCCGAGCTTAGTGGCCAGCCCAAGAGTGAGCGTGAAATCATCTTCACTCGCAAGGGGCCGATAGGCAATTCCCTCATGAGGTCTTTCGGCATTGTGCGCTGGCGAGAAATCGACACCCTGGCCCGATCGTACGAATTCCTGAGCTGCTTCCAAACTAAAGGGGACGGGGGCGTAACGGGGCGTGAGGCCATAACGGGCAAACCCTTCGACAATATGCCGGTAGGTCACATCCAGATCAGGCGTGGGAAACAAGTCAATCTCGGCCAAATCGGAGAAACTAATCGCCTCCTGCGTTGCAAGCTTGTGCCTTTCAGGCACAGCGACAAGGAGGCGCCCCTCCATCAGGGGCGTGAATTCGAACACCGCAGAATCGGGACGACCCGCAACCAACGCCATATCCACTGTCCCGCGCTCCAACGCCTTCAGACAAGCATCACTCGTCAACTCGAACAGCCGCAGATCCGCATCGTCGTAGGAGGCACGGAACCCTCGCAGGGTCGCCAGGGTGAAACCGGGGCCGCTTTCCCGCAAGCTTGCGGTGGCGTAGGCAAAAGTGGCCGTATGGCGCGTGCTCTCATGCCACTGGAGGGCAAACCCCTCAGCTTCCCGCACGGCTTCCAGAACGCGCTCGCACTTCGGCAGAAAGCGGGCGCCGAAGTCGGTCAACTCGATACCCTGACGCCGGCGATGGAATAACGGCGTCTTCACCTCGCCTTCAAGGGACGCCACTGAAGCCGACAACGTTTGTTGAGTGACGAAGGCGCTCTTCGCCGCTGCAGAGAACGAGCCGGCCTTTGCCGCCAGAACGAAATACTCAATTTGCCGCACATCCATCGCTGCTCCCCTTTCCCTTGTCCCCATCATACCCCAAAGCGGCTAGTAAACCGATTTCCAGCGCGCAAAAGAGCGGACGCCGCGCAAACGGCGCCCGCCCGTGGGGAGGCGATAGCAATCGGCGCTGGTTCGCAGATCGCGCCCTCGGGAGGAGCGCAAACCAACTGCCGCCAAGACGACCCCGATTCTTAGCCCTGGGCGGCCGTCACCCCGGCAAGATACCCGGAGCCCACGCAGAAGCCCTGGGCCGAGCCGCCCTCGAAGTAGGGAACGGCCCAAAAATCGCCGTCCACGAACAGACCAGGGATGGGATTGGCATCGGCATCCACGGCGCGGCAGTATCCGTCAGTCTTGATGCCGCCCAAGGTCACCCAAGCCGCGATGTCGAGCTCTACTACATACAGCGAGCCGGTGCCCACGGCGCGCAGGAATTGGGCCTCCTTGAACATTTCCTCGTCCACGCCAGTGGCGCAATAGCCGTTGTAGGCCTCCAGGGTGTCGGCAAGGTTCTCCATCCCGCAGGCCTCAGCCAGCGCCTCGGCCGAATCCGCCTTCCAAATCCAGCCCTCGTCGATGCCCTGCTGAACCTTTTCGGGAAGCGCGGTCAGCGTCTTGCCCATGAAGCCCATCTGAACGCCCGGCGCCATGTTGCCGAAAGCGTCCTCGGAAATGAAGTCCATAATAGGCGTGGTGGCCAGCTCGTCGATGAGCCCGTCGTCGATCACCATGTAGTATACGCCCTCGCGCAGAAGCGGCTCGCCGCAGTACATGGTGTGCTTGGCCATGGTGCCCTCGTCCATGAAGCGCGCCCCGTGCTTATTCACCATGAGGCCGCCGAACAAAGGCAGGCTGAACACCGGCGTGTCGTTGCAATCCGACAGGCTCACGAAGCGGTCGGCGGACTTCATGTTGCAGGCGCCGGACTCATTGATGGAGGTGCTGAAGTTCTTGCCCATCTGGGCACCGGCCGACTGGGCCAGCCTGATGCCCGCGCCGTCGTTGTACTGGTTGCCCGTGCCGTACATGACCGAGCCGGAGTAGTAGTCGCGCAGCATGTCCTCGTTCTGAATAAAGCCGCCGGTTGCGATGATGACGTTGTTCGCGCGCACGTCGGTCACGATAGATCCGCTTTCATAGCGTACGCCCACCACAGCGCCGTCCTCGATGAGCAGGTTGGTGACCTCGGCATCCCAACGGGAATCGACGCCGAACTTGTCGAGCATGCCCTGCAGCGCCTCGGCGCGCTCCGCCCCACTGGTGGCATAAATGTGACCGCCGCGGTTCAGCATAAGCGTGTTCTCGTCAGCGCCCTCGAAAGCGAACATGAAGGGCACGCCGCCCTCGATCATAAGATCGATGCCCTTGCCTGAGGCCGGCAGCACATTGCGCAGAAGCGGGGCGTTGGTCTGGTAGTGAGTCGACGTCCAGATGAAGTCGAACATATCCTTAGTGGTCAGGTGGTTGTCGTACTGAAGCTCGGGGCTGGATTCCACGGCCCACACGCCAGACACCATCGCGGCATTCGTGGCGCCCATGGAGGCCGAGCGATCGAGGCCGATGACCTTCGCGCCCTCCTTAGCCGCGGCAGAGGCCGCCACCAGCCCGCTCGTTCCCAGGCCCACCACGACCACGTCACAGCTCTCCTCGGTATCGGCGGCGGGAAGCTCCTCCGCTGTCGGCGCCTCGGCCGCCACATCGGCCGAACCGGCCTGCGCGGCATTGTTCGCTTGAGGGGCGCAGCCGGCAAGCCCTAAGGCCGCCAGCCCCGCCGCGCCTAAGGCGCCAAGGCCGAGGAACGAGCGCCGGGAGATGCCCTCGCCCATCGGCGCTGCATCTTCCATCGCGCAGCTGGCCTTTTCCATCGCGTTCGTGTTCTTTTCCACGGGAACCCTCCTTCGTCGTTGCCTGTTTCCCTGGGAAAAGCATACGCGCCGCCCGGCTCCTTGCATAACAAACGCTGCCGAGGGTTCTTCAGGAAGATTTTGTAGCTGCGTTCGTCAGCGAAACCCCTCCTTTTTGCATGAGATCGCCGCTTATGAGCGTCTCGAGTGGAGGGAATCTTGTATAACGCGGCTAACCAATACTAACGACCTGGGGTTTTGCGAAAGTGTCGGCTGGCCAATTTGGAGTCCGCACCCCCGAGACGCTCATAACCGTCGATCTCATGCAAAAACCGAGGGTTGAGTTGACCGACAGACCCCCAGAGGCTGAAACGCTCCAAATCAAGAGAAGAGCATCGAGAAAACCAGCTCTTGCTGTCGCAGAAGTGCCGCAGCCGCGATCTCGCTGTCTCAGAGATTCCGCAGTTGACGCTCTTACTATCGCAAACGCGGTGACAACCAAAGAAAAGGGAGCCCGGAGGCTCCCTTTTCGGTTGCGGCTCAAGGCGGCCGACAAGCTCTGGCGTACGCTCGCGCTACTCGGCGGCGTAGAGGTCCTTGAGCTTCTGCAGGTGCGACCAGCGGGCCATGGCGGCCTGCTCGTTCTCGGCGAACAGCTCCTCGGCACGCTCGGGGAACTCGCGGGTCAAGCGGCTGTAGCGAGCCTCGTTCATGAGGAAGTTCTGGTACTCGCCCTCGGCCGGATCCTTCGAGTCGATGACGAGCTTCTTGCCCGGAGCGCCCTCGGGGTTGAAGCGCAGCAGGTTCCAATAGCCGCAGTCGACGGCCTTCTTCATCTCGTTCTGGCAGTTGGTCATGCCGCCCTTGATGGAGTGCATCTCGCACGGGCTGTAGCCGATGATGAGCGAGGGACCCGGGTAGGCCTCGGCCTCGGTGATGGCCTTGATGGTCTGGTTGAGGTTGGCGCCCATAGCCACCTGGGCCACGTACACGTAACCGTAGGTCATGGCGATCTCGGCCAGCGACTTCTTCTTCACGTCCTTGCCGGCA
>OGPR01003169.1_pt1 | contig 10103 bp, 10 predicted proteins | sample 1552981 | NCBI WGS metagenome assembly OGPR01 (sample SAMEA2580260, study PRJEB22360) | human gut metagenome | biome: human gut; feature: human-associated habitat; material: faeces | place: Denmark | collected 2008/2010 | reverse complement strand
TATGAAAGCGCCCCGCCCATTTTATCCCTTCTCAACTTATCGCCAACAACACACCTCTATTCAAATTTAACCAGGACGGGGCCGCTTTTCATCTCACTTCTCATTTACAAAAATATTTATGCATGATGAACTTGTAACTGAATGTATCATATCCCATGCACTCGTCAAGCTACGGAACCCCCAATATGTAACTGTTTGAGCACTCACATCTCCTGATACTAGTCTCTTAAATAAACAAGGGCAGTCCATACATTGTGAACTACCCTTGTTTCATTCTATAATCAATAATATTTTCAGGAAAATAATAATTTATCTCTCACTCCGGTCTCTGCCCTTAACGCTCACCAGCTTAGGCCGGAGCAAGCCTGACGGTTAGATCTTGCCTGACGTTCCGGAAGAAGATATGCCGGTTACAGTGTTGCGATCCGATGTTTTAGAAGCGGAGGACGTTGTTTCAGAAGCTATATTTGTAGCAGTCGCAGCAGTTCCTTCTACCTGTTTGTCGACTTCCCAATGGAACGGTTCAAAGGCAGTATTCGGGTCCACCCAAGACGTTTTTTTGGCAGCATAGATAATGAACGGAGCGGCTACCACCACGATAGCGCCGATAATCAGCACGGCAAACCAAACGGTATTGTTACCTGTAGAAATTTGACTGGGCGGAATAAAACTCAGTACGAAGGCAAGCAATGAACCGCAAAAACCAAGGCCGCCGATAAACCACATCAGACCGTTGCCACTCTTACCGATACGGAACGGACGACCGGCTTTCTTCATCCGATAACGCAATGCGATTGCACCAGAGAACATCAGCATATACATAATCAGGTAAAGGATAACTGTCAACTGTGACAAAATCTGATAGAAACTTTGTACGGAAGGCATAACCACGAACAACAAGCTCAGGAATGTAACAGCCAAGCCCTGAACCAGCAGGATATTTTTCTGCACACCCAACTTATTTGTTTTCTGGAAGAACGGAGGCAGATAACCGGCTTTGCCAACGGCAAAGATACCTTTTGACGGACCGGCCACCCATGTCAATACGCCTGCCAACACGCCGAAAGCCAATGCAACTGCGATAACCGGCGACAGCCAAGAAGCATGAATAAACTTAAAATAGTTGTCAAAACCGACCAACAAACTCTGAGTCAAGTTAATGTCCTTCTGCGGGATAATGATACCTAATGCAAATGTTCCCAACACGAAGATCAACACCGTGATCAGCGCACCGATAAACACGGCCTTCGGATAATTGACGGAAGGGTTTTCGACATCTTTCACATGAATACCGCCCATTTCCATACCGGCATAAAAAAGGAAGATACTGGAAGCAAGCACCAGGTTATCGAACTTCGTAAAGTCGGGGAAGAAATTGCTGTGGAAGTCCATGTTGGAATGACCGCCGGAAGCCAGGTACACGATACCTAAGATAATCAACAAGGCAGCAGGGATGATCGTACCGACGATGCCACCCACTTTAGCCACTTTACCTACCCAGCTCAGACCTTTCAAAGAGATAAACGTAGCGAGCCAGTAAATAATCAATACGACAACCAGCGTATACATTTTGTTTGAAGCCAGCGTCATATCGTGCGCATCGTTCATCCCGATAAAGGCGATGGATACAGCACCGAAAGTCAATACGGTCGGATACCAGATCGTACTCTCGATCCATTGTACCCAGATAGCCAGGAAACCCCATTTCTTTCCATAGGCCTCTCCTACCCATCGGAATACCCCGCCCTGTTTATCCTGGAACATGGCAGCCAACTCAGCTGCCACCAACGAGGTAGGAATTAAGAACACGATTGCCGCAAACAGATAATAAAAGGCTGAACTCAGTCCATACACAGCCTCAGCAGGCAACCCGCGGAGCGAGACGACTGCCGTGACATTCATAATCGCAAGAGTAAATACTCCAAGTTTTACTGCTTTTCCAATATTTGCCATGAATTTTACTATTAAAATGTGAATTTTGTTTTGTTTAGTTTTGCTTGTATTGACAGTATAACAACTCGTTTTTGTGTTAGTTTGTCAACAGGATGTCAAACTTGGTTAATTAACAGACAAGTGTTAAAAACAAAAAGTGTCATTTTGCTGTTTCATCGGATAAAATGTAAATGATGATTTACAAAATAAATACCAAATATTAAAAGACAATGAGAACTGCATTCAATGACTTTTTTTATGAAAAGCGAGGCATTTACGGAGTGCTTCATGTGATGATATTGCTACTCTCGCTTTTCCTGATTGTGGATATTTCGATCGACACGTTCAACAACATACCGTTCATCTCTCAGACTTCGTATCTGAAAACGCAGTTCTGGATCTGCATGTTCTTCATCGCCGATTTCATATTGGAGTTTTTCCTGTCAAAAGATAAAATTCATTATTTGCAAACCCATTTCCTCTTCCTGCTGGTTTCGATCCCTTATCTTAATATTATCAATTACTACGATTTCACCTTCTCGGCCGAAGTGACCTATTTCCTACGTTTCATCCCACTCGTACGCAGCGGATGGGCACTGGCGATCGTCGTCGGCTGGCTAACTTCGAACCGGGCCTCCGGACTCTTCGTCTCCTACCTGACGATGTTGCTGGCAATGGTCTATTTCTCCAGCCTGATCTTTTTCGTGATCGAACAGAAGGTGAACCCTGAAGTAAAGGATTACAACGACGCCCTCTGGTGGGCTTTCATGGACGTGACGACTGTCGGTTCGAACATCATCGCGATCACGCCTACAGGGCGTATTTTGTCGGTCCTGCTGGCCGCTCTCGGCATGATGATGTTCCCGATCTTCACGGTCTATGTCACGAGCCTAGTACAATCGGCAAACAAGAAAAAAGAAGATTATTATAATCAAACGCATCCCGTCTCCTCCGGACAAGCATCAGAAGCCAAACCGGCCGGTTCCACTCAAACAGACAAATAAATTCAAAACTACTTATTGTAAAAAACAAGTTATTTAACAATTGGCAGGTCTGGCGATGAAAGAATTCAAATATTCTTCTTTTTGAATATAAAACGTATTTTTCCCATTTATTTGCCGATCTATTACCATGAAGACGGTCGTCATCGCCAAAATACTGCGCAACTCTTTGCTTTTCCTACTCAGGCTGACAAAACAGAAGCAATAACCGGACAAGTTGCCTATCACATACTTTCTGTTGTCAAACAAAAACCGTCAGGCCGAACAAAATGCAAGATTAAAATGAAAAACTATTCCCGCAAAAAAACAAGCCTCCCGTCTCCCTATTATTTCAGGGGAGTGGAGGCTCGTCAACTAAAAGAATAAACCGTTTTAACCGGTGATTGTAAACCGGGTACTGCCAAAAATGGAGAGCCCCAGTTTATTCATTATATATTTGATCGCCAATTGTGCTTTCACCGAATTGCCGGAGCTATCCAATGGAGGCGCAAAGGCGGAGATTCCGAAGTGTCCGGGCATGATCCCCATGACACCGCCGCCAACACCCGTTTTGGCAGGAATACCGGAAGTGTACAACCAGTCTCCCGTACGTTCATAGAAACCGACCGTAGCCACTAAGGATGTGATTTTAGGCGACAAAGAAGCGTCAAAGATAAGTTTCTTTGTAACCGGGTTCACGCCATCGTTGGCAATCGTTGCTGCGGCGATGGAAAGTTGTTCGGCTGTGATACCCAACGAACACTGGCGAGTATACAGGTCGAGCGACATATCCGGATCGTCATAGATACGGTTGTAATTCTTCAGTAACCAGGCGATAGAACGGTTATTGAAGTTGGTGGCAGTCTCTGACTTGTACAGTTCATCGATCAGTTGCGGAGCACTCCCGCAAAGGTCGGTGATGTTGGAAACGATGGCTTCCCACTTCTTGTCGGACTTACCGAGCGGCTGTACCATACTGCAAGCCGTGATCGCACCAGCATTTACCAGCGGAGTGGAAGGATGGTCATTTTCCAACAAGATCGCCATGATGGAGTTGAAAGGAAGACCGGTGGCATCGGCACCGATCATCTTCAGCACTTTCTCGGCTCCGTACTGGCGAAGTGCCAGGATAGCCGTATGTACTTTCGAAACGGATTCGATCCCGAAACAGTAGGAAGAGTCCCCTAACGTAATGGTTCTGCCATCCAACAGGCAGATACTGATACCGAACAAGTTCTTGTCAATATTAGCCAGATAAGGGATGTAATCAGCATTCTTGCCACCCGTATTATCCTTGAACTGCTCGTAAGCCTCCTGTGCCGCTTCTTTTATCTGTGAAACGGAAATTGTTTTACTCATGATCATTTCTTTTTATGGGGCATACCCGTATGAGTAAACACAGAACCTTTCACTTCCTGATTCTTATCCTGTGCGATACGGGTAGGAGTCGGATATTCTAGTTTTTCAAGTTCCGCAACAGCTCCTGTGATATCATTCAGCAACTGGTCAGCCATGTCGCGACTAAATCCCTGACGGGCAACGATACGCATCACGACATGGTTTTCAAGATTGTTTGGCAATGTATAGGCAGGAACCATCCAACCGCTTTGTTTCAGTTTATCCTGCAGGTCGTACAGGGTCCATTTCGCTTTTTTCGCATAGTCCGGTTTCAGATACCAGATAAACAACGGGTTCACGACTTCGTTGCTGTAGTTCACGAACGGAGCCATCTTACCGATCTGATCATGTAAGTATTGGGTAACCGCCATGCTGTTTTCCTGAACTGCTTTATACCCTTCGAACCCGAGACGGATAAATTGGTAATATTGTCCGAGGATCTGGGCGGCAGGACGGGAGAAATTCAGACCTACCTGTGTGATATTGGCTCCCAAATAATTTACACTGAATGACATGGAGTCGGGCAAATATGACTTGTCTTTCCAAACAACCCAACCCAGGCCCGGATAAACCAGACCGAACTTATGTCCGGACGTACTGATGGAAAGAACCCATTTCAAACGGAAGTCCCACTTCAATTCCGGTTTCAGGAATGGGAGGATAAAACCGCCGGAAGCAGCATCCACGTGAATTGGAATATCGTAGCCGGTCTTTGCATTGTAGGCATCGAGTGCCTTATCCAAAGCCTCCACATCATCGTTCAGACCTGTCCATGTAACCCCTTGGATCGGCACAATACAGATTGTATTTTCATCACACATCTTCAATGCTTCTTCGGGATCGAGCGTAGTCTTCTCCAATGTCAGAGGCACCTGGCGCATTTCGATCTGCCAAAGCTGGGCGAATTTTTCCCATACAACCTGAAATCCGGTAGAAATAACGAAGTTCGGCTTGTCCACAGGCTTACCGGCGGCTTGCCTTTTCTTACGCCAGCGCAACCAAGCTGCGACACCTCCCAACATACATGCTTCGGACGAACCGATAGCCAATGCACCGGCTTTCCATTTTGCCTGTTCGGGAGTATTCCACAAATTCGCTACGATGTTGATACATTTGGCGTTCATGACGGCAATACGCGGATATTCCGTTTCATCGATATAGTTGATGTTGATCGCCTCGTTCATAAGTTTGGTTGCATAGTCGTCCATATAGGTAGTTACGAATGTCGCCAGGTTCAAGCGGGGCTGTGTCTGTGCAAACGTTTCGTCTTTAACCATCTGATACGCGATTTCCGGGGTGGTAGGACCATCAGGGATTTTGTCTACAGGAGAGGCTTGTAGCATCTTTTCCGAGCCAAAGATTGCTGTCTTGGCATCACCTTTTCTGAAATTAGAATCTTCCATGTCTTTTTGTTTTTAATTAATAATGGCGCTATCGACTTGTTTCGGCCGATTGTATGGCAAAAACAGCTACTATCCGCAATTGTTCTGCGTTTTTCGTTAAACATACGATATTTGGGGTTTATTAAAACAATGAACTTTCACTATTCGGGATTGTTTCAATACAATAAAAAATGATGTAACGAAACGATTATGCGAATACAGACCGGACAGGGGACGATTCCTCTTATCACGCTAATAGGCATATGGTCGATATCGGCACTGAATGCACTGCCCGGCCTGGCTGTCTCCCCAATCTTAGGAAGACTTTCTGCAATCTTTCCGCATTCCACAGAACTGGACATACAGATGCTTTCATCACTTCCTTCCCTCTTGATCATCCCTTTTATCATCCTGTCGGGCAAACTGACGGAAAAGATCAATAATGTCCTTCTGTTGCAAGTGGGACTGGTGATCTTCTCGTTGAGCGGCATCCTGTACATGCTTTCCACAAAAATGTGGCAACTGATAACAGTCAGCGCATTATTGGGGATCGGTTCCGGATTGATCGTGCCGCTTTCCACCGGTTTGATTTCCCGCTTTTTTACAGGAACATACCGTACGAAACAGTTCGGGCTCAGTTCCGCCATTACGAATATAACGTTAGTGCTGGCCACCGTTCTGACGGGGTATCTGGCAGAGGTGAACTGGCATTTGCCGTTTATCGTCTACCTGTTTCCGCTGATCTCGATCGTTCTCTCGTTCTATCTGAAAAAGAATATTTCACCGTATCCCGGTATAGGCATAAACACCACTAGCCGGAGAACGGAAAGGCCTGCCGATAGCAGTTTCGGGAAGTTCGGTATACAGATTCCCCACCTGATGCAGATCATGTCGTTCTATGGGTTGGCTACTTACTTAGTGATCATCATCAGCTTCAATCTTCCTTTCCTGATGAAAGAATATCATTTTACCAGCGGTAATTCGGGTATTATGATCTCGCTGTTTTTCTTGGCTATCATGTCGCCGGGATTTATACTGAATCAAATTGTCTCCTTCTTCGGCAAAAAGACCAAATTTGCCTGTATGGTCTCGATCTCTGTCGGAATGGCGCTTATACTCGTTTCCCGCACCGAATGGTTGATCGGGCTGGGTTGTATCTTTGCCGGATTAGGCTATGGTGTCATACAACCGATAGCTTACGACAAAACGACCCGCACGGCTATTCCTGAAAAAGTGACGCTTGCACTGGCATTCGTTATGGCCATGAACTATCTGGCCATTCTTCTTTGCCCTTTCATTATAAACATACTCAAGGATATGCTCCATATCGAGACACAGCAGTTCGCTTTCATCTTCAATATGGCCATTGCCCTGATAGCTGCCGCATGGGCCTACCTGAAACAAGATTCGTTCTTGTTCGACGACCGCATCAAACAAGTATAACATAAAATCCCAAGCATCGTGAAAAATAAAATAAGAGAAGCCAATATTTACATGATTATTTCCAAAACTTTCAGCGGGTTGAATATGAATGCGTTGAAATATCTCCTACCATTATGGATAAGTCCGCTGACGGGTGTAACCCTGCGCTGTACGTTTGCCGCCCTCGCGTTTTGGATTATCAGCTTGTTCACCCAACCGGAGACTTCCACCCGCCGGGAAAAGATTCTCTTATTTCTGTTGGGGGCGCTCGGCATTTATGGCTTTATGTTCTTTTACTTGCTGGGATTGAGCAAAACGACCCCTGTGTCAAGCTCCATTTTCTCCAGTTTACAACCTATCTGGGTATTCATTCTTTCTGTCATCTTCTTTAAAGAAACAATCACAAAGATGAAAATAACCGGTATTCTGATCGGATTAGGTGGCGCATTGCTCTGCATCCTGACCCAGAAAAACGATGACCTGGCTTCCGATGCCTTCACCGGAAATCTGCTTTGCCTGCTAAGTTCCATGGCTTATGCAATCTATCTGATTGCAAGCAACCGAATATTGAAGCATGTAGGAGTTATGACAATGCTGCGGTACACCTTTTCCGGTGCGGCTTTCTCCGCCATCATCGTTTCCGGATTTACAGGATTTGAAGCAACACTTTTCACGTTCCCGATCCATTGGAAACCGATGGCAGTCTTGGCATTCGTCCTGATTTTCCCGACCGTTATCAGTTACCTGTTAATACCGGTCGGACTAAAATATCTGAAAACCACACTGGTGGCCATCTATGGTTACCTGATCCTGATTGTGGCAACCATTACCTCGCTGGCATTAGGACAAGATCGCTTCAGTTGGTCCCAATTAATAGCTGTCCTCCTGATTTGTTCGAGCGTTTATTTCGTTGAAATAGCAGAAAGTAAGGAAAAATCATAAATTTTTCTCTTTCTTTGTAACAACAGCTTTTCCGTTCCCGTCTACTTAATGAACGCTCTCCAATAGCGCGCGTTGAAGAGCCGGAACTAACGGAATAAGTAACGATTAATACATTAGAAAGATGAAAAAATACATCGCAATCCTGATCCTCATCCTATTCTGCCAAGCAGGATATAGCCAGAGCATGGACAAGCTGTTCAACGACTTTGCCAAGCAAAAAAACGTAACCCACGTAACAGTCGGCCCGTTCCTGATGAAAATAAGCAGCCTGTTCACCGAGACGATGGGTGTAAAAAGCATCGAAGTCCTTTCTTTCGAGGAATGCGGCAATACCGTCAAAGACGATCTCCGCGCTGCCATCAAGAAACTGAAAGACCCGAATTACGAAACAATGGTCAATGCCAACGAAGAGGGCAACCGCACGAAAGTAATGGTACGTATTGACAAAGACATCATCCGCGAACTGGTAATCTTGACAACCGATGGAGGCGACGATGCCCTGATCCGCATCAAAGGAAAGATCAAACCATCTGACATCGAAAAAGTAATAAACGACCACAAAGATGGATGTTGAGAACTTTAAAAGGCTGTTCCTTCCCCTCCATCCCAAGCTCTTCCGGATTGCTTATGCGCTGGTCGAAAACAAGGCCGATGCCGAAGATATCCTGCAAGATGCCTACTATAAGTTATGGAGCCGGCGGAATGAACTGACCGATATCCAAAATCCGGAAGCTTTCTGCGTGACGCTGGTCAAGAACCTCTGCCTCGATTTCCTTCGCTCACCTCGTGCCAACAGGCGCGACGCAGATGTCACCGAAGCCGTCACTCTTTCTACCGCTTCTTCACCGGACGAAGAGTTGGAAAGACAAGACAAAGTACAGCAAATCCGCCACCTGATCGACCGCCTGCCGGAAAATCAGCGGCAAGTTCTCCGGTTGAGAGGGATCGAAGACTGTTCGATGGACGAGATAGAACAGATCACCGGCCTGAGTGCCGTCAACATACGGGTGCTACTCTCCCGGGCACGAAAAATAATCCGGGAACAACTTGAAAAATATTATACATATGAATATGGACGATAAAAAGATAGATGAACTGATCAATAAAGCCCTCCAAGAGGAACAAGCTTTACCCGAAGGACTTTCCCGTAGACTGGAAAAGCAGATCGACACCTGGGCTTCCACGGAAGAAAAGAAGCCCCGTTCATTGACCCGTAGACGGACTTTATATTGGTTAAGTGGAGTTGCCGCCTCCATCCTGTTGTGCATCAGCTTTTTACAATACAAATCGTCGTATCAAGCTCACGACCGGCTCAGCGATACTTACACCAATCCGTCCATATTGATGCTTACACCAACCCGAAAGAGGCCGCCGCCGCTGCCGAAAAGGCTTTACTCCTACTCTCGCAGAACCTCAACAAAGGCATCAGCCAGGTGGATAACGCTGGGCAGGAGATAGATAAAGTAAACAATATTTTAAACAAACATTTAAACGATTAATCTTATGAAATTAAAGAATATATTCCTGATCCTGTTTCTTTGTTGCACCAGCTTGTGCTTTGCCCAGGATAAACTGTTCGAAAAATATGCCGATATGGATAATGTAACATCTGTCTTCATCTCCAAGAAAATGTTCGACATGATCCCTAATGTAGAAAGCGGCGGCCTCAACCTGATGAATCTGAAAGGGAAAATAAACAATCTTCAAATCGTCACTTCCGACAAGCAGGAAGTCCGGGACCAGATGCGAAAAGAATTCAGCAGCCTTATCAGCAAATCACATGAAGAACTGATGCGGGTCAAGGACAACGATACACGCGCCTCTTTCTACATCGTCCAGAACGGTGACCTAATCAACGAAATGATCATGCTGGCCGACACAGATTCAGACTATGTGGTCATCCGGATAACAGGCAAATTCACCTTGCAGGATATACAAGATGTGGCGAAAAGTTTTTCCCAAAACGATAAAAAAGAGGTAACGATCAGTTACAACTAAAACCGGAAAAGTATAAATATCCCGAAAAGATAATTATGCTTTTGTGAAT
>OGPR01003154.1_pt1 | contig 10141 bp, 10 predicted proteins | sample 1552981 | NCBI WGS metagenome assembly OGPR01 (sample SAMEA2580260, study PRJEB22360) | human gut metagenome | biome: human gut; feature: human-associated habitat; material: faeces | place: Denmark | collected 2008/2010 | reverse complement strand
CACTGGAAGTTTTTCCGGCTTCCATCCCCGTTTTAAACTGTAGGGAAAAGCTTTGAATATAGGCCAGAAGAGCGTAATCTTCCGATGTTTTGTTTTTTGTATTTTCAATGTTTTGCCGGGATAACTTCATTTACTTTAAAGGGGAGTTAATAGGTTTAGCTATTCTTTTGGTTTTTGGAAGTTTTGGCATATTGTATGGTATTAGACATAAAAAAGAACCTCATAAAGTTGCTTTTGTAATTATTCTTCTTTTTGGGTTGCTGATGGTATTTTTTGCACCTCCAATGTCATTTCCAGATGAAGCTATTCATTTTGCACGTGCAGAATCTATAACTGAAGGTGTTTTATACCCTGTAAAACCCCTAACGGTTATTATATTCAGGATTATTTTTTTGAAATGAATCAGGCAAAATCAGGAACAACAATTCTTGAATATAATTTTAGTAAGCCCATAAGTGATTCATGGGGTTATTGGCCGGCATCTACAAATACTCCATTTTATTCTTATTTGTCTTCAGCTTTGGGAATTTTAATAGCTAAATGTCTGGATTTGTCTGTTATCTGGACATTATGGTTAGGAAGACTGGCTAATTTATTATTGTATGGATGTTTTGTTTATTTTGCAATTAAAAAAGCTCCTGTTTATAAGATGCCATTGCTGTTTATGGCTTGTTTGCCGATTGCAGTTTCCCAAGTTTCATCATTTAGTTATGATGCATTTATATTTGCCTGTACTGTGGTGATGTTTGCTTATTTTGTCTACATGTATAAAAATAAGTTTGAAACTAAAGATTTGGCCATATTTTTCATAGCATGTTTGCTGATGAGTTTAATAAAGCCACCTTATGTCTTTTTAGCTTTGAGTATATTTGCTGTTCCTAAGGAGAATTTTCCATCTGCAAAACTTCAGAAATATTCTGCAATTGTCACATTTGCAGTTTTTGTAATTGTAGTAATGTATTTTGGAAATTTTTTTAATCAGTTTATTGGTGCTAGTCAACACACTACAGATTATGTATTGAATAGCCGTAATGCATCATTTACCGCCCAGATGGAATATATTATGGGTAATCCTACAGCTATTGGTACTTTGATGTTGTTTGCAGTCAAATCTGTATTTGATGTATTTGTTGTCAATTCAACATTTTATCATTTTGCAGATTTTAAAGGGTTGATTTTATTTAATGCAATTTATCTGGTCTTTTTTGCTGTATTTTCTGTTGGATATCAGCATGAATTAAATCTGTCCAGAAAAAGAAGGCTAATATTAACTGCTATTGTTTTGCTTGTGTACTTTTCAATATTCGGTATTTTATACTGTACATGGACTCCTGTTGGTGCAAGTTACATTGTCGGAATTCAAACAAGATATTTTGTTCCAATGCTTCCGTTAATTCCTTTAATAGTAAATATAAAACATGAGAAATTTGAAAATAGGGATGATTTATTTTTAACTTTAATAATAGTGTTTTTAGCAGGTTTATTTTTACTTACTGTTTCACATTATTATTAGCTATTTTTTTTAGCTGATTTTCAAATCGTTCATTATAGTTGTTTGCTATTTCTTCGTACTGGTTCCAGATTCCGATAGCAGTATTCGGAAGTATTTCCCCATTTTCCTTTGAAAATTTTGAATATATGTGCATCATTTCTTTTGAATCAGATATTAACAGTTTAACATAAGGAATATCCGTTGTATAGACATTTACATTTTTCTGATTAACTAATTTGGAAATATTAAATTCTTTGTAGGATATCCGGCAGTAAGGTGAAACCATAAGGTTTATTTTAACATTTTCAGATTTTAAAAGAAGTTCATAAACTAATTTGGATCCTTCGTCCTGAAGTAAAAATCCCATTCTCATATTTATTGTTTTTTTAGACCGTCTGATGATTTCCAGTTCTTTATCGATTATATTGTCCAGGCCACTTATTCTCCAAATTGGAGCTTCAACTTCAGATATTTTCTTTTCATATAATGTATTCAGATTTTCGCCGGTTTTATTAATTCTTCTGATAAATTTTTCTTTTTCCCTTTTCAATACATTAATTGGAGGATTTACATGATATGTTAAGGGTCGTCCACTTTCTATTTTGATGTAGTCTTTTGAATTTAATCTTTTTAAGACATCATATATTTTGGATCTTGGTATATCTGATTTGTCACTTATTTCATCAGCTGTGGCCTGAATTAGTGAACTTAATGTAATATATGCTTTAGCTTCGTATGTGGTTAGCCCCAATTGTTTTAATAAGTTGATGTCTTCCTGTTTCATAGTAATTATTTTGTTTTATCCATTAATATAACTTACTTTTCACCCTTAACAAGTTACAAAATCTTTATAATGGATTAAATCAACTGTTATTATAACAAATAATGAGGTGGTTATTATGGTAGATATGTTTTGTTATCAATGTTCACAGACTGCAAAAGGTACCGGATGCACTGTACGTGGAGTTTGTGGTAAAGAACCAACTGTAGCTAGATTACAGGATAATTTAATTTTTGCTTTAAAAGGAATAAGTGCATACAATTATAATGCAAACGTTTTGGGAGTTAAAGACTCTGATGTTGATGAATTTTTAACTAAAGGATTGTATTCCACATTAACTAATGTTAATTTTGATGCTGAAGACTTGATTAATTTGGGACTGGAAGCTGGTGAAGCCAATGTTAAAGTAATGAAAATGCTTAAACAAGCACATATTGACCATTATGGTGAGCCGGAACCTGCAGAAGTAAAAGTAGGTGCACAGGAAGGTCCAGCAATAATTGTCACAGGGCATGATTTAAAAGCATTAGAAGAGTTATTAAAACAGACTGAGGGAACTGATGTAAAAGTGTATACTCACTCTGAAATGCTGCCTGCACATGGTTATCCTGAACTTAGAAAATATGAAAATTTAGCAGGTCAGCTTGGAGGAGCATGGTTTGATCAAAAAGACATATTCTCTAAATATAATGCAGCTATTGTAGCAACAAGCAACTGTGTACTGCTTCCAAAAGATGAATATGCAGACAGAATTTTTACAATGGATGTAGCTAAATTACCGGATACTCCAGTAGTAGAAAATTACGACTTCAAACCAGTTATTGACAAGGCTATTGAATTAGGTGGTTTAGATGCTGAAGAATTAACAACAATCACTACAGGATTTGGAGCATCTACAGTGCTTTCACTTGCTGATAAGATTAAAGAATTGGTTGAAGCAGGTAAAATCAAAAGATTCTTCTTAGTAGGAGGATGTGATGGACCATTCCCTAAATCTAACTACTACAGAGAATTTGTACAAAACTTACCTGAAGATGTTGTTGTACTGACATTAGCCTGTGGTAAATTCAAATTCAATGATTTGGATTTGGGAGATATTGAAGGAGTACCAAGACTTATAGATTTAGGTCAATGTAATGATGCAATTGTTGCAGTAGATATTGCACTTGCATTATGTGACTTATTTGGAGTTGGATTAAATGAATTACCACTTACTATTGTTTTAAGTTGGATGGAACAAAAAGCAGCAGCTATTTTATGGAGTTTATTATATCTGGGCAAAACAGATATGCTTATTGGACCTGTGTTACCTGCATGGGCAAATGAAGACATACTTAATTACCTAGTAAATACATATAATCTAACACCAATTGGTGATCCGATTGAAGATATTAAAAAAATAATGGGCGAATAAAATGAGCGAAGATATTAAAGCTAAATCTTTAAACATTGAAAATTTGGTTGATTATCAAAAAGATACGGTAGTTAGTAGGGAAGTAATCAAAAAAGAGCTTGGAACAGTAACTTTTTTTGCATTTGACAAAGGTCAAGGCTTAAGTGAACACTCTGCACCATTTGATGCTATGGTTCAAGTAATTGATGGTGAAGCAGAAATAACTATTTCAGGTAATAAAAATATTGTAAAAAAAGGTGAAATGATTATTATGCCAGCTAATGAGCCTCATGCTCTTCAAGCTGTTAATATGCCATATAAAATGATTTTAACCATGATTAAATCTGATTAAAATCATTTATTTTACTTTTTTGATTGCTGAAAAGATTTGTGTAATTAGGGTTATTTATAATGTGAAAATTATAAATAACTACTTTTTCCACCAAATTAAAATCCAGTCAGCTTTATCTTTTTCATTGTATAATTTTCCTGTTTCAGAATCTTTTTTAAGAATTTCATTAAGGTATTTTCTCAATTGTGCTTTTTCATCATCATTAAGTAAATCCAGCCTAAATTTACCGTTGTCCATAGCTTCTTCAATGCTGTTGTATTCTCTATATGCTTTAATGTCCAGGCGTTCTATATTGGCATAAATCCCCATGTTGTAGAGTATATTAAACATATAATTATACTCTGGAAACGGCTTATTTTCTTTTCCGATGTATTCATTGAATTCTTTTTCTATTTTCCAATTTTCAGGACCAAATAAAGTGATAAAAACATATTTGTTAGCTATTTCATTTATTGTTTTAAGAGTTTCTTCAATTGGGATTATTCCATTTAATGACCTTGAAGCAAGTACGACATCATAATCTCCAATTTCTTCATAACTAATATCCTCTAAGGATTTTAAAATAGTGTCTACGTTTTTGATATTTTGTTCTTGAGCTCTTTGGTTTAATAGTTCCAACATTTTAGTTGATGAATCAACACCTGTTACTTTTCTAACTTGTTTAGCTATAGGTAGGGTAATTGACCCTTCACCACAGCCTAAATCTAAAAGACTGTCATTTTCATTTAAAATAAGCTTTGAGAATAATAAATCATGATAATCATCTTTTTTAGCTCTTTTATGAAAATGGGGAGCTGCTTTATCCCAGTCTTTGTTTTTGTCTGTCTTTTGTTTGAGTGCTTCCTGCCAATATTTAAGCCAGTCAACTTCGTTCGGATTGGTTATAATCTGTTTCATTGCATTTACTTCCTTTTTTTAATTTACCTAAAAACGTGATTCATAAATCTGTTTAGCTAGTGAAGCTACAGCAGTAATTAAAAATATTATATTTGCAGCTAATTTAACTGTACTATTAACAGGCAGAAAATTAACTAAAATAGCCAGAGCTAAAAAAATATAAACTAATTTGCTTAAATTAATTGTGTGTTTGCTATATTTAAGATCAGCTATGCCCATATTAAGCAGTTCCTGCTTTTCTTTTTCACAATCTTTCAATAATTTTATTCCTTCTTCATTTAAATCGGCACGAATTTCTATAGCAAGGATTATGTCCATTGTTTTATTTAAACATTTCATTGCCTCTTCGTATTTCTGCAATTGAATTAATGATAATGCTTTTTTGTGATACCATTCAATACTTAGGTATTCTTTACTTCCACTTAATGATTTTATTCCAATATCGAAGCATTTAATAGCTTTTTCGTGTTGGTTTAAATTAATGTAAATGTCTCCTTTTATAAGAATCCCTTCAATAACCCTTTCTTTTTTCAGGCATTTGTTAACTAGTTTCAAAGCTTCCTGATTTTCATTATTTTTACATAATAATTTGGCTTTTATTAGCATGGCTAAAATGCTGTCGGGATATTCGCCAAGCAGTTTATTTGCATAATTCAGGCAATCTTCGTCTGATTCCTTTTCGAAAGTGTAAATTAGTTTAAGTTCGCAAAGCTTTTCTTTTGACTCACAGGTGATTAGTTCATCACTGTATGGACTTTCATGATAATTCTCAATAAGATTGTCAATAATTTGTTTGGATTCTTCTTCATTTCCTTTTGCAGATGATGCAATAGCTTTTTGAAAACGAATGGATGTTGAGTCTGGCCGTTCTTCCAAATATTTATTGAAGTATTTTTCACCGTAATCATTGTTGTCATGATATGTGTCTTCAATTAGGTGGTAATAACCTCTTAGAGGAAGTGCAGGTATGTAATTTTTTTCCAGAAGCAAATTATTGATTTCTAAAAATTCTTTTATGTTCTTTTTTTGAAATAATATAAATGAAAGCTGGTTTGCCTTTTCATATTCTTCGTTGTTTATTAGTTTAATCGCTTTTTTATTTACCATATTTAATTTCACCTATCAATCTACGATGGTTTTTCCGTTTAAGATATTTTCATAATCCTGAATATTTTCTTTAAGTAATTGGGGGATATTTAAACTGTAGGGACATTTTTTAATACATTCTCTACATTCATCACATTTTTTGGCCTGTTTCATTTTAGATTGGAAATCTTCACTTAAACTAGGCTGTGTAGGCATTCTTCTAATCCATAAAGACATTCTGGCACATGTATTAATCTCAATATCATTTGGACAGGGCATACAATAGCCGCATCCTCGACAGAAGTCGTCTCCCAGTTCCTGTTTGTCTTTTTTTATAGCGGTTTTTAATTTATCATCTAAAACCGGAGGATTTTCCTGATAGGATATAAATTCATCCAATTCTGACTCTCTTTGAATTCCCCAGATAGGCAATACATTATCATAATTTGCCATAAATGCATATGCTGCTTTTGAGTTTGTGATTAATCCTCCACCCATAGCTTTCATGGCCAAAAATCCGACATCTAATTTTTTACATTTTTCAACCAGATTTAGTTCCTGAGCATCGGTCAAATATGAAAACGGAAATTGAAGTGTTTCATAAAGTCCGCTTGAAAGAGCTTGTTTGGCTATTGTAAATTTATGTGAAGTAATTCCGATATGTTTTATTTTCCCTTCGTCTTTAGCTTCCAGCATTGCTTCATAAAGTCCTGATCCGTCATTAGGTTTAGGACAAAATGGAAGATTATGGAACTGGTAAATTTCCACATAATCTGTTTGAAGATTTTTAATGGAAGTTTCTAAATCCTTCCAGAAATCTTCTGCATTTTCAGCTCCGGTTTTTGTTGCAATAATTACATTTTCCCGTACTTCATTAAGACTGGCACCTAATTTTTCCTCACTGTCTGTATAAAAACGGGCAGTATCATAGAAATTGATTCCATTATTATATGCCTTTTGTATAATTTCGATGGAATCTTTTTTATTCCTTCTTTGTATTGGAAGTGCTCCGAATCCATTTTTATTAACTTTATAATTTGTTTTCCCAAGTCGCATCATTTTCATTTAGTATCACTAGTATCCAATAATTTTCAAGATAATATAAGCTATTATAATAATTATAAGGGCAGTTATTGATGTTTTTGTAGATAGGAATTTAAAATTACTGAATCGTTTGTCCTCCACATTATTTTTATACATTAATCTGTCTTTTTCAAAGGAACATTTTTGATAAATCTCTTCAAGGTTTTTATCTAATCTGCCATTTTCATTTAACATATCAATGGTTTTGTTTAAATGCTTGACTGCTTCATCATAGTTTCCAAGTTCAACATTACAAAATGCAGCTTTATAATTGAAATTAGTAACTAACTCCAAGTCATCTTTAACATCTTTTTCATGAGTAATGCATGAATTATAGGAATCCAAAGCTTTTTTATATTCTCCTAATTCATATAATGCATTTCCTTTTGAATTTAAAGCTATTATTGTGTGGTCTTCATCTAAACTTTTATCCAGATATTCCAGTGCCTTTTCATATTCTCCGGTTTTTTCAAGAAGCTGGCCCTTGTAGAAAATTTCTTTTTTATTTTGACCGAATTTCTCTTCATATTTGTTTATTTCATTTAATGCTTTTTTATTTTGATTGTCCTGCATTAAAAGCTCAATTTTACCCATTCTAACTTCTTCATGGCTAATTCTAGGCTCTTCTTTTTGAGAATATGCATCATAATTTTTAAAAGCCTTATCCATATATTCAATAGCTTCTGTTAATTTATTTTTATTGGATAAAGACATTGCTTTATCACATAATCCGTTAATTGACTGGGGCTCTATTTCCAAGTACATATCAAAATATTTTTCACCGTAATCTCCATTGTCATGATTTGGATCGTAATATTGATGATAGTGGCCCCTTTCTTCAATTGCAGGCAAATATTTTTCTTGAATTAATAAGTCTAAAATAATCAAGTATTCATTTATTTTATCGTTTCCGTGTCTTTTTTTAGCTATATTAAGAGCTTTTTTATATTCTTTGTTTTTTATTAACTCTTTTGCTTGTTCAAGCTTGCTGCTCATTATATCATACCTAAATTTTTATTCAACTCCGTAAAAATAAATAACTACTCTTGGTGAATATTTATATATTTTCAAGTAAATAAATTATATTATTAATTACTATTTTTATATAAATTGTGATGATGATTTTATGAATGATTTAGAAGAAATTGTCTATAAACATGCTTTATTAAATGCTGCTAAGCATAAAGGAAGTGCAAATCCGGGGGCAGTTATTGGTTCAATTATGAGTCAGGAACCGGATTTAAGAAGTAGAGCAAAAGAAATTGGCCCAATTGCTGGAAAAATTGTAGCTCAGGTTAACAAATTAAGTGAAGATGAACAATCAGCTCAAATGGCTAAATATCATGTGGAAGTAAAAGAAAATAAACAGAAAAAAGAAGAAGGTCTTCAGGAGCTTCCAGGTTCTCATGATAATGTAGTAATGAGATTTGCTCCAAACCCAAGCGGACCTCTACACATTGGTCATGCCCGTGCAGCAGTTCCAAATGCAGAATATGTTAAAAGATATGGCGGTAAACTTATTTTAAGAATAGAAGATACTGACCCTAAAAGAGTTTTCGAACCTGCATATGATTTGATTCCTCAGGATTTGGAATGGCTGGGAATAAAAGCAGATGAAGTTTACTATCAAAGTGACAGATTTGAGATTTATTATGATTATGCTCGCCAATTGATAGAAAAAGGTGCTGCTTACATGTGTACATGTGACGGTGCTACATTTAAGGAGCTTAAAGATAACTGCAAACCTTGCCCATGTAGGGACAACAGTGTTGAGAAAAACCTTGAATTATGGGATAAATTTGATCAGATGCATGCTGGAGAAGCTGTTTTAAGAGTAAAAACAGATATCAATCATAAAAATCCGGCTATTCGTGACTGGGTAGCTATGCGTATTGTAGAAGAAACCCACCCACGTTTAGGAAATAAATACAGAGTTTACCCTATGATGAACTTTTCAGTAGCTGTGGATGATCATCTAATGGGTATGAGTCATGTACTTAGAGGAAAAGACCATTTGGCAAACAGTGAAAAACAGAAATACCTTTATGACCATATGGGGTGGGATGTTCCTGAATTTATCCATTATGGTAGGTTAAAAATGGAAGACATTGCATTAAGTACTTCTAAAGCCCTGGAAGGAATCAGCTCAGGTAAATACTCAGGATGGGATGATCCGAGATTAGGTACCTTAAAAGCAATAGCCAGAAGGGGAATCCAGCCTCAGACAATATACAATTTAATTACTGAAATCGGAGTTAAAATGTCTGATTCAGCTATTAGCTGGAAAAAGATTTACGGATTGAATCGTAATTTCTTAGAACCAATAGCTAACCGTTATTTCTTTGTAGAAAATCCGGTTGAAATAACTGTGGACGGATATGAAGATGGAGCTGTTGATATCGAAAGGCCATTACATGCAGATCATGAAGACAGGGGAAACAGAATATTGCCATTTGCAGGAAAAGCATATTTGGCTAGTGAAGACATTAAAGATGGAATATCCCGGTTGATGGATGCAGTAAATGTTGATATTGACGGAGATAAAATTACTTATAATTCAACTTCTTTTGAACAGGCAAGAGATTTGAAAGCTAAAATCCTTCAATGGGTTCCGGTTGAAGACAATGTTAATGTAAGTATTGTTATGGATGATGCATCTACAAAAACAGGTCTTGGTGAAGGAGCACTAAAAGATTTAAAAGTTGGGGATGTAGTGCAATTTGAAAGAGTTGGATTTGCCCGTTTGGATGAAATTAAAGATAATGAGTTAGTATTTTATTATGCTCATAAATAGGTAGAAATCATGACACTGTTTACTAACGGATATATCACTCTCCCAATTCCTAAAGGATTTCAAAGCATAAACAGCACAGAGGAATTTGTTGAGTTAGTTTTAGTTGATCCAACAAAACCTATGACTATTAAGGTATCAGTTACTCCTACACTGGCTGGATTGGTTGATATCAAAGAAAGTATTGAAAAAAACTTTGAAAATGGTAATGGAGAATTGATTTTCTCTGATTTTCTTCCTATTAATGAAGATATTTATTACTCAGC
>OGPR01003146.1_pt1 | contig 10167 bp, 7 predicted proteins | sample 1552981 | NCBI WGS metagenome assembly OGPR01 (sample SAMEA2580260, study PRJEB22360) | human gut metagenome | biome: human gut; feature: human-associated habitat; material: faeces | place: Denmark | collected 2008/2010 | reverse complement strand
TGTATCTTCTCGGAAAAGAGAGTTAAATCCACTCGCTGTTCTGTATTCTCTTCCATAAATTTCTTCTTTAGATATGATTGATTATTTCATTCATTTTATCAATATACACTTTCATCTGATCCGCATCAATCGTACGTCCTCCATAAATCACCGGACGCACTTCGCGGATCAGTTTCGCAATCTCTTGTATATCCATTCCTGTTTTCCGGGCAATTCTGTTGAAAGAGCGTTCATCATCTTCCACTTCTTCAATATCTACCTGAATCTCCCTCCGAAGTTCTTCGGCCAAATAGGAAAACTTCTTTCGAACCAAATCCGCATGATCTTTCTTTTGAAAGTAAAGCGTACCTATCAGTTCAGTAAATTCAAGAGATTTATTGGCCGGCTCCTGAATAACAGGGATAGCCCGTTGCCGCCTCTTCGCTGTGAATATCATGAAGAGTATGATGGTAATCATTGTCAGATATAAAGCCCAACGAAGCGGCTGGTGTGCCAGAAGATAGCGGAAAGGTGATTGCTGTACCTGTGCCGTCTCCTTCATGTATCCCTCTGTACGAACTATGGGCAGCTTTCCCATCTGCGACAACAAACGGAAAATATAGGTTGCATTCTTACCATCCAATATACCGTAATTAGTGAAAATCAACGGAGTGGAAACTAAAATAACCTCTCCTTTACCCCACTGACGGGACATTGCAACAGGCATATAAGTAACACTATCTGTTACCAATGAGTCCGCCTCGGTTTCGTATTTAAATTCATTCGACTCAAGGACTTTTTGTGCCAGTACCCTTTCAGGAAGCGAATCTCCCCAGAAATAAGAAGAGCACAACTGGGGATAAAAATAAAAAGTCTGACGGGGATAAACCGCCGAATCTCCCACCCAGCACAGACTGTCTTTTAGCAAGAATGAAGTTGCATATTTCTTCAAAGCCATCGGACTGAAGTAGGAATAATAAGACCTGAAGCTCAAAGTATCTTCCAGATATCTGCCAAACAAAGTACTCACCAGCATGATCTTATCTCCGCGTTCCGCCATTTTCAACAGAGCGTTTACATCAACATCCGACAATCGCAAATTATCAGAGATTACCAATATCCCTCTGCGCTGCGTCGTATCTTCCTGCTCCAACTGATAGAGACTTTTTTTCGAAAAGGTGTAGCCCTGTGGCAAAGAAGAAGATAACAGACTATCGAATATCGCGCATCCGAAAGGTTGCTCATCATAATGTCCGAAAGTAGGCTTCCACACAAAGTTCTTCGGCAAATGATATTCTATTGCAAACATGATGAATAGAAAGGCTACAATAAAGATAATAAACCAACGGCTTCCTTTCATGAGACGCCTCCTTTCTCTATTTCTCCCTGTAGAGACTGCATGGTCCGGAAGAGTTCTTCCGTCGCCTCAAAGTTACCATAACGTACGCGTAAGAAATGATTGGTCAGTTGCCGGAAAGCCGGCATCCGTACTTCATTGATATATTGGGTAGGTGTTTTATAAAGTTGCCAGTCAATACGTTCTGCATCACTAAGTTGTTTCAAAGTTTGCAAATAAAGCAAACGTACCGCTTCCCGGTAATCCTGACGGGAAAGTGCCTCTGTAATACCTCCCGGAAAATCCACACCGTAAATTGTATCCTCTTCAATCGTATAAGGCAATGCATTCTTACGAGAGACCATAAACAATTCGGGACGTTTCCGGTAGACGAACCAAACAATCAATAGCAAAATAAGAATGGCAATACATATCAAGATAAGCCCTGAATACTCTTCAGCAAAACGACTGCCGAATATCTTACGCATCAATTCCCCAAACTGCCTGCTGATCCACTCAAAGACATTCATCTCCGGAGTCATCAATTCACGGTTATAGTTGTATGCCGGGTCAGACTGCCAAAGGGCAATCTGCGCCGTATCACAAACTAATGTATCAGCCGGGGAAGTGAGATTCATTTAGTTGAGGTCTGTTTTAGAGTTTATCAAAATTATCAATATCGCTTTCTACCGTTATGCTGTCTACCACTTCCGATGCATGACCGTACTGATAAACCAGACCGACAATACTGAATATAGCCGACAAGTAAGAACCATACAACATCAGGATAGAGAACAAATATTGTGCGAAGTTCAGTCCGACCGATGAAGAGGTTGCACCTCCGTCACTCATAGTAAAGATCATTTTCACAATATAGATCACATACCATGGTATAGAAACAATTGTCTGCAATACGCTGGCAATGAGTCCCATTACAATTAATATCAGAAAAATTCCGCCCCAGGTTGCGAATCCCAACCGGAATGTCTTTGCAAATGCCTCGCTCAACGAAATATCTTCAAATAAGTAGATGGGAGACATTAATACCAAAGGTATCATAAATGCGAATAAAAGCGGAATGGTCAGAATGAGTGTGAAAGGTGTTAACACAGCCAATAGAACAACAAGGATCACCGCAAAGAAGAACAAGAAGCCACAAGCAATCCCCATCAGGAACAGCCTCTTGACATTACGGAGCAGCAACGGTTTTATATCGCTAAATACAATTCCGTTCAGGCGTTCTTCCCGTTCATTGTACAATCGCACCATCGCATAAATCAGGGAAGTCAGCAGCAAACCTCCCAAGCATGAGAAGAAAATCACTCCCGCATAATTCAATGCAAATGAAGGTCCCAGGGCAGCCAACGGATTCTCACCTATTCCTCCTGAAGTCTGCATGGCACTAAGATCTGTCATACTTCCCATTAAACCACTAAAGTTAGCAGCCTGAATTAAGCATATAGGGAGTATCAGATAAGTTGAATACTTAAACAATTGTTTCCAATTCTCTTTTATAAAATCAAAAGAAGCGTTCAACTTCTCACCGAAAGGACGTTTCACATACATCGCAATCTTAGGTTTCTGTGATTCCATGTTTTTTTCTATTTGGTAAATAAATATAGTAGAATATAATAAATGCCAGAGAAGTGAGTATCACACCGAGCCTCAACATATCGGGAAGTTCTGTATGACGGGTAATAAAACCTTCTATAAAGCCTGCCATAATAAATACCGGAACAGTGCCGATCACAATTTTCAAGCCTCGCTTCGCTCCTCTTCTGAAAGATTCCAGTCGTGAATACGTGCCGGGAAACAACCAACCGTTGCCTAAAGCTAATCCGGCGGCACCGGCCACGATGATCGCCCAAATCTCAAGCGTCCCGTGTAGCCAGATGGCAAGACTGGACTCCCATAACAAATCGTGCTGATAAAAAAATGTTTGAAAAGCTCCTACCATGATACCATTGGAAAGAAGCATATATCCTGTGCCGAAACTAGTCAGCAACCCCATGGCAAAACAGTTGAAAGATACCATCACGTTATTAAGCGTAATGCCTAGAAACATCGGTACTTCAGAAGAGCCGTTATACACGGCCATGGGCTCACCATTGGCTATATTGTCGAGTGTCATATCTACATAACCGTTTCCTAATATCAGCCGGACAAAATCCGGATCATTCGCTGCTGATAATACACCGATTAATGCACTGGCTACAAAAATCAGAAAGGAAGTCAGTAATTCGCGGCGTGCATCGTGCATGGTTCGTGGCACTTCCTGTGTCCAAAAGGTTATAATGCGTGTCCACTTCTCTCGTTTATTCCGGTAAATCTCGTTATGTAACGCCGAAGCCAGATTATTCAGATAAATAGTAATACGGGAAGTCGGGAAATGTGTTTGCGCAAATGCCAAGTCAGCTGTCAAGTCCGTATATGCATCGGCCAGTTGATCGGGAGACAGACTCGCCGCCCGCTCTACAACCTTCTCTGTCTCCTTCCATTTTTCAATGTTCCGACGAATAAACGTTACTTCTTTCATGCTTTTCAATAGATTTCGGATAAGTTTTGTCCGAAACCGGAAGCAAAAATAAGAGAATTATGATATATTTGCAACGGAATCCTAAAAATGTTTAACCTGAAATGGCAGAATCTACGATAATAACCGGACAATTCGTTCGTATCAGCCAAACGCCAGCCAGTATCGGCGAACGACTGATGGCTTTAATCATCGATTATTTTCTGATCGGGCTTTACATTTTGTCCACTGCCACTCTCTTATCCGAATTAAGTTTACCGTCAGGATTCAGTTTATTCTTTTTCCTGTGCATCGTTTATTTGCCTATTCTCGGTTATTCTTTTCTTTGCGAGATGTTCAATCACGGACAGAGTTTTGGAAAGAAGCTCATCAATATCCGTGTTGTAAAAGTGGACGGTTCCACTCCCAGCATAGGATCTTATCTGTTACGATGGATTCTTTTCCCGATCGACGGTCCTATCACAAGTGGTCTGGGACTTCTGGTCATTTTATTGAATAAAAACAATCAACGGCTAGGAGATCTTGCTGCCGGTACGATGGTGATTAAAGAGAAAAACTACCGTAAGATTCATGTCAGCCTGGATGAATTCGATTATCTTACCCAAAATTATCATCCGGTATATCCGCAATCAGCTGATTTATCACTCGAACAAGTGAATGTAATTACCCGAACACTGGAATCCAGCGAGAAAGACCGGGCAAGACGTGTCACAGCACTTGCTAAGAAAGTACAGGAATTGCTTTCTGTTACTCCTCGTGACGGTAATCAGGAAAAATTTCTTCAGACTGTACTTCGCGATTATCAGTATTATGCATTGGAAGAAATATAGAAAAAGCACTAGTTTCCCTATAAGAAAAGAGGTATACTCGTATGAGCATACCTCTTTTCTTAATTTTATCTGCAATGAGACCGGACGTCATTTTAGTCCACTTGTCCCAGAGAGTTTCCGTATTCCATCTCTCCCTGAACCACAAAGAGGACTTCTTCAGGATCATATTCTCCTACTTCATCCTTTTTGGCTTCTTTTACAATGTAAGCCACAACCTCTTCCAAATCGATGTTGACATAACCATCTTCATCGGGCTGAGCGTCGAGAATGCCACTTTCAGAGTAATACTCGTCGATTAAATCGAGAAAATAATACAATTCGTCGTCCGAGAACTTCTCCTTCAGTTCTTGAGGCAGATAGTTTTTGATAAACTCGATGGTCTTTTCGTCATCGGCATCTGCTAATAAAAAATCGTCTTCCAGTCCCATTTTTTTTAGTATTAAGTGATAAGTATTATCGACTATAAAAGCTTCTTTACTTTTTCCGCAAATACAGGTTTAGCAACTGCACCTACCTGCTTGTCTACTATTTCACCGTTCTTGAAAAACAATACAGTAGGAATATTACGGATACCATATTCGGCAGCCATATCACCATTTTCATCTACATCGCATTTACCGATGATTACTTGTCCTTCAAACTCCGCAGCCAATTCTTCAATGATAGGAGCCACCATCTTGCAAGGGCCACACCAAGGAGCCCAAAAATCAACAACAACCGGTTTTCCTTCTGCAAGAACCTCTTTATAGTTGCTGTCTGTAATTTCTAAAGCCATTTTTTTAAGTATTAATTATTAAATGTTATTTCGTTAGCTTATTCTCGCCACAAATATAATCAATTTATATGAAATCCCAGTTCGGGACGTTCCTTTAAATATGTTATTAAATCCCGGCCTACTGAAAGTCTAACCGGACGGGAAATCAAATCAACCGACATATGAGTTACATCAGCATCATCTGTCACCTTGAAGTATAGTTCCGTATTTCCCGGATGTTCCTTTGTCAGAGTAGCAAGTTCAGTGACCAAAGCCGAGTTCAAGACAGACAGGGGAATGACGATCGTGATCTTCTGCACCAGTTCTTCTTTCACGTCGGGAAGAAGTTCCATAGAGGTGATTTTCACTTCCAGTTCATCCTGCCGCCATTGCTTGGCCTGACAACGTGCCTTGATATACAAGAACGTTCCTTCATTGAGATATCCCTGATAAGTCACCCAGTCGTTTCCCCAGAATGGAATCTCGGTAGAACCGGAATAGTCCTCAATCTTGGCGATACCATACGGATTTCCGTTCTTGCTGACTCCACGACGAACACTAGTCACAATTCCTCCCATCGTTATTTCACGACCGACAAGGGCAGCTTTATCTTCCAAATCTGCTATACGTGTATTACAAACATGTTCCAATACGATAGAGAATTCATCTAACGGGTGAGCGGAAAGATAGATACCAACCAAATCACGTTCACGGTTCAGACGGTCGAGATCACTCCAGCGTTCTACCCCTTGAGGAATTTCAGGAGTTGCAACATCAATAACGTTTTCACCACCGAACAGAGAATTGACGGCAGCCGCCTTATCTGCCTGATAACGGTTACCATAACGCATCAATGTTTCCAGGAACACTTCCCCTTTAGAGTTTACAGCAAAATATTGTTCCCGTTTCAGTTCCGGGAAACTATCAAATCCTCCGGCTAATGCCAGACATTCCATATTCTTCTTGTTGCAGGCATTGAGATTGACACGTTGCACAAAATCAAAGATTCCGAGGAAAGGACCATTTTGCCTGCGTTCTTCCATAATGCTTTGCACGGCAGCTTCACCTACACCTTTGACGGCCCCAAGTCCAAAACGAATATCACCATCATGGTTCACGGTAAACTTCAGGTTACTCTCATTTACATCCGGTCCCAGCGTCTGAATACCCATTGCCTTACATTCGTCCATCAGTTTCGTGATATCGGTAATGTTAGACAAACTTCGGCTCATCACAGCCGCCATATATTCAGAAGGATAGTTCGCTTTCAGATAAGCTGTCTGGTAAGCTACCCACGAATAACAAGTAGCATGCGATTTGTTAAATGCATAAGACGCGAATTTTTCCCAGTCTGTCCAAATCTTCTCAAGCACTTTCGGATCATGTCCGTTCTTTCGCCCGCCTTCAACAAATTTAGGTTTCATGTGATCCAGCTTGTCACGCAACTTCTTACCCATCGCTTTACGAAGGGCATCGGACTCACCACGGGTAAAGTCGGCCAATAAGCGTGACAAAAGCATCACCTGTTCCTGATAGACCGTAATACCATACGTATCCTTCAAGTATTTCTCCATTACCGGAATATCATACTCAATCGGTTTACGTCCATGTTTACGATCAATAAAATCAGGTATATAATCCATAGGTCCCGGACGATAGAGGGCATTCATGGCAATCAAATCTTCGAATGTAGAAGGCTGCAATTCACGCAGGTACTTCTGCATACCGGCAGATTCAAACTGGAATGTACCAATCGTACGTCCGTCACTATATAATTTATAAGTAGCCGGATCAGAGATATCTATTGCGTCGACATCTACCTCAATATTACGACTTAAACGGATATTTTCAACGGCCTCTTTAATGATAGACAAAGTTTTCAGACCGAGGAAGTCCATCTTAATCAACCCGGTATCTTCAATGACCGAACCTTCATACTGGGTGACAAGCATCTTTTCACCCGTTTCCTTATCATCAGCAGTACTGACAGGCACCCAGTCAGTAATATCGTCACGACAGATAATCGTACCGCAGGCATGTACACCCGTACCACGCACGTTGCCTTCGAGCATTTTGGCATACTTGATCGTATCCCGCAACAGTGGATCAGATGACGCTTCTGCTGCTTGCAATTCGGGCACATAAGCAATGGCATTCGGTAAATTCAGTTTCTTATCAGGAATCTTATCAGGAACCAATTTACACAAACGATCGGACTCTGACAAAGGCAGTTTTTGCACACGTGCAACGTCCTTGATAGCCATCTTTGTCGCCATAGTACCGTACGTGATAATATGAGCAACCTTTTCCTGACCATATTTATTCGTCACCCAACGAAGCACATCACCTCGCCCGTCATCATCAAAGTCAATATCAATATCGGGCAAAGAGATACGGTCGGGGTTCAGAAAACGCTCGAACAGCAAATCATATTTAATAGGGTCAATCTTCGTAATCTGCAAGCAATAAGCTACTGCCGAACCGGCAGCAGAACCACGCCCCGGTCCAATCGACACACCCATGTTACGACCTGCTGCAATAAAGTCTTGCACAATCAGGAAGTACCCCGGGAAACCCATGGTCTTCATGATATACAGTTCGAATTTTAATCGTTCTTTGACTTCATCTGCCAAGGGATCGCCATATACTTTTTTTGCTCCGTCGAATGTCAGTTTAGCCAGATAATCGCCTTCCAGCTTAATACGATAAAGTTTATCATAACCACCCAGACGTTTAATTTTTGCTTTCGCATCTTCTTCACTCAAGACTACATTGCCATTTTCATCTTGTGTAAATTCGTCGAATAAGTCTTTCTCCGTGTACTTCTGCCGATAGCCCTCCTCCGTTCCGAAATCTTCGGGAATGGCGAAAGTCGGCATGATAGGCGCATGGTCGATGGAGTAGTATTCTACCTTATCAAGAATTTCCAGAGTATTGCTCAATGCTTCGGGCACGTCGGCAAAGAGTTCGTTCATCTCTTCGCGTGTCTTCATCCATTCCTGTTTGGTATAAAGCATACGGGTAGGATCATCCAAATCCTTACCGGTACTCAAACAGATCAAACGGTCGTGCGCTTCCGCATTCTCTTCGTCTACAAAGTGAACGTCATTCGTACAAATCAGTTTGACATTGAATTTCTTAGCATACTCTATCAAATGTTTGTTCACATTCACCTGCAACGGGTAGCATTCGTGATTGGCACGGGGAACAGTCGCTTTATGGCGTTGTAACTCCAGATAGTAGTCATCGCCAAACAGATTCTTATACCATTGTATTGCTTCCTCCGCTTCGGCAAATTGCCCGGCAGTAATCCGTTTCGGCACCTCACCACCGAGACAGGCTGAACAAATAATAAGTCCTTCGTGATATTTTTCCAGTTCGCTACGGTCAGTACGCGGACGCATATAATAACCGCGCGTCCACGCGTGCGATACTAATTTGATAAGGTTATGATAACCTGTTTCATTCTTAGCCAATACGATCAGGTGATAACCACTCTGGTCGGGCTTGCCTTCTTTCAGGTCCATGGTACGGCGTGCCACATACATTTCACAACCGATGATTGGTTTGAATAGTTTGTTTTCCGCTTCCACGATCTTAGCTTTGCAAGCAGCAATCTCCGCCTCTTTATCCTCGCACTCTATCGTGCCGGCCTCAATTCCTGCAATTCGCTTCTTCAGGTCCTTGACTTCACCTTTCGGACCGCTGTTCTTCTTATTGACGTAGTTCGTAAATTCCTTGATACCGAACATATTTCCATGATCGGTCACGGCTATACCCTTCATCCCATTCTTCATGGCTTTATCGACCAGACGAGCTACGCTAGCCTGACCATCCAACAAAGAATATTGAGTATGGACATGTAAATGAACGAAATCCTGCATAATGATAAGTAGTTAATTTGAAGGCATAAAATTACTACCTCCTGGGTTATAAACAAAAATAATCCTCAAAAAGTTATCAACACTCGCATTTCTCTGCTCATTTACTTGCTGTTTTTTTAAAATAAGTATATTTTTGCACACAATATCATTAAACAGCATTCATGGGCCGACTAAAGAAATTAAAAAAGATACGTATTCACCGCGAAGGAACACATATATTATGGGCTAGCTTTCTGCTACTGCTACTGATTAATGCGGCCCTTTATTGGGGAATAGATTGCAAAATTCCTTTTTATGTGGTTGCATTAGCCAGTATTGCAGTATATCTGCTGATGGTTAACTTCTTCCGCTGTCCGATCCGACTTTTCGGAAAGGATACAGAAAAGATAGTCGTCGCTCCTGCTGACGGCAAAATCGTAGTCATTGAAGAAGTGGACGAAAACGAATACTTCCATGACCGCCGGTTGATGATCTCTATCTTCATGAGCATCGTTAACGTACATGCCAACTGGTATCCGGTGGACGGTACCATTAAAAAGGTAGCACATCATAATGGAAACTTCATGAAAGCATGGCTGCCGAAAGCCAGCACAGAAAACGAACGTTCTACGGTAGTGATCGAAACTCCGGAAGGAGTGGAAGTACTCACCCGGCAAATTGCCGGAGCAGTGGCACGCCGTATTGTCACCTACGCTGAAGTAGGAGAAGAATGTTATATTGACGAACACATGGGATTTATCAAATTCGGTTCCCGTGTGGATGTGTATTTACCCATTGGCACAGAAGTATGTGTCAGCATGGGACAATTAACGACCGGTAACCAAACGGTTATCGCCAAACTTAAATAATTC
>OGPR01003142.1_pt1 | contig 10177 bp, 9 predicted proteins | sample 1552981 | NCBI WGS metagenome assembly OGPR01 (sample SAMEA2580260, study PRJEB22360) | human gut metagenome | biome: human gut; feature: human-associated habitat; material: faeces | place: Denmark | collected 2008/2010 | reverse complement strand
GGAGATGGTGGGATTCGAACCCACGTGCCCGATTAAGGACAAAACGATTTCGAGTTTTTCCTGCTTCATGGTACTTGGTGGAAGATAGAGGGAATTAGCCCACTTTGCCAGAAGATACGAACCATCGAATTTACGCTCAAAATTTCATCAAGATCCCAAATCACTAGGCTCTGTGCGGATTTGAACCCACTTTCCAAAACGCAGAAAAATCAGCCGTTTGGAGAGAATTGGGAGAGATTTTATGCCCGTTGGAGAGAACGGGCGAGAGAGATTCCGGGAGCCAAAATCCATCCATACAACAGGGCAAAAGTGTCGGCTACAAAAAATGGGCAACGAAGTTCAACCTGAAAGAGATGTCCAAAACGCTGCTATTTTTACAGGAGCAGAAAATCGGCAGCGCCGAAGAACTGCGGGAAAGTGCAGCAGCGGCAACGGAACGCTATCATGCCATGGGCGATTCCATCAAGGCAGCAGAAGCAAGGCTGACAGAAATTGCTGTCCTGAAAACTCACATCATCAACTATGCTAAGACCCGTGAGGTGTACGCCGCTTATCGGAAAGCCGGGTACAGCAAGGCATTTCTGGAAGCTCACCGGGAGGAAATCACCCTGCACAAGGCGGCGAAAGCTGCCTTTGACGAGGCAGGGCTTCAAAAGCTGCCGAAGGTCAAGGCGTTGGATGCGGAGTTTACAGAACTGCTGACCAAAAAGAAAGCAGCCTACCCGGACTACCGCAAGGCACGGAATGAGATGCAGGAACTGGTTCGGGCACAGAAAAACGTAGAACGATTTTTTGCGGAGGAAAAGCCAGCACAGGAGAACGAGCAGGCTCGATAAGAACAAATTGCCGGGAGTTGACCGCAAGAGGTCGGCACCCGGCAATCTTTTTTCGTTGGTTCAATCTTTAACGGAATGGTTTATCTCTTTCGATTGTGTATGTTGGTGTAACCAACAGGTTTGCTGGTAACTCACTCCGTACTTCTCAATCGTGGCATGGTAGTCATTTCCATGCTCGATGCAGTAGCTGACAATTTCAATCCGTTCTTCGTATGTCGTAGTCCGTCCTTTGGTCATATAGATATCACTCCCTCGGTCTCTGCTGGGCCGTAATTCCTTATGACCATTATACATCTTAATCCAGTTTTGCAACTGTGTTCTTGATGAAATTCCGTACTTTTTACAGATTGCTGCGTGACTTCCTTCTCCGTTAAGGTAGGCTTGTACAGCAGATAGTTTTAGTTCCTTTGAATATCGTCGGTTCTCTGTACGCAAAAACCCGCTTTCCCCATAGGTTTCATATATTCTAACCCAATCCTGAAATGCCTGTTTGCTTACTCCTAACCGTTTCGCTTCTGCTCCCTGACTTGTTTCTCCCTGTTGATATCGCTTCACTGAATGGATGATCTCTTCTGGTGTCCGTTTTGACATAATAATGCTCCCCATAGTGTAGTCTCGAATTTTTGTTATTTCGAGTGTCTACTCTATGGGGAGCATATCAGCTGTGCAGGGGCTTGGCAAGCTGCAAGACGTGAACGCTGCCATGAAAAACTTCATCCATAGTTAAAGCGCAAGCCGGGGCGAACGCCTCGGCTTGCTTTTTTATAAATTTCGTTTTTGCTTTTACTCAAAGAGGTTGCAAAAACTATCTCTCCGTGCTATAATATCTACGAATATTAGAGAGGTGAGCATTATGAAGCACTATGAGAAGCTGCTGGAATTAGGCTGCTTCAGCAAAAACGATCTGGAGCAGATCACCGGCAGCGAAGCTGCGGCCAAATGGCTTTGCCGTGAGTATCAAAAGAAAGGATACATCGAGCGCGTAAAGCGGGATTTGTATGTTGCCATCAGTCTGGAAAACCAACAGCCCATTGCCAACCGCTATGTAATCGCCTCTCACATCAGTAACGATGCCGCTGTGTCGTATCACAGCGCGTTCGAGTTTTACGGTTACAGCAATCAGGTCTTTTACGAAACGCAAGTGACCAGCGAGAGCCGGTTCCGGGATTTTGAATACGACGGCGTGACATACCGGCGGATTGCTCCTCGCATTACTGGCGGTATCACCGAAATAAACGGCACCCGTGTCACAACGCTGGAGCGGACGGTGATTGATTCTGTCAATCTGTTTGAGAAAATCGGTGGGCTGGAAGAACTTTTGCGCTGCCTTGCGCTAATCCCCACGCTGGATGAAGCAACGCTTTTGGCCTGCCTTGCGGAGTATGAAAGCGGCTTCCTCTATCAAAAAACGGGCTATATCCTGTCCACCTTTGCAGGCGGTCTCGGCCTCTCGGATAGTTTTTTCGCCATGTGCAAATCGCACCTCCCGAAAGGAAAATCCTATTTATCAAGCGAGAGCCAAGGCTTCATCTGGCACGAGGAATGGAAGCTGTATGCACCGAAAAATCTGATGCACACGATAGATAAAGGGGTAACAGACTATGATGCAATTTGACAGAATGACTTTGGGCAAGAAAGCCCGTGAATTGGGCTTTGTCCGCGATACCTTTGAAAAGGTCTGCCGTCTGGCCGATGTGCTGGATTTTATTCAAAAGGATGTGCTACTTTCCAACGCGCTGGCGCTGAAAGGCGGAACGGCCATTAACCTGACTATCTTCAATTTGCCACGGCTGTCCGTTGACATCGACATGGACTTTTCTGAAAATGTTCCCCGTGAGGAAATGCTCGCAATAAGGAAGCAGATCAAAAGACAAAATAATGTATAATGCGCGGACATTTGATTCCTTTATTGAAATTGTTCTTGATGGAAAGCACTCCATTAATGATATCGTGAAGCAAAATCCTCAGTATAGTACATATGTTGAACATGGACTATTTGCAGGGCATGATACAAATTATTACCATGAGCTGTCTGAAATTGATTTCTTAAGTGGATGCAAAAGCATCTCTTTGCCATTACTTTTGCTTATAGGAAGTCGAGATTGCGCAATCGACTTTAAACAACATCTGTTTTTTTTTCGATTCAATTAGTTCTACTGAAAGTGATATAATTCATAAGGAAGTCTTTAGCATTGATCATTCCTTTCGTAATGAAACTGGTTCAATTGATTCCGAATGTATTAAATGCATTTGTGATTTTATATTTGAGATTGTGATGAAGCACATCCCATTTGATGGCGGAAGGGCATAATAGTTATGAATATCAATTCGTCTTATAGGAAAGTTTGGTTTGCAAGATTGATTTCCATTTTGGGGACAGGATTAACGTCATTTGGGGTAAGTGTCTGGGTTTACACGGTCACAGGAAAAGCGACCCCAATGGTTTTGATTCTCCTTTTCTCTATATTACCAGCGATATTTTTAGCACCTTTCAGTGGTTATTTATGTGACAAATACAATCGTAAGGCTATCATTATTTGCGCCGACTCCATTGCCGCTTTGATAAGTGTGTTTATCTATATTTGCGTCAGTTATTATGAATTCAATTATTTTGTTCTTTGTGTTTTTACCTTTCTTGATTCTTGTGCGAATTTCTTTGATAATAATGCATATCAAGCATCAATTACAACTTTGGTTTCTCCTGATGAAGTAAAAACTGCTAACGGCATGAGTCAGATTATTGATTCATTGGATAGTATTGCTTCCCCGATTGTTGCCGGAATGCTCTATCCATTAATTGGACTAAATGGGATTATAATAATTGATTTAATAAGCTATCTTGTTTCTTTAGTAATTCTTGTTACGATAGATTCAAGCAAGTTTTCAATGGACAACGAAAATCAGAAGAAACGAAATACAAAAAGAGAAATTTTGCTTGGATTCAAATTTATTTTTTCTCAAGGAAGTTTACGTGTACTTTTGATTTACTTTACTATTTTAAACTTTACGTTTAATCTCGCAACCTCATTAATAGAGCCTTTCGGCTTGACACTTGGGAATACATTTGACCTAGGCATTATTAAGGCTTGTGGTGGATTCGGGATTTTATGCGGAAGTTTGGTTGTTACATTTTCAAAGAAAATACATTTTACTTATAAAACGATCGTTATTGGTGGCTTGGTTGCTGGCATAGCTTTGCAACTTATGGGGTTCACACATATTACTTGCATTGTTGCAATCGGAAGATTTTCCTTTTCATTTGTTGCGCCAATTTTGAATACGGTTGCCGGCACATTGTGGATGCAGGAAACACCACGGATTCTTCAGGGGCGTGTGTTTGCATCGCGTTCCATGATTGCAAGGTGTTTTGTTCCTTTGTCATACGTTGTCGTAGGCCCGCTTGTTGACATTGTTTTACCGAAGCTGTTGCAATCAAATCTTGGACTTATTATTAATGTAGTCGGCACTCAAGCACTTGAATACCGTCTCGTTTTTTGTGGAGCGGGGGTTTTGTGCGTTTTAATAACTTGCTGTGTTGCAGCAAATACAAATTTCAGAAAACTTTAACTTTTCCGCATCAAATTGTTTTATCAATGTTGTAAGAATTGTTATTAATATGCTTCAATTTTTTGTATGTTCTTTTCGCTATGCTATGGCAATGCGTCAGCATGATGCCATACGCCCACAAGACAGGGTGGACGGGCGATGTTCCGGCAAAAAAGAATGGACAGACGAATAAAATTCATCTGTCCATTCGATTTGGCGGAGCATCAGGGAGTCGAACCCTGGCACCGGTCTCCCGGCCTATCGCATTTCGAGTGCGACCTCTTACGACCACTTGAGTAATGCTCCAGATATTAAATTTTAGAATGCGCCGTGCATTCTGGGAAAACTTTGGAGAGAATTGCAGGAGAGAACGCCAGAAAATCGTTCCCTCACGAAGTCGGAAAACCCGCATGAAACCTAGCAAAACCGGAAAACCACTTCCAAAAAGCCAGTTAGATTTCGAGTGCGACCTCTTACGACCACTTGAGTAATGCTCCATATTCACAATACAGCTTAATTATTATAGCAAAATCCCGCCTTTCCGTCAACTGGAAATACAAAAAGCCCTTTCCCTTGTGCTTGACAGGCAGAGCGGGGTGTGCTATATTTATTTCAAATTTGAAGTATATGCTCAAAGGAGAACCTATGGCACAGAATCGACAGGATATGGGCAGCGGGCCGGTCAAGCCCCTGCTTTTGCAGCTGATGATACCCGCCGTGGTGGCGCAGGTGGTCAATCTGCTCTATAACATCGTAGACCGCATTTACATCGGCCACATCGAGGGCATCGGCGCGGCGGCGCTGACGGGCGTGGGCCTGTTTGCGCCGATCCTTATGCTCCTGAACGCCTTCGCCATGCTCATCGGTGCGGGCGGTGCGCCCCGCACGGCCATCGCGCTGGGACAGGGCAATAAAGACGAGGCCGAAAAAATCATCGGCAACAGCTTTACCATGCTGCTGTTTTTCGCTGTGGTGTTGACGGCGGGCTTCTATGCCGGTGCACCCGCCCTGCTGCGGCTCTTCGGTGCCAGCGACGCCACTCTCCCCTATGCGGTGGCCTATGGCCGCATCTACATCCTCGGCTCGGTGTTCGTGCTGCTGGTCATGGGCATGAACCCCTTCATCACGACCCAGGGCTTTGCGAAGATCAGCATGCTCACGACGGTCATCGGCGCAGTCATCAACATCATCCTCGACCCCATCCTGATTTTTGGTCTTGGCTGGGGCGTCCGGGGTGCGGCAGTGGCGACGGTGCTCAGTCAGGCCGTGGGTGCCTGCTGGATATTGAAGTTCCTCACCGGCCCCAAGACCATCCTCAAGCTGCGGAAAGAAAACCTCAAAGTGGAGCGGAACATCATCCTGCCGGTGCTGGGGCTGGGCATCTCGTCCTTCGTCATGCTCTCGACGGAGAGTCTGCTCTCCATCAGTTTCAGCTCCAGTCTGGCCCGCTACGGCGGTGATGTGGCGGTGGGTGCCATGACGGTGATCACCAGCGCCTCCCAGCTCTGCACCCTGCCCATTCAGGGCATCTGTCAGGGCGGCCAGCCGGTGATGAGCTTCAACTTCGGCGCAGGCAAAAAGCCCCGCGTCAAGGAGGCGTTCCGCTTCCAGCTCACCCTCTGCTTCGGCTATACCACCCTGTTCTGGCTGCTCATGATGCTGGTCCCCGGCGTGGTGGCGGGCATCTTTACCTCGGATGCCGCCCTCATCGAATACACCACATGGGCTATGCGCATCTACATGGCGGGCATCCTCGCCATGGGCGTTCAGATCGCCTGCCAGCAGAGCTTTATGGCGCTGGGTCAGGCCGAAGTCAGCCTCCTGCTGGCCTGTCTGCGCAAGATCATCCTGCTTATCCCACTGATTTTCATCCTGCCCTGCTTCATGGCAGATAAGTGCTTCGGCGTCTTTCTCGCCGAGCCGGTCAGTGATATTCTGGCAGCGACCATTACCGCCATCACCTTCTTTTCCCGCTTCGACAAGATCCTGGACAAGGGTGCCGGGGAGGTATGATTTCACAGGAAATAAAGCCATCCTGCGGGCATTGCCTGCGGGATGGATACAACGAAATCCGGACGATGAACAGATGGAATTTCAGAATGACTGTATGCATCAAAAATACATCAGCAAAGAATTTTGGATGTAAGAGCTAAGAATCGAAAGGAAGGCTTGCAGAGGGCTTCAAAAACCAATCAAACGGGTCACTTTGTACAAACATTGCCTGAAAAATTTGTGCTTGAATCTAATTGCGGGATGAGAAAATATGCGCTATCATAATATCCAAAGGCGACCCGTATGCGGAAGGAATGGCGCTGTGAGCAAAGCACGGCGCTGCCATAATACGGATAAACGCAACGTGAATCGGAGGTAACAAGAAATGAAAAAGATCTCTCGTCGTGACTTCCTCGCAGCTTCTGCTGCTGTGGGTGCAACTGGCGTCCTGACCGCTTGCGGCGGCTCTTCCAGCACCGCAGCATCCACCGCAGGTTCTGCTGCAGCCAGCTCCGCTGCCGGCGGCAAGTCCACCGACTACCCCACCAAGGGTATTTCCGTCATCTGCCCCTGGTCTGCAGGCGGCGGCACGGACTCCTGCCTGCGCGCATTCTGCGAGGCTATGGGCAAGAACCTGGGCGTCACCCTGACCGTCGATAACCAGACTGGCGGCGGCGGCATTCTGGGCCATCAGGCAATCGCAGATGCCAACACCGACGGCTACACCATCGGTATGATCACCTTCGAGCTGGCCACCTACAAGAAGCTGGGTACCAGTGAGCTGACCTGGGAGAATTACGCTCCCCTGTGCCGCGTCAACACCGACGCAGCTGCCATCACCGTCGGCGCAAAGTGGGCTGCTGACAACGGCATCACCGACCTGCCCGGTTTCATTGATTACTGCAAGGCTCACCCCGGTGAGGTGCAGATGGGCGGTTCTTCCAACGCTTCTGTCTGGCACATCGCTGGCGGCTACCTGATGAGCGCTACCGGCATCGACATCCAGATGATTACCTATCAGGAAGGCGCTGCTACCGCTGTCCAGAACGCAGCCGGCGGCTTCATTCAGGGCGTTACCGTCTCTCTGGCCGAAGCTCGCAGCTTCATCGAGTCCGGCGACCTGATCTGCCTGGGCGTCATGGACGAAGAGCGCAACCCCGTCTTCCCCGATGTTCCTACCTGTAAGGAGCAGGGCTACGACATCACCTACTACACCCAGCGCGGTATGGCCGCTCCTCTGGGCGTTGATGATGCCATCATGACCCGTCTGGAAGAGGCCTGCGCCGCTGCCATCGAGGACCCGGACTTCGTGACCTTCATGAACAACAACGGTCAGGCGATCTCCTATCTGGATGCACAGGGCTATGCTGACTACCTGAAGCAGGCTGCTGTCGATGTCGCAGCTGCTATGGACGCTGTCGGCCTCTGATTTGTCTCTCTGAGTATTTGCTGGGGCAGGCAGTTCATGCCTGCCCTTTTTTATGAGAAGATATAGAGAGGAGGAACCCCTTTTGAACAAAGACAAAATGAAAACGATGGCCTTCTCCAATCTGGTAGGCTCCATCATTTTCCTCGCCATCGGCATCTGGGCGTGGTTCCAGACCGATAATTTCCCTGAGGTGGCCAACACCTATGTGCAGGCTTCCACCTTCCCCCGCGTCATGATCGTGGGTATGCTCATCTTCTCGGTGGTCCTGCTCATCCAGTCCATCTTCAAGCTGATGGGTACCATGAAGCCCACCGACCCCGTTGCTGCCGAAGTCGGCACTCTGAATCCCCTCAAGGATAAGGGCGTGGCCGCTGCTTACCTCGTCATGCTCCTCTGTGTGCTGTTCGCGGCTCTGTTCAAGAGCTGCGGCTACATCCTGTGCGCTGTGGTGCTCTCGATGATCATCATGTTCCTCATCGGCAAGCGCAACTGGGTGCAGATGATCCTTGTGAGCGTTCTGGTGCCGCTGCTGATGTGGCTGGTGTTCTACAAGGTGCTTACCGTCAATATTCCGCTGGGTCCGCTGAACTTCCTGCGCACCCTCGTGGACATGATATAAGGAGGGAGCACAGTTATGGATTTTAGTCTGCTTCTTTCCAGCTATGCGACTGTCTGGTCCAACCCCGAGGTCCTTCTGATGACCTTCATCGGCGCACTGGGCGGCGTTCTGCTGGGCGCTATCCCGGGCATGACCGCCACCATGGGCGTGGCGCTGCTCATCCCCTTCTCCTTCGGCATGGACCTCATCCCGTCCATCGGCCTGCTGCTGGGCATCTACTGCGGCGGTATGTACGGCGGTTCCATTTCCGCTATCCTCATCCACGCCCCCGGCACGCCCGCTGCAGCCGCCACCCTGCTGGACGGCTACCCCATGTGCAAGAAGGGTCAGGCCGGCAAGGCTCTGTCCGTCGCCATGTTCGCGTCCTTCTGCGGCGGCGTCATCGGCGCACTGGTCATGACCTTCCTGTCTCCGCTGGTCGCTGACATGGCCATGAACTTCGGCCCCGGCGAGATGTTCATGCTGGCCGTCTTCGGCCTGTCGGTCATCGTCGCAATTTCCGGTAAGTCTGTGGCCAAGGGCCTCATCAGCGCCTTCTTCGGTATGCTGCTCTGCACCGTCGGCCTCGACCCCACCAACGGCATCCCCCGCTTCATCACCACCAAGCAGACCGGCCTGCTGGATGGCTTCCAGTTCATCCCCACTCTGATCGGTCTGTTCGCTGTCTCTGAAGTCATCGCCGGCGTTGAGCGCATCATCCGCGGCGAAGAGCATGAGCAGAAGTCCAACGAGAAAATCACCAACGTCCTGCCCGATTGGAAGACCATCAAGAAGATCTGGCCCAACATCCTCTCCGGCGGCCTCATCGGCACCTTCATCGGCGCCATCCCCGGCGCAGGCGGTGACATCGCCGTCTTCGTTTCCTACGGCGCCAGCAAGTCCGCCAGCAAGCACCCCGAGCTGTACGGCACCGGCATCCCCAACGGCGTTGCTGCTACCGAGTCCGCCAACAACGGCTGCTCCGGCGGCGCTATGATCCCCCTGCTGTCTCTGGGCGTCCCCGGTGACTCCGTCACCGCCATCCTGCTGGGTGCCTTCATCATGAAGGGCATCACCCCCGGCCCCATGATGTACGTCACCGAGCTGCCCACCGTCTACCGCGTCTTTGCGGCTCTGATGCTGGCAAACCTCTGCATGCTGGTCGTCGGCTGCCTGGGCGTCCGCTTCTTTGCAAAGATCGTCTCCGTCGAGAAGAAGATGCTCTACCCCATCATCCTTGTCATCTCCCTGCTGGGTGCTTTCTCCATCAACAAGAATGCCTTTGACGTGGGCGTCTGTGTCGCCTTCGGCATCATCGGCTGGCTGATGAACAAGTACGAGTTCCCGCTTTCTCCCATCCTGCTGGCCCTCATTCTGGGACCCATGTGCGAGAAGAACTTCGTGCGTTACATGAACATCCAGCGCGGCAACTTCTTCGCCATCACCACTTCTCCCATCGCAATGGTCTTTGCAACGGTCGCTATTCTGGTCATCGTCTACTCTGTCTACAACCAGAGCAAGATCAACAAGCGTGCTGCTGCAAATGCTGCACAGGAGAACGCATAACCCCCAACATCCAGATAAGCTCTGTCTTTTACATTCCCATGAAGCTGCGGCTGTCCCGTTCCGTCGGGGCGGCCGCAGCTTCGCTTTTATGTGATAATGAGAAAGGGGCTGCTGCAAAATAGCCCCTTCTTTTTGGGGCATATCGGGAAAGTCACACCCTTCATGAATGTACGCTGGTATGTCATGAAAAGGACTTGACAAAAATATAGG
>OGPR01003131.1_pt1 | contig 10212 bp, 8 predicted proteins | sample 1552981 | NCBI WGS metagenome assembly OGPR01 (sample SAMEA2580260, study PRJEB22360) | human gut metagenome | biome: human gut; feature: human-associated habitat; material: faeces | place: Denmark | collected 2008/2010 | reverse complement strand
CCTTCCACGACGAGGTGCCCCCGGCCGACACCGCCACCGTGACCGGAAGGATCTCCGGCGAGAACCATCCGTTCGTCGAACATTTCAAGTTCGTCAAGCAGTTCGAGGACGAGAACACCGTGGCCCGCCAGACCATGCCCTCCCCCGCGCAGACCCGCTTCGTGCTCACCGGCAACGCGGCCGCCTACCCGTATGACGAGTTCTACAAGAACGACGACGAGCTGACCGCCGACATCGTCGCCGCCTACCGCCAGGTCATCGCCGACCTGTATGCCGCCGGCTGCCGCAACGTGCAGTTCGACGACTGCACCTGGACCCGCCTGTGCGATGCGAGCGTACGCGAACGTCTCGGCTGGAGCGACGAGGACGCGCTACGCCTGCAGCAGGAGAACCTCGACGTCATCAACGCCGTGATCGCCGACCAGCCGGACGACCTGGTCATCAACACCCACGTGTGCCGCGGCAACTTCCACTCCACCTGGCTTTCCTCCGGAGGCTACGCGCCGGTCGCGGCCAAACTGTTCGGCGAGGAGAACGTGGACGCCTACTACCTCGAGTTCGACGACGACCGTTCCGGCGATTTCGCGCCGCTCGCCGAAGTCTCCGGCGACAAGAAGGTCGTGCTCGGCCTGATCACCTCCAAGAAGCCCGACCTTGAGGATCCGGACACCATCAAGGCCCGCATCCAGGAAGCCGCCCAGTACATTCCGCTCGACCGCCTGTGCCTGTCCACCCAGTGCGGCTTCGCCTCCACCCAGGAAGGCAACAAGCTCACCGAAGACCAGCAGTGGGCCAAGATCGCACTCGTCCAATCCATCGCCAAGGACGTGTGGGGCGAGTAAACACAGCACGCCATCCACAATCAGCTATAAGGAAGGGCTATCCGTCTTGTTCGGCGGATAGCCCTTTGTTTGTTTGCCGGCGTTTTTAACGGGCAGGTCAGCCCTTCACAGCCTCATCGATGCAACGAATCGCGTTCAACGTACGCGGATAGCCGATATACGGCATGCACTGCGAGACCACCGCAATCAGAAACGCCTTCTCATTGCCGACGGCCATATTCGCCTTCGCATGCGCCGTAAGCTGCGGTTCGCAACCACCCTGCGCGGCCAGGAAACACAACGTGACCATTTCGCGCTCGCGGGTGCTAAGCCCTCCTCGCGTGTAATAGTCGCCGAAGCAGTTGTCGGCGAGCCATTTGTTGATGTGACGGGTCTCGTCCGGACCGGATTGAGCGAATCCGCGCATGCCTTCACCAAAGATTTCAATCTGCTTGTCCTCTCCGGCCTGCGCGCGGGTCTCCGACGTGGTCGTGCCCTGCGGCTCCAGCGGTAGATGCACATTCGCGGCTCCAAGGAAAACGTTGAGCTTCTTCAGGAACGGCAGGGTTCTCCCGAATCCGCAGTATGCGGTGGCTTGGTAGATCATCTCCTTGATGACCACGGAGGTCAGTCCCGTCTCATAGGCGACCGGCAGCATCATTTCGAACGCGTCGAGACCCTGGCAGCCGACCAGAGCGGCGAGAATAGCCAGGGAGCGGGTCTGGTCGTCCAGATCGGGATGGTTCGCACCCGGCTCGTTCACCACTTCCCCGTAAGCGAAGTCGGAAAACAGCTTGACATATTCCGGATCGGTCTGCGCCAGCGTCCTGTCGTTGTTCCAGAACGCGTTCATCTTCCTATGCAGTTCCTCGAACATGGCTTCCTTTCCATTCGATGTCTTCGCGCCGCATGCCGCGTTCATTCTATCGTCGGAAATGTTGCGTGCGGATAGCGGCCATCGTCGTCTGAATGTTCAGCGTGCGATCGCGCCCTTGCCGGGCTGTTTCTTGACGTTTTCGATGACGTCTTTGTTTTCCTCGAGGATTCGGTTGGCCTCATCCTCGTGTCCTTCGGCGATGGCGCGCCAATAGAGCGATTTGAGCGACACGTACGCCTGCTGGATGCGCAGGGCCTCGGCTTTCGCGGCCAGACGCAGCGATTGCGCGTCGAGCAGTTCGATCTGCCGTCGGGCGCCTTCCGGACCGTCGAAACGGTTCTTCAGGTATTCGCGCATCGATTCAAGCGGCATGCCCGTCGCCGCCAGGCATGCGATGGTGGTCAGCGATTCGATGTCCTTGTCCGAATAGACTCGGTGGCTTGAACTCGGATCGCGGGCGATCGGATCGATGATGCCGATCTGCTCGTAATAACGCAACGTCGATTCGGGCAGTCCGGAAATCATGGACGCCTCACGGATCGAATGCCAGGTGGTCGTCGTATTGCTCATACCCCGCACTCTAAAAACTTAAAGTGCTCGAAGTCCATATTCCGGCGTGTCGTATTGGTCCGACGTCAAACGGCATTGAGCGGGCAATGGAAGAGCCGGTATCCGAAAAGTGGATCTGTCGCACGACTCCATTTTCATGTCCTTTTCGGCAATCGTGCGGCTTTTTCGTCCGTCTGTATGGGAACCGACGGACGAAAAAGCCCACGCATGCTCAGGCGGCGGTGATCAGCTCCGAGGAATCCATGTCGAAATCGGCCATCGCGTAGGAGCGGATGGCGGGATCATCATACGTGTTCATGTAGTACGTGTTGGTCTTGGACGAATATCCGCTGGTGAACAGCGTGCGTTCGAACTGGCCGTTGCCCATCTTCGCCATGCCGTCAACCATCTGCACGGAACCAAGGGTGTGGAACAGGCGAGACACGTTGGCCGCCTCGCCTTCCTGCTGCGGATAATGCGTGTTGGCATAAGCCACACGCACGAAACGCGACGGGGAGCTCACATCGCCCGGAATGCCATGCATGCTCACACCCGCGCCCCAAGCGGACAGGGACGCCTTGCCCCACGTGGCCGGCTCGGCCATCTCGTTGCCGACGCACATGTAGTTGCGCAGATTCTCCATATGGAAGCCGAACGTCGGCTGGTTGGTCAGCACGTCTACGTCGTCATGGTGCACATGCATGCCGTCCGCCATCTGTTCGACGACGATGCTGCGCTCGCTGTCGCCGATGATCCAATGCAGCAGCGACTCCTGCTGGCCGGGCACGATCTGGGAGACGAGGGTCACGTTCTTCAACGCCTCCTCGACTTCGTCGACGGAATCGAAATTGCGTGCCACCCACAGCGGGAATTCGAAGGTCGCGACGTTGTCGGTGCCTTCGACCGGCTCATGCACGAACTCCGCGTAGCCGGGGAAATTCAATCCCGCGATGGCCAGACCATGCTCGTTGGCGCAGTCGAAATACATCGGACGGTCGGCCATGACCACGCCCACGCCGATCACCGCGTTCGGTGTGGCTTTGCCGCTCGCGCCGAACACGTTGTCGTAGTGGTAGCCGCGTGGAGTGGCCAGGATGCTTTCGCCGTATGAGAAGCTCCAGTCGAGGTTGCGGCCGAAATACATGTTTCCCTCTTTGTCGGAGAAACGAACGCCAGTGCACATGATGGACTTCCTTCCTTTGTTTGATTGACCCGGTGCGTTCATCATACGCATGGACGGCTGGACGAACCACGGCTTCCGCCGACGGATAAACATGAAGGGTGGCCAAAAATGCCAAGAGTCGTTGAAAATGAAAAAATCCCCTTGTTTCCAAGGGGATTTTTCGAATGGCTCCTGCGACTGGGCTTGAACCAGTGACCGTCCGATTAACAGTCGGATGCTCTGCCAACTGAGCTACGCAGGAATGCGCTGTGCACAAGACATAAATTATACGCGGTAAAACGCAAAATGCAAATCCCGCGCGTGTCTCCCCTGCTGCGGCGGGACTACCGTCACATGCTGATCTTCGTCAACGGCATGGCGGAATCGATTGCGAAATCCGGTTCGGACGGTTTCACGCCGCTCTCCACCAGGTTCACGCCCAGCATGGCCACCATAGCGCCATTATCGGTGCACAGTTTGATTTGCGGGATACGCACTTCGACGCCATGCTTGGCTCCGACCTCCAACAGTTTGGCGCGCAGTTGGGAGTTCGCGGAGAAGCCGCCGCCAACGATCAGGGTCTTCGAACCGTACTGCTCGCAACCGCGCATCGCCTTCTTGGCGAGCACCGTCGCGACGGAATCGGCCAGCGACGCGCACACGTCGTCGATGGGAATCTCATTGCCTTCCGCCTGCTGCTGTTCGATCCAACGCGCCACGGCCGTCTTCACGCCGGAGAAACTGAAATCGTACGGATGCTGCTGCCCCGCCTTGCCTTGTGTAAGGCCCTGCGGCACTTTGATGGCATGTGGGTTGCCCAGCTGCGCGTGACGGTCGATGTGCGGGCCGCCCGGGTATGGGAAGCCAAGCAGACGCGCCACCTTGTCGAAGCATTCGCCGGCAGCGTCGTCGAGCGTGGTGCCGACCACGTCGATGTGCCGCGCCACGTCTTCGACATGCAGCAGCGAAGTGTGCCCGCCCGACACGATCAGCGCGAGCGTGTCCTTGGGGAACGGGCCGAATTGCAGTTGCGTCACCGCGATATGTCCGATGACGTGGTTGATGCCGTAGATCGGCTTGTTCGCGGCCCATGCCAACGATTTCGCGCCGGACACGCCGACCGCGAGGCAGCCGGCGAGGCCGGGTCCCGCGGATACGGCGATCGCGTCGACGTCGGACAGCGTCATGTTCGCGTCGGCCAGGGCTTTGGAGACGCATGGCACGAACGCTTCGGCGTGCGCGCGAGAGGCGATTTCGGGAATCACGCCGCCGTAGCGGGCGTGTTCGTCCATGGAGGACGCGACCACGTTGGAAATGAGGGTGCGTCCCTGCACCACGGCCGCCGCCGTTTCGTCACAGGTCGATTCGATGCCGAGTACGATTGGTTCGCTCATTGCTGCTCCGTTGTGTGTGTTGCTGAAGTGTGCTCTGTATCCGCTGTTGCGCTGAAGCCGACGACGCGCGGCTCCAAGTCGAGGCTCATGGTGTACGCGTCGATGCCTTCTGGCTGGTAGTAGCGTTTGCGCAATCCCATCCGCGTGAAGCCGAACCTTTCGTACAACGCCAATGCCGGCACGTTGTCGACTCGGACTTCCAGAAGCATGCGTTTGGCGCCCTGCCGACGCGCCGAGACGATCAGTGTTTCGAGAAGCGCCGCCGCTATCCCCTGCCGTTGGTATGGTCTGCCGACGCCAATCGTCATGATCTCCGCGTCGTCGCCGTCGTACCAGTAGCCTACGTAGCCTCGGACGACGGGATCCGCCGTCTGTACGGCATCGCCTTCAATGTCGAGCAGATACGTGCGTGCCGGAGCGTGGAATTCCTGCCGTACGGACTGTTCGCTCCACGCGCCGCGGCCGAACAGGTCCTTTTCCAATGCGGCGATCTGTCCGACGGCGGTGTCTTCCGGAATCTGGGAATGGTCGACAATCATGGGCGTGCCGTCACTCCGTTCGTTCGGCGCCGGCATGGTTGAGCACATGCTTGAGCGGGTTGGGCACTGACACGTCCGGACGACGCAGATATAACGGTTCGACGGGGGTCAGTTCTGCCAACGCCTGTTCGCTGGTGGTGAAGGCCGCGAATCGCGCCAATCCTTCCGCGCCTTCGTCGAGCAGAGCATGGTCGTCGACTTCGCCGAGGGAGGCAATCGCATTCCACGACTGCGCGTATTTGACCGCACCATGGCCGATGACGTCCACGACGTACGGCTTGCCCGTGTCGGCGAGCTTCGTAAGAACGTCATTGACGCGCATCGTGATGGAATCCGGATAGTCGATGTCCATGTCGATCAACGTTATGGGCGATTGTCCGACGCCGTCCGCAACGGTGCCGCCGTCATACAGCGCGAAATACAGTTGCCGGCGACGCGCGTCGTTGACGGCAAGCGTCAGATGGCGGCGATCGTCCGTAGCTTGAGTATGTGCCAGGCATTGCGGCGCGAGCACGTCCTGTCCGACCAGTTGCGCGCCTGTGGCGAAGGCCAATGCCTTGGCCGCGACGATGCCGGCGCGCAGGCCGGTGAATGGCGCCGGTCCGACGCCGACGACGATGCGGGTGATGTCCGACGCCTGCAGTCCGGCCTGTTCGACGGCTTGCGCGATGTTCACCTGCAGTTTCTCGACATGGGTGCGCGAATCCGTTTCGACGATGGGTTCATGTCCGACCACGCCTACGGTCGAACCATATGAGGTGTCAATCACCAGTGTCTGCATATGCTTGAAAACTCCTTGTGCCAAACTGCCAACCACTGTACAACCGGCGCTGGAAGCCACGGCATGCGGTGCGGTCGGCCACGTCGGATGCGTCTTAGACAGGGTCAGCGTTTTCCCGCGGTGAAATCGAACGAATCCCAGGCAGCGCCCACCGGCACCAACGTCACCGTGCGTGCGCCCGCGCTGGTCAGCTCGCCGTCCGCGGTCACGGCGGGCGCGTCAAGCGGACGGTCGATGTGGATTTCAAGCCGTTCCGGAGCCAATGCGGCGGCCATCTGCTCGCCCCATTCCATCAGGATGACGGTATGCTCGCCCGGATCCTCCAATTCCTCGTCCAAGCCGAGCGATTCCAATTCGTCCAATAGCCGTCCGACCGTGTCCTGTCCGGGCGCGTAGGAGTTGCCGCCGAGCCTGTAGGCGTCGACGTGCACCAGATGCGCCGGCGAACCGTCCGCGAACCGTCCCTCAAGCTCGCGTGCGATGGTGAAGGTCGAGACGATGGGCTCTCCGATGCCAAGTCCCGCGCCGAACCCTTGCGCGAACGTGGTCTTGCCGGCGCCAAGCGGACCGGACAGCAACAGCACATCGCCTCCACGGGCAAGCTTCGCCAAACGCTCCCCCAACGCCTGCATGTCCTCGCCGGTGGCGGCTGTGATGGTAATGGTGTTGCTCATGCGGCACGTCCTTTGCGGCTGATCAGTTCGATGGACCGTTCCAAAGCATAGACCGGGTCCGAGCCATTAGTTTTGCTTTGCTCGTCGGCCCATGCGAGCATCTGGATGCATGCGCTCATGCCGCTTGACGTCCATCCGGATAGTTGCCGGGTCGCGTTCTTCAACACCCAGGGGTTCGTTTTCGCCTCGGCCGTGGAAATGGTGCCCGCACGCACCGCCGACGCCTTCGCCATCGTCCGCAGCTTCATGGCCAGCGCGCCGATAAGCGCGATCGGAGCGGTGCCCTGTTCCACGGACGATCGCATGGCGATGATCGCGTCCGCCGTACGTCCCGACAACGCGAGGTCGGCGACACGGAAGCCATCCACCTGCGGATTGGAGGTGAGATATTGGTTGACGCGGTCGAGCGTCATGGGATTGTCGTCGAAATCGAAGCATAACTGGCCGACCATGGCCGCAAGCTCGCCGGTCCTATCCCCCAACACGGCCACGAGTTGCTGCGCAGCCATCGGCTCGACGCGGCGTTTGCGCCGTTCGAAGCATTGCATGACGAAGTTGAGTTTGGCCTCGGGCTTCTTCAGGTCGGCGACAGCGTCCTTGTACGCTCCGGCCTTGGTGAGCTGCTCCACCAGACGTTTGCCCTTCACACCGCCCTCATGCTGGCAGATGACGATGCACGCGTCCGCCGGCTCCTTGCACGCCTGCCTGCAGTAAGAGACCATGGCGTCGCCCAGTTTTTCGTCCGCGTTCTGCAGGTTGGTGACGATGACGATGGCGCGATCCGCAAGCAATGATGGGCTTACCGCCTCGTCGAAGGCGTAATGGTCGGCGTTTGCCGCGTCGAGTTCGATGGTTTCCGCGTCGGGATACCGGCGTTGCGCCTCGTGTTTGAGGTCGCGCACCGTCTGGTCGTTCAGGTACGAGTCGCCTCCGTACACAAGGTGGAAGGGCGTGGTGGCTGCGGATGGTTTCGGCATACCATTCAATCTCGCCGTATCGGTGGACAAAACCGGCATGGCCTATTCCTCCCATTGCAGTTCGCGCAATGCCTTCCGAGTACGTTCCATCCACATGCGCAGCCGTTCCACAGGGTTGGCTATCAGACGTTTTCCGGGCAGATCGGGTTCCTGGACCATCATTTGTCCAAACAGCCGGTGCGTCATGATCGCGGCGGCCGCGCAGGCGGCTTCCACCACGCAGACGAGGACCGCTCCCCCGACGCCTCCGGCCCACGGTATCGTGGCCTGGCTGCCGGAACCCAGTTCAAGGGCGGTCAGTTCCATGACCGCGGTGCCCCAGGAGGCCGCACGGGCCAGTTGCAGGCCGAGCCACGGAATCAGCCATGAGACGGCAAGACTGGCCAGACCGGCCAATGTGGCGAAACCCACGAACGGCGCCACCATCAGATTCGCCGGTATGGAGAACACCGGCAGTTCCGGTTCGATGAGCACCTGGATCGGCAGGGTGAACACTTGCGCCGCTATGGTCATGGACAGAGCCTCGGCCACGAACCGTGGCAGGACCGGTTCCATCCATGCGTTGAGGGTGTCGGCGAACAGCACGATGCCGAGCACCGCGGCGCAGGACAGGGCGAATCCGAAGCTTTGCGACATGTGCGGGCATGCCATCAGCATAGCCAATGTGGTCCAGCTCAACGACGCCATCGCCTGGCCTCGTCTGCCGATGAACAGGCATGCCGCGCCGGACAATCCCATCAAAAGCGCGCGGGATACCGAATCCGACGGAAACACGCATGCCGACAGCATGATGTACGACATGGCGACCAGCAGTGCGGTGAATCGTCGCGGCAGAAGGAAGAACGAGCAGACGGAACGCACCAATGCGGCGGTCACGGCCAGATGGCCGCCGCTGACCGCCATGAGATGCACGATTCCGGACCTTTGGAACGCGTCCTCCACCTGTGCGGCGTATGTGGAATCGATGTCGGTGCCATCGCCTTCGGCCGGCACGTAGTCCTGTCCGAGAACACCCAATGTCAGTCCGGGGACGAGCACTTTCCCTTGGTCGGAAAGACGTGCGGTTTGGACGAAGAACGCCTCCTGCATCATGCCGATGGCACGCATCGGCAGGTTTGGCGGCCTGACGTGTTCGACTGTCGTGACGTCGGTCAGCCACAACGGCATGGCACCGTATCGCGCTTCGGAGATGCGACCCACGATCTTGTAGGTGCCGTCCTGTTTGAGTTTGCCGCATTCAGGCCGGTCCGCGTATATACGCGCTCGTGCCGAACTGGTTTGCCGTACGCCGTCGATGGTGACCGATGTGATGCGCGCGTCGGCACGGCAGTCGTTCGACCGTCTGTCGGAGATGACGGTCGGCGAGGTGGCGCGCGCTGTGCCGACGACGGAAGCGTCGCCTTCCGCGGCCGCCCGCGAAGCCGGGTCGCGCCATTGCAGCAAATCATAGGTCAACGCGCTTGCCGCGCAAACCATCGCAGCGATCGCGCAGACCGTGACGCTCGCATGCCAGAGCGTTATCCGTCGTCGAACGGACGCCGGCAATCGTGGGAAGGGCAGTCCCGCCAGGACCGCCAGCGGTATCATGCAGGTGAGAACGGCCGGCAAAGCGCCGAGCATGCCGTCATGCGACATGCAATATGCGAAGCCGGCGTGCGCGGCCAGACTGGCCGCCCAACCGCATATTGCGGCCGGCAGCAGTCTCCAGTCTCGGCTCCCGCGCTCCCTGGTCAGCCAATCGCGTGTGCCCGTCATCTCACGCACACTTGGTCACGGAACTTCGCCAGAGTCTTCGAACCGATGCCCTTGACTTCCAGAAGCTGGTCGACGTTGTCGAACCGTCCTATCTGTGTTCGATAGTCGAGGATGCGCTGCGCGGTGACCGGTCCGACGCCTTTGAGGGTCTGCAATTCGCCTAGGTCTGCGGTGTTGAGGTCAAGCTGGTTCGATTGCTGCGCTCCGTCTTGCCCGTCATGGCTGTCCGGTGTGGACGCGTCCTGCGTCGGCCCGTTTTCTTGCGGTGCCGGCGTTTGTTCCGTTTGCGGGGCCTGTTGCGGCTGCTGTTGGGCCTGTGAGCGTATCTGCGACCGCGAATGCTGCAGTTCGCTGTAGTGGATCGTCTGTTGGACGAGCATGGTCAGGCTCGCGCACAGCGCGCACGACAAAGTGAGGATCGCCATGAGCGCGTGGAACGGGCGGAACGCCAATCGTGGCCTGTCGCGTTTCGGCCGCTCCCCCTCGTCGGGTTTGTCCGTCGGCCGGACGCCGGCGAGCTCCGCCAATGTCGGTTTCGCGTCATGCGTCTTCCGCTGCGGCATCGGTCGTGCGGGTTCGTGTGATGCGGACGGTTCGTCCGATTGCGCCTCCATGGCCGTAAGGCTGTTGGGTCGGGACGGTTTTTCGGGCATGCCCAATCCCCGCAGCCGCTTCGTGGCGGC
>OGPR01003120.1_pt1 | contig 10258 bp, 8 predicted proteins | sample 1552981 | NCBI WGS metagenome assembly OGPR01 (sample SAMEA2580260, study PRJEB22360) | human gut metagenome | biome: human gut; feature: human-associated habitat; material: faeces | place: Denmark | collected 2008/2010 | reverse complement strand
CATTCATTCGGGACATTCATGTGCATTCGCTGCGACACAGCCACGCCAGCCTGCTGGTGGAGATGGGCTTCTCTCCGCTGCTGATCGCGGAGCGGCTCGGACATGAAAAGGTACAGACAACGATGGACACGTACAGTCACCTGTACCCCAACAAGCAGGTGGAGGTAGCCAGACAGCTTGACGGCATTATGCCGTGAGCCTCTGGCTACAAAAATCGCTGCAAATGTAGCCAATTTGTAGCCGCTAAAAAAGAAAAATCCTGAAAAACGCTGTATTGCCAACGCTTTTCAGGATTCAAAAAACACTAAATATTTATTCCCACTCCACGGTGGCGGGGGGTTTGGAGGTGATATCGTAGCAGATACGGTTGATGTGCTTCACCTCGCCTACGATGCGGTTGGATACCTTATCCAGCAGGTCGTAGGGCAGGCGGGACCATGTGGCGGTCATGAAGTCCTGAGACTGCACGGCCCGGAGGGCCAGCGTATAGTCATACGTGCGCTCGTCGCCCATGACACCCACGCTGCGCAGGTCGGTCAATACGGCGAAGAACTGGCTGGTGGTACGGTCAAGCCCCGCCAGCTTCATCTCCTCGCGGAAGATGGCGTCGGCCTCGCGGAGAATGGAAAGCTTCTCCTCGGTAATATCGCCGATGACGCGAATGGCAAGACCGGGGCCGGGGAAGGGCTGACGCCACACCAGCTCGTCAGGCAGACCCAACTCGGTGCCCAGCTGGCGCACCTCGTCCTTGAACAGACGGCGCAGGGGCTCCACGATCTCCTTGAAGTCCACGCAGTCAGGCAGGCCGCCCACATTGTGGTGACTCTTAATGACGGCGCTTTCGCCGCCCAGACCGGACTCCACCACGTCGGGATAGATGGTGCCTTGGGCAAGGAAGTCCACAGCGCCGATCTTCTTGGCCTCCTCCTCAAAGACGCGGATGAACTCCTCGCCGATGATCTTGCGCTTGCGCTCCGGCTCGGTGACACCGGCCAGCTTTGCAAAGTAGCGGTCACGGGCGTCCACGCAGATGAAGTTGATGTCAAAGCCGTTGGCGTTGCCGGGGCCGAAGACAGAGCAGACCTCTTCCTTCTCGTTCTTGCGCAGCAGGCCGTGGTCAACAAAGACGCAGGTCAGCTGCTTGCCGATGGCCTTGGCCAGCATGGCAGCCAGCACGGAGGAATCGACGCCGCCGGACAGGGCGCAGAGCACCTTGCCGCTGCCGATGCGCTTCCGCAGGGCTTCGACGTTGTTCTCCACGAAGGAGTCCATCTTCCAGTCGCCGGTGCAGCCGCAGACGTTGTACACGAAGTTGTGCAGCATCTTCTTGCCCTCAGCGGTGTGGAGCACCTCGGGGTGGAACTGAACGGCGTACAGCCCCTTTTCCTCGTTCTCAGCTGCGGCCACCGGGCAGTTGACGGTGTGGGCAGTAATCTTGAAACCGGGCGCAGCCTGCTCAATATAGTCGTTGTGGCTCATCCAGCAGACGGTGGAGGGCTGCACATCGGTGAACATCTTACTGCTGTTGTCCACGAAGACCTCGGTCTTGCCGTACTCGCGCTCGGGGGCGCGACAGACGCGGCCGCCCAGCAGGTGCATCATGAGCTGACTGCCGTAGCAGATGCCCAGCACAGGCACGCCCCAGCTGAAGATCTCGGGGTCGATGGTGGGCGAATCCTCCAGATAGACGCTGTTGGGGCCGCCGGTGAAGATGATGCCCTTGGGGTTCTTCGCCTTGATGACGGACAGGTCCGTCTTATAGGAATAGATCTCACAGTAGACATTATTCTCGCGGACGCGGCGCGCGATGAGCTGATTGTACTGGCCGCCAAAGTCCAGCACGATCACGGTTTCATGCTGCATGATGTTCTCCTCTCTATATATCACTGGTGTGCTTCTTATAGCTAAGATTTAGTATAGCACATTTCACAACCAAAAGCGACATCTTTTGTGTATTTTTCTGTTTTGTTTTTCGTTTCGAATTGTAAACCTTTTCGTGAATCCAAAGTTGACGCAGCGTTTGCAGTCTGCCATACTGGGAGTATGGCCGTTTTGGGCCAGAATGTATAGGAGGAACAATTCTTATGAGTCAGAACACCCAGGCCGCTGCGGCCGCCAAGTCCAAGTTCTCTGTGCGGGACATCTGCTATGCAGGTCTGTTCGCCGCCGTTATCGCCGTCATGGCCCAGATCTCCATCCCGATGCCTCTGGGCGTCCCCATGACCATGCAGACCTTCGCCATCACGCTGGCTGCTGTGGTGCTGGGTTCCAAGCTTTCCGCCATCGCTTCGCTGGTGTACCTGGCACTGGGCGCTGTGGGCGTGCCGGTGCTGGCAAACTTCTCCGGCGGTTTCGATAAGTTCGTCGGCCCCACCGGCGGCTTCCTCATCTCTTTCCCCCTGATGGCCTACATCATCGGCCTCGGCGTGGAGCACCGTGACGCCTTCAAGGGTGCTTTCGTCACCGCTGTCATCGTCGGCACGGTGGTCAACTATGTGGTGGGCGTTGCAATGTTCGTGGTCGTCGCCCACAGCACCATCGCCGTGGGTATCACCGCCTGCGTCCTGCCCTTCATCCCCACTGCCATCATCAAGGCAGTTCTGGCCTGCGCCATCGGCCTGAATCTGCGGAAGCGCATTCCGGGGCTGAAAGCATGAGCATCGTACTTCGTCCTCATCATCTGCTCTGCACGCAGGGCTATTCCGGCAAAGGCTATGACAACGATTTCGTGGCCCACATGACCGACGTGGTGCATCAGCTGCGGGATGTTCCCGGCACCACCATCCACCTCACCTTCTCCACCGACACCCTCTGCTCCTGCTGCCCCAACAAGCTGGGGACTGACCTCTGCGACACGCAGGAAAAGGTCAAGCGCTACGATGCAAAGACGGTGGAATACTTCGGTCTCGAGGAAAAGGATTACGTCTACCAGGACCTCATCCGCGAGATCGACGCCAAGGCCACGCCGGAAATTCTCGCCGACATCTGCCGTGACTGCTGCTGGTTCCCCATCAGCGCCTGCTGCAAGAATATCTGCGAAGGCCGGTATGTGAAATAAAGCGAACAAAAATACGGGATGCTGCAAAATGCCGCATCCCGTATTTTTGTTTTATCAGGCGATGAACTTATCGTACAGGCCGAACACGAAGATGAACAGGACGATGAGGGGCAGGCCATAGGTCAGGTAGCCGCGCATCCAGTCGTGCATCTTGAGGCCTTCGCCGGTGTTGACTTCCTTCTTGTAGTTGTCCCAGCCCCAGCCGTAGCGGGTGACGCAGAACAGCAGGTAGACGAGGGAGCCCAGCGGCAGGAAGAGGTTGCTGACGAGGAAATCCTCCACATCCAGCACAGCGCCGCCGAAGATGGCGAAGCCGTCCCAGGCCCAGACGTTGTAGCCCAGCACACAGGGCAGAGAGAGGGCGATGATGAGGAAGAAGTTGACGAGGCTGGACTTCTGACGGTTCCAGCCGGTCAGCTCCATGCCGCAGCAGATGATGTTCTCGAAGACGGCCAGCACGGTGGAAAGCGCCGCAAAGGCCATGAACAGGAAGAACAGGCTGCCCCACAGACGGCCCATCGCCATATTGGCGAAGATGTTGGGCAGGGTGATGAAGATGAGGCTGGGGCCGCTGGTCTGGTCCACACCGTAAGTGAAGCAGGCCGGGAAGATGATGAGGCCGGCGGTGATGGCGACGAAGGTATCCAGCACCACGACGCGGACGCTCTCGCCCAGCAGGGCGTGCTCTTTTCCGATGTAGCTGCCGAAGATGGCCATTGCACCGATGCCGAGGCTCAGGGTGAAGAACGCCTGATTCATGGCCCCCACTAGGGTGTTGACGATGCCCACTTCCTTCATCCGCTCAAAGTCGGGTACGAGGAAGAAGGTCAGGCCCTCCTTTGCGCCGGGCATGAACAAGCTGTTGACTGCCAGCACCACCATGATGACCAGCAGGGCGATCATCATGACTTTCGTGACTTTCTCGAGGCCGTTCTGCAGGCCGCGGGCGCAGACGAAGATGCCGATGGCCACAACGACCACCATCCAGAAGCCCATGGTCAGCGGGCTTGCCAGCATCTCGGTGAACTTGCCAGCCACCTGGTCGGCGTCAAGGCCCACCAGCTTACCGGCAGCGGTCATGTAGAAGTAGTGGAGCATCCATCCGGCCACCGTGGTGTAGAACATCATCAGCAGGTAGCAGCCGATGAGGGTGAAGTAGCCGTGGATGTGCCACTTCTGGCCGGGCTTTTCGAGGGCCTGATAGGCGTGCACCGGGCTCTTGTGGCTGGCACGGCCCACGGAGAACTCCATGGTCATGATGGGCAGACCCAGAATGACGAGGAACAGCAGGTAGAACAGCACGAAAGCGCCGCCGCCGCCCTGACCTGCCATGTAAGGGAACTTCCACACATTTCCGATGCCGATCGCGCAGCCGGCGGAAAGGAGGATGAACCCGAGTCTCGATTTGAGTTTTTCGCGTTCCATTGATTGTCTCCTTTATTGCACCTTGCAAAAATCTGCGCCCGTCGTTTCGTCCACGACGGGCGCACAGTATATTGATTATATCACAGCTTACGGCAAATTTCCCAGAAGTCTTGCTTGAATCTTTTTCATGTTTTTCTCAGGAGAGTTTGCTGTATTTTCATGTTTTGAGCAGTTCCGACTGCATTTCGTCCAGCTGCTCGTAGCTGTAAAGGCGGTTGAGGGCTTCCACCAGCTCTTTTTTCGAGAGCCGGGGCGGCAGGCCGAGAGCGCAGAGCAGCTTTGTTTTCCGCTCAGCCGAGCCCGCCGTACCCGAAAGCCCCCACTCATAGAGGTCGGTATAAGTAATTTGCCGCCCCTCCGGCTTTGCAGGGGCAATGCCAGCTTCTTCGCCCAGAGCGTCCCGGAGCGCCTGCAAAACGAGGGCATCGTCCACGCCCTCGACCCCCAGAAGCCCCTCTTTGCCGGGCTGAGCCTTCCGCTTTTCCTTGCCGTGGATGGCCGGGACGTAGGCTTGCACCACGTTCTTCTCCCCCACCAGATTTGTGATGTAGGTGCGGATGCGGAAGCCCGCTGCATCGGAGTCCGTCAGGAGGATAAGGCCGTTTTTGTGGGCCAGCTGTTTGAAGAGCTGCTGACGCTTCTTATCCTTATAGATGCCGAAGCCGTCCGTCAGCAGGATCATGGCGTCGGTCAGATGAGAGAGACGAGCCGCATCGTATTTGCCCTCCACGATGAGCACACGGTCGGTGTGCAGCAGTTCCAGTTTCTCGCTCATCTTCTTCCTCCCGCCATTGCCAGGCGGCAGAGCGCCGTTTCCAGCAGGGTCTGCGCGCTCACGGGCTGGCTTTTCAGACTCTTGTCCAGCTCAAGCAAAATCTGCATACAGGCTTCCAGCTGGGGCAGCGTGTAGTGGCTGGCTGTCTCGGCAGAGCGCTTGAGCCGGTAGTCGCTGCCCTTGTAACCGAAATCCTTGAACACGGTGCTGTAGCTCTTCCGCTTGGCTGCGCCCAGTTTGACCCGATAGAGATCCACATAGCTGCCGATCATGGCCGCCGTGATGGGGATGGGCTCCTGCTGCAGGCGGAGAAGCGTTTGCAGCTTTTTGCAGGCACCGGTGGCGTTTTTCGCCGTTATCATCCGTATCATCTCGAAGACGTCGGCCTCGAGGCTCACAGTCCCCATCTCGGCCACCATGGCCGTGGTCACGGTCTGGTAGCCGGAGAGGGCGCAGAGCTTGTCCACCTCGTTCTCGAGAAGGAACGGGTCTTCGCCGCAGCGTTCCAGCAGGGCCGCCGCCGTACCCTCGGAGAGGGTGGTGTCCTGCGCCTTGGCGCGGTCCATCACCATGACCTTCAGCTCGTAGGGCTTGGGCTTGGCCAGCTCTTCGGCAAAGCCGACCTTAGTACACTGGGCGATGAGCTTCTGCGCCCGCTTGCCCAGCTTGAGCTTATTGCGCTCCATCTCGAACACGCTGCCCAGCACCACCACGGCATTCTCGAGGCTGGCCAGCGTGGCGCACAGCTCGTCGAGGTCTTTGTCGCTGTAGGCGGCGGGGTCCACCTCGGGCAGAAGCACCACGCGCCGCGTCCCGAAGAAGGAGATGGTGCCTGCCGCCATGATGAGCTGCTCGATCTCGGGCGCAGCACCGTCCAGAACGGTCGTTTCTTCGTCCTCACCCTCGGCCAGGAGCTTTGCCGCCCGGGCCACGGCCTGCCGGACAAGATAGCGCTCGCTGGAATAAAAATAGTAGACCGGACAGCCTCCCTGGGCCAGCTGCCGGAGTTTCGTTTCCGTTGCCAAATGATCGGCTCCTTTGTATTAGGATTATTTTATTTTATCATACTCTGCCCGCTTTGAAAAGCGCTCACCCCTCGAGACGGAGGCGCAGACGTGAGACAGGCTCTGCGTCTCTCTCCATCCAGCGGTATTTGCTGCTCAGGGTCAGGCAGTCGGTGTACCGGATATTGTCCGGCCTTGCCATCGAGGCCAGCAGCCACTCGGCCCGGATGGGCTTCGCAGGCCGGACGGTTCCGCTGAGGGTGATGAACCTCTGCCCGCCGATACGCATCCGCAGAATGCAGCCCTGCCGGGTGCGGAAAAGTTCCAAGTCCACCCCGCCGCAGGAAGCACGGCGGGTGGTATTCTCGGCCAGAGCGGCAGCCTCGATACGCTTTCGGGCCTCGATACGGCAGGGTTCTTCCGGCTGCATCCGCAGGTCAACCAGAAGCTCGACCGTCTTTACGCCCCGCTTTTCCAGCTGATTTTCCACCGCCCGCCGGGTGGTGCTGCCGCCCCGGAAGAGGACGACGGCTTTTTCTCTCTGGGTGATGACGACGGCAGGCGCAGCCCGGGTCCCCACCAGCTCGATGTTCACCACGTTCCAGCTCAGAGCCGTTTCCAGCCCGAAGGCCAGCGCTGCCAGCAGAATGACCGTCGGCAGAGCTGCCCGGAGCCGGATGTGCCGCCGCATTGCCATTATGCAGAGCAGGATCAGCACAAGACACACCAGTGCGGCATAGGCTTCATCAAACCAGAGGGACGCTCCCGGCAGAACGGACACCCGGAAAGCCCACTCGTTCATCAGCCATGCCAGCCCTTCGGCACAGAAGGCCGCTGGGCGGCGGATGATCTCAAACAAAGGCAAGGATTCGAAATTCTGGGCCGCCAGACCCAGCAGAGCTGCACCGAGGCCGAAGCTCAGCATCGGCCCCACCAGCCAGAGGACGGCCACGCCCGACGCCACAGCCCAGACCGTCGTGCTCATCCCCCGCAGCACCAGCACCGGGAAGGTCGCCGCCGAGGCACAGAGGGAGACACAGAGCGAGTCCCACATGCCGCCCGCAAAGCGCCGGAAAAGGAACACCGCGCGGGGCGGTTTCTCGCGGCGGCTTTTCCGTTTCTTCTTTCTGTCGTAATAGCGCTCCCGCCCACGCCCTGCGCACTCAGCACCGGCCAGTGTTCCCATCACTGCCGCAAACGACAGCTCGAAGCCCACGTCATAGACCGCGTACCCGTTGCCCAGACACATGAGGACGCCTGCCGCGCCCAGCGAGGTGAGCGTATCCGCCGGGCCTCCCACCCAGACGCCGAGGGAGCTGACCCAGACCGCCACCGCCGCCCGGAGGACAGAGGGCGTCGCGCCGGTGATGCCCACCAGCAGAAGGGCCGTTCCGGCCCGGAGCAGCGACCGCATCCGGCGGTAAGCCCGGCTGCGCTCCCGCTCCTTGTGGGGCAGAGCATCCAGCAGGCCGCAGAAGATGGTGACGTGGAGGCCGCTCACCACCAGCACATGGGAAAGCCCCGCGCCCCGGTAGGCACTGCGGAGAGTCGAAGTCAGATGGCTCCGGTCGCCCACCACCATCGCGGCCAGAACGCCGCCGGTGTTTTCGGCCATGCCTTTTCGCAGGGCGCGGCTCAGCGCCGCCTGGAGCCGAGCCGTCCGGGCGCGGAAGCTCTCGCTCTGCCCAAGACGAAGCATCCCGGACAGATATTCCGCGCTGAGGACAATGCCGTCGGCGTAGTCGTCCAGACGCTGGGTGGCATCCGGCACATCCAGCGAAAAGCGGCCCCGGATGCGGCCTCCGGCCTCACATTTGGGCAGACTGGCGCACTCCACCCGGAAGCGGACAGCTTTCCCGTCCACTTTTTCCACCATCAGCACGGCGCTCACCCGGCCCGCTGTGTAAGCGCGGCCTGTGCTCTCCACTTCGGCGGTGAGGGCCACTTCTTTTCCGGCGTAGGCGTCCTGTATCTTTGCAAGCCGCGCGCCGGTCGTTTTCATGATGCCGACGCCCAGCACTGCGCCCAGAAGCAGGCAGACCGCATACCCTCTCGCGGCCCCGCCTCTCCACCAGACCAGCAGGCAGAAGACAACAAAAATTGCCGCAGACGGCAGCAAAAGCCCCATCTGCGGCAAAAATGAGCACAACGCTAACACACCCAGCGCACTCAGGCAGAACGCGCAGAGCGGGCGTCGCATATCGGTTTAGTGGAGGAACAGAGGCAGCGGCTCGAGGAAGATGATGTCCTTGCGCTGGGCAGCATCACCCTCGGCCAGAACGGCGGCCTGACCCACGATGGTACACTGGGTCTGCTCGGCCAGCTCGTCCAGAGCCTTGAGAGAGCCGCCGGTGGAGATGACATCATCCACGACCAGCACCCGCTTGCCGCTCATCTTGTCCAGCTCCTTGCGGTCGATGACCAGCTTCTGCTTGCCAGCAGTGGTGATGGACTGGTCCTCGACGACAACAGGGTCGGGCATATACAGCTTGACGCCCTTGCGTGCGCAGACGTAGGGCTTGCCGCTCTGGCGGCTCATCTCGTGAGCCAGCGGGATGCCCTTGGCCTCAGCGGTCAGCAGGATGTCAAAATCCGGGCATTTCTTGAGCAGCTCAGCGGCAGTAGCCACCGTCAGCTCGGCATCGCCCAGCATGATGAAGGCCGCAATGTCCATGTGGTCGTTCACCTTGCAGATGGTCAGCTCACGGGTCAGGCCCGCGACATTCAGCGTATAAGTCTTAGCCATATTCAACGATCTCCCTTACTTTTTCGGAATCAGACAGGCAGCTTCTCGCCGCCCAGAACATGGAAGTGCAGATGCTTGACGGTCTGGCCGGCGTCCTCGCCCACATTGGAGATGACGCGGTAGCCGTTGTCGAGACCCTGCTCCCTGGCGAGCTTTGCGATGACCGCAAACACATGGCCCAGCAGAGCGCCGTCTTCCTCGGTCAGCGCAGCGGCCGAGGGGATGTGCTTTTTGGGGATGACCAGGAAATGCACCTTGGCCTGCGGGGCGATGTCATAGAATGCCACCACCTGCTCGTCCTCATAGAGCTTCTTCGAGGGGATGTCCCCCGCTGCAATTTTGCAAAACAGACAATCTTCCATGGGAATCGCTCCTTCCTACTATCTATTATCAGGATGCTGCTGTATGTTGTCAAGCCTCTCCCTTTGGGAGAGGTGTCTGCAAAGCAGACGGAGAGGGCAAGGGCGCTGACAAGAAATTAAAAGCACAGCGACACTATCGCTCTGACAAAACTCTTGCCTATCACGCCGCCGCAGCTCTGGGGCCACAGGCTTGCCCTCTCAGTCACCTGCGGTGACAGCTCTCCCAAAGGGAGAGCCTTCTGCACACATCCTCAAATCAGCCCAGCTGCTTCTCCACGATGCCCTTGACAGCGGCCAGAGCCTCGTCGATCTTGGTCTCGTCCTTCAGACCGGCCATAGCGAAATCAGGCTTGCCGCCGCCCTTGCCGCCTGCGATGGCAGAGATCTCCTTGACCAGATTGCCGGCCTTCAGACCCTTTGCCTGAGCGTCCTTGGTCACGGTAACGGCCATGGTGATCTTGTCGTCAGACTTGCCCACCAGAACAGCCACAGCAGCAGCCTTGGCACTGTCACGGATGGTGTCGCACATGCCGCGCAGGGTGTCGCCGGAGGTGCCGGTAAAGTAAGCGGAAGCGATTTTGACGTCGCCGACGGTCTCAGCGTTGTCAAACAGGCTGGTGACCTTGGAAGCGGCGACCTTTGCCTTGATGTCCTCCAGCTCCTTGCTCATGGCCTTGTTCTCAGCCATGACAGCCTCCGCACGAACGGGCAGAGCGGCGACGTTGTTTGCCTTCAGGGTATTAGCCACAGTGTGCAGCATCGCTTCCTGCATATTGGCACGGATCAGCAGATTGCGGCCGGTGACAGCCTCGATACGGCGGATGCCGGCAGCAACAGAGCTCTCGCTGACGATCTTAAAGCCGCCGATCTGGGCGGTGTTCTTGACGT
>OGPR01003110.1_pt1 | contig 10293 bp, 6 predicted proteins | sample 1552981 | NCBI WGS metagenome assembly OGPR01 (sample SAMEA2580260, study PRJEB22360) | human gut metagenome | biome: human gut; feature: human-associated habitat; material: faeces | place: Denmark | collected 2008/2010 | reverse complement strand
ACCTCTCGCGCAACATGCTGCCCCGCCAGATCGACACGCTGGTAGCCTGCACGCGCGAGTTGAAAGCCCTCTCGGAGCAGGTGTCGGAGCTGACCAGACAATTACGGGAGGAGTGGTTGCGAGAATAACATCCGGTGACTCTCCCGTCGGTGTGCTTTACTATAACGTGGAGAAGATCGAACGGGGTGAAGCGTCGTTTCTCGGCGGGCGGAATACGCTGCTCGGCACGAACGAAACGTTCGATATGCGGCTGGCCGAAGAGACCTTCGCGCCGTATCTCGCAGCGAACCGTCGCACGAAACAGGTGACGTTTCACGTCTCGCTCAACCCCTCGCCCGAGGATCGTCTTACGGACGGTATGTTGCGGGAGATCGCACGCGAATACATGGAGCGCATGGGTTACGGTACCCAGCCTTATTTCGTCTTCAAGCACTCGGACATCGCCCGCGAACATATTCACATCGTGTCGCTGCGCGTAGATGCCGACGGACGTAAGCTGCCGCACGATTTCGAGGCACGACGCTCGATGGAGATTCTGCGGGACATGGAAGGCAAGTACGGTCTTCATCCCGCCGTCAACGTCGCGGCACGCCCCGACCTGAAATCGTTGCGTAAGGTGGACTACACGTCGAGCGACATCAAACGGCAGCTGTCATCCGTCGTGCGGATGCTGTTGCACAGCTACCATTGTGCGACGGCTGCGGAGCTTCGCACGTTGCTCTCGCTGTTCAACGTCTCGCTCGAAGAGCAGCAGGCGACCATCCGGGGCCATAGCTATACGGGTGTGGTCTATCGTGCGACTACGGACGAAGGGATACATGCCGGCATTCCCATCCGTGCGAGCGACATCGGCCGCGACGTAGGATACGACGCCTTGCAGCGCTACTACGAACGCTCCGCGGCGACGATCCGGTCGAGCGGGCAGTCCGACTACCTGCGCGATGCCGTCCGGTGGTCATTGCAGCACGCCGATTCGGAGGAAGAGTTCGTCCGGCAGATGGAGCGGCAGCAGGTGACGGCCGTATTGCGACACACTCCCGCAGGACGTATCTATGCAGCCACGTATATCGACCATACGGAGGGTATCGTTATGGAGGGTACGCAACTGGGACGAGACTGCTCGGCCTACATGCTCGAACGGCATTTTAACGCTCCGCAACCCTCCGAAAGAGAATCCGTGCGGACAGGTCTTACGCTGAACGGCCTCATAAACGCCTGCACGGAGGAGGAGTTCGAACAGCGGCAGCGCAGGAAACGCAAAAAACGGAAGCGCCGTAAATCGTAAATTTGTATAAGGGCATATCGCTCTTACGAGTCATTAACCTAAAACTTTACGATTATGCGAAATGCAGATTTCATCGCTCGATGCAAGTTGTTGAGCCTGCTGCGGACATTGCCTGACCGAGACCTCACTTCGGATGAACGCCTGCAACTGATTTCGGCCTTCCGGCTCTTCGTGAGACAGATCGGGCACAGAGCCCGGACGGAGGAGTCGAAACTCGATCTGCTGCGGCTGTATGCTTGCCTCAGAACGGCTTTCGAGTATCTGAAAGTCCATCGTTCCATCCCGACGAAAGAACAGGAATACATCCTTGATGCGGCGCTCTCCTTTCTTGAAACGGAGCGTCGCATCGTCTTGCTGCAACTGCGTTATCCCGCGGCGACGGCTGCCGAGCCGCCGAGAAACGAGGTCCCGCTTGCTTGGTCGAGTGCCTTCACGCTGGCCGATCTGATGGAGGTGATCGTGGCGCTGCACACATTGGGCGCCGTCCGTAAACCGAACGGCACCCCCGTAACCTTCAAGGATCTGGTACGGGCGTTCGAGCGCTTCCTGAACGTCTCGATTCTCAATCCGGATCGTTGCCGCTATACGACGATCAACCGCAAACTGCACCTCACGAAGTTTCTCGATACGATGCGGGAGGCTCTCGTCGAGCTGAGTCAGCGTTGACGAAGGCGCACCCAAAAGGTGCGCCCGATGAACGGCCTCGGACGGCCACGACGGGCCATGAGGCGTTTTTATGGAATCATGCCCTATTTTGGCGTCAAATATCGACGCCTTATGCAACAGGAAGACGATTTGCGGGGACTCGAAAAGGTCGTGCAGTTCATGCGGGCCGTGAGTGTCCTCTTTTTATTGCTCAACAGCTATTGGTTCTGCTACGGATGGTTCGCCGCACACGGCATGACTCATGCGGTGCTCGACCGGATACTGCTGTCGTTTCAGCGGACGACGCACCTCTTCTCCTATTCCGTTACCTCGAAGTTTTGCTGCTTCATACTGCTTGTGCTGGGATGCCTCGGTACCCGCAGCGTCCGCGATAATAAGGTTAAGACGTGGCATATAGTCGCAGCCGCGACAGCCGGGGTGTTGCTGTTCTTCGGGAATGACTTTCTGCGGGAACTGCCTGCCGATGCTGACGTCCGTATGGGAAGCTATACCGCGACGCTCTTCGCCGGGTATCTGTCGCTGCTGGCCGCAGGAGTATGGATGCGGCGCCGAATGGCGCTGCGTCTGACGGACGATCCCTTCAACGACGACAACGAGAGCTTCCGGCAGGAGGAACGTTATCTTGCGAACGAATATTCCGTCAACCTCCCCACCCGCTACTATTATCACGGCGCATGGCGGCAAGGATGGATCAATGTCATCAATCCCTTCCGCGCGACGATGGTCCTCGGAACGCCCGGCTCGGGAAAGAGCTATGCCGTCATCAACAGTTACATCCGTCAGTGCATCGAAAAGGGATATGCGCTTTACATCTACGATTACAAGTTCGACGACCTCTCCACGATCGCCTACAACCACCTGCTGCGGCATCAGGACCGGTATGCCGTGCGGCCGCAGTTCTGCGTCATCAATTTCGACGACCCCCGGCGTTCGAACCGCTGCAACCCCCTCGATGCGCGGTTTATGACCGACATATCGGACGCTTACGAAAGCTCCTACGTCATCCTGCTGAACCTCAATAAGAGCTGGGCGCAGAAAGAGGGCGACTTCTTCTCCGACTCGGCCATCGTTCTGCTGGCCGCGATCATCTGGTATCTGAAGCTCTACGACGGCGGACGGTTCTGCACCTTCCCGCACGTCATCGAATTGTTGTGCCAGCCCTACGAGAAGATCTTTCCCATTCTGGCTTCCTATTCCGAACTGGAGAATTACCTTTCGCCCTTTATCGACGCTTGGCAGAACAACGCACAGGATCAGTTGCAGGGGCAGATCGCCTCGGCGAAGATTCCGATCTCGCGCATCATCTCCCCGCAGCTCTACTGGGTGATGACGGGCGACGACTTCACGCTCGACGTCAACAATCCGCAGGCACCGAAGATTCTCTGCGTGGGCAACAATCCCGACAGGCAGTCCATCTACTCCGCCGCTTTGGGATTATACAACTCCCGCATCATCCGTCTGATAAACAAGAAACACCGTCTCAAGTCGGCGGTCATCATCGACGAACTGCCGACGGTATATATCCGAGGGCTGGACAATCTTATCGCGACGGCCCGATCGAACAAGGTCGCCGTATGTCTGGGCTTTCAGGACTTCTCGCAGCTGGAACGCGACTACGGAGAGAAGGAGGCTAAGGTCATTCAGAATACCGTGGGCAATCTCTTCGTCGGGCAGGTCGTGGGCGACACGGCCCGCACGCTGTCGGAGCGTTTCGGGAAGATCGTCCAGCAGCGGGAATCGGTATCCCGCTCGAACGACAACGTGACGACCTCGACCAATACGCAGCTTGACAATCTGATCCCTGCATCCAAGATCGCCAACCTCTCGCAGGGTATGTTCGTCGGAGCTGTGGCCGACAATATCGACCAGCCCATCGAGCAGAAGATATTCCATGCCCGTATCGACCTCGATACCCGGCGTATAACGGCCGAAACGGCCGCCTATGTCCCGATCCCCGAACTTGCGTCTTTCGTCGATGAGAACGGTACGGATCGTATGGATGAGGTCGTCAAGGCGAATTATATCCGTATCAAAACCGATGTCGAGGAGATTATTCGACGAGAGATCGAACGCATTGTAAAGGATCCTGACCTAAAATATCTACTAAAAAAATAGTTGACTGTGGTTTTATGCTAATTTTATATTGTATCTTTGAGAAACAAAAGAGAAGAAATGATGATATATAACTTTCTTTTTGTTTTAATCTTTCTTTTTCAAGCTTCATGCGTGTTTGCGCAAGAGAAGGAATCATTTACTCCTCTTTGTGAGCAAAATGTTTTTCTTTTTCAAGAGAAGCTGTACCTGCACACGGACCGTGACCGTTACCTCGCGGGCGACACCGTATGGCTGCGCGCCCACTGCGTCGATGCCCGGTCGCACCGCCCCGTCGCCGAAAGCCGCTACGTCTACGTCGAACTCCATGACGGCGAAGGGAGACTCGCCCGCCGCGTCAAGCTCCTCGCCCGCGACGGACGCTACGCCGGGTATCTGCCCCTGCCCGCCGACGCCGGGGGCGACTACGCGCTGGTCGCCTACACGCTCTTCATGGCCAATCAGGGCTGCGATTACTTCTTCAAGAAGCCGATCTCCGTGGCGCCGCTCCGGCCCGACACAAAGGTGGGAGCCCGCACGGAGCGGCGCATCGGGGCGTTCGACGTGCAGTTCTTCCCCGAAGGCGGCTACCTGATCGACGACATCCGCTGCCGCGTGGCCTTCAAGGCGCTGGCCGACGACGGGCTGTCGGTGGAGGTCGTGGGCGTCATCCGCAATGCGCGGGGCGAGGTCGTCGACTCGATCCGCTCGCTCCACGCAGGCATGGGGTGCGCCGCCTTCACGCCGCGCGACGGCGAACGCTACTACGCCGAATGTTCGATTCCCTCGGGGCAGACGCGGCGGTTCGAACTCCCCGCGGCCGACAACGACGCCTGCGTGCTGCGCGTGCTCTCCGAGGAGGAGCGCTTCACCGTGCAGGTGCTCGCCCGGAGGCCCCTGCCCGAGGGACTGTCGCTCGCCCTGCTCTGCCGCGGCAACCTCCTCTACCGCGAAGCGTGGGAACCGCAACGTCCGGCGCTGGTCTTCGAGCGCGAGGGGATTCCCGGCGGCGTATTGCAGCTCCTGCTGCTCGACGCCGAGGGGAACGCCCTCTCCGAACGGCTCCTCTTCAACCGAAACGAGGAGCGGGCCCGTGTATCCCTCGCCGCGGCGGGCGAGCGGGCGCCCCGCAGGAAACAGACCCTCACCGTCGAGGTCCGGAATCCCGACGGTTCGCCCGCCGAGGGGGACTTCTCCCTCGCCGTCACCGACCGCGCGGCCGTGCCGCGCCCCGAGGGGGCAAGCATCTGCGCCACGCTGCTGCTCACCTCCGAGCTGCGCGGCTACATCGAGGATCCCGACTGGTATTTCGATTCCGCACACGCCGCGGCGGAGACCGCGCTCGATGCCCTGCTGATGACTCAGGGATGGCGGCGCTACGACGTTCCGGCCCTGCTGCGCGGAGAACGGCCCGCGCTGCACTATCCCCTCGAAGCGGGGCAGGAGATCGCCGGACGCATCAACAAGGGCGGAATCTGGAACCGCAAGCACGGACTGGACCGCTACGAGGTGCAGCTTCTGGCACCCCAGTGGGGATACGTCACTTCGGCGCCCGTGGCCGAAGACGGAACGTTCGCGCTGAACGGATTCGACTTCCCCGACAGCACGACCTTCGTCCTGCGGCCCGTCGGACGAAACGGCCCGCAGCGCAACGCCTACATCACCCTGACGCGCGACTCCTTCCCCGAGGTCGGGGAGCTGCCGAAGCGGATGTCCGAACCCGAAGAGAAGCCCTACGAGGCTCAGGCACGCGAATACGTCGCGCGACGGGGATCGACCGACCTGCGCAACGTGACGATCGACACCGTGTTCGTCGTCCATCACCGCCGCGACGAGAATCCCGAACCCGAGCATCGGCTGGCCTCTCACTCGTGGAATGAACAGCAAATTAAAGATTCAGGATCGGAAACGATTCTCGATTTTCTCCAACGATTGCCAGGTGTGTATGTTCGTGGATCACATATTTGGTATCATGATAAAGTTCCTGCATTTTTAATTAATGGTCACCTTGATGAGTCAATTGCCATGTTGGAAAATCCTATGGGAGGCATTAATTATTTTAACAAAACAGGCCAAAATATCAAAAGTCGGAAAATCATTTATGCTGATGATTATGAGTCTTTGCCAACATGCTTGTTTTACCCGTTGGCTCTTGTAAAGAGTATTGAATTTATTCCAGGCGGGAATTCTGTTATTTGGGGGCCAGGGCTCCCTAATAATGGCATTTTTTCAATCACTTTAAAAAAGAGTTATGAATTAGAACGGTCATTTTTAGATGAGTCTTTTAATAATAGTACATTGATTTCACCAATAGGTTACCAAACCCCTTCTGAATTTTATTCACCAAGTTATCCGACTATTGTACACCGATTAGTGAATACTCCAGATTATCGTCTAACGATATATTGGAATTCTCAGCTTGAATTGAATAAAAGAGGCCAAGTGTTAGTAGAATTTTATAGTTCGGATACATCAAGCAAATATGATGCTGTAATATATGGAGTTACTAAAGATGGTAAAATCATACAGTCGAGTTTGGAATTGTAGTTAGATTGTATGGCGTATTTTCAATTATGCAACATATTATTGCATAATTGAAATATTATTCTTAATTTTACCATATCAACCTTAAAACTTAATGCAATGAAAAAGAAACTTCAATTAAAAAGGGAAATTGTATCGATCCTTGACAGACGTCAGATGCAATATCTTACAAAAGGAGGGGAGATTTATACTAAAAATTGTACTGGATCTAAGGCTAAGACATGTATCTTGGATACGAAAGTAGTGAATTGTGGAACTTTAACTTCATATACGTGTCCCACGGAAAAAAATTGCGATACAAATCCTTGTATTGTGCCAGGAGAAACAGATGGATGTGTATTACGAACTGAAGGTGTTGCATGTATTGATGAAACCGAAGGTGTTTGCCTTACTCCAATAAGTGATTTTTGTGCAGTTAATACAGAAGAAGACTGTTTCCATTAACCACTCAATATGTTATAGAATTCTAAAAATTAGGGGTTTATGCAAGCCCCTTTTTTAATTATTGAGATTTTATGATTCAAACTTCTTCACAAGAAGAAACAATAAATTTTATTGTTAACGATCTATTTAGATCTATTGTATACGAAAAAGGCGTTAGTTTTTACTCAGGGCCATTCGGTCGATTGCTGTTTCTGGCCCATTATCTCCAATACCACCCCGAAGAGAACGACGACCGTTTCGATCGTTATGCTGAGCAATGCTTCGATGCGATCTGCTCGAAGCCGGCCATCCATACCTACTGCAACGGAATGGCCGGGGTATTGGAGTGTCTGCGGCACCTCACGCGGAGCGGCCGGTTGGAAGTCGATTATTCGGAGATCGAAGAACAATATAAACCTTACTTGCTTCAATGTCTGCAACGGGATTTCGCCCGCGACGGAGACTACGACCTGCTGCATGGCGCAATGGGCGTGGCGTATCATTTCCGTGAAGATGAAACATTCGCGGCGGAAACCGCCCGTTGGTTGCGCCGCACGGCTATTTGCGACGGCGACCGGCTTAAGTGGCAATCTACGCTGTCTCCCGTAGAAAAAGGTATAAGAGGTTACAACATCTGTCTTTCGCACGGTATATCGGGAATCGTATTGGTCCTTTGCGCGCTCGCACGACATCATCCTGCGAATACGGAAATTACGGAACTGCTGCGAGGAGCCGTTCGCTATATCCTTGCTCAGGAGTACGATGATCCCGAAGTGTGCGGGTGTCATTTCCCGAGTACATCGCAGGAGTCGCAACCGCAGCGACAGGCGAGCCGTCTGGCATGGTGTTACGGCGATTTGGGTGTCGCGATCGCGCTATGGAACGCCGGGAAAATATTGGGCGACGAAACGCTGAAAACAAAGGCCCATGAAGTGATGCTCCATGCCGCAGGCCGCCGCACACTGCGTGAGACGATGGTCTACGATGCCGGCCTGTGTCACGGCAGCGCAGGCGTGGCGATGATCTTCCACTACATGTATCGACAGACGGGCGACGAACGGTTACGCGCGGCCTGTGATTTCTGGCACGAACAGACGTTGGCACATGCCCGATGGGAGGACGGCATCGCCGGTTACAAATTCTTTTTTCCTTCGGAACAGCCGGAGTGGCGTACCGACCTGTCATTGCTTTCAGGCGTGACGGGCGTCGGTCTGTGGCTGCTGTCGATGCAGCATGAAGCGGACGATCCCGCAGCGTTCGACTGGACCGAACTGTTTTTTATGCTTTAATCTATGGCCAAGATCAAATTGCGGGCGTTCCCGACTTTCGTACTGCGCACGCCGCTCTTTCCGCTTTCGGCGCTCGACGATCCCGAACGGACGATGCAGCAGCCCTGCTTCCGCGAAGCGCTCTACCTCGCCTCGCCCGATCTCTATACCTTTACCGGCGACAAGACGGAGGATGCGGAGGAGAAGGGCGACGCGGCGGCTCTGAAATACTTCCTGCGCGCCTGCTCGCGCTGTACGCCCTTCGGTCTCTTTGCCGGCTGCTCGACGGGGCGCTTCGGCTCCTCGACGCAGATCGCCGTTGCGGAGCCTACCGCCGCACGGCGTACCACACGGCTTGACATGCAATACCTCTGCGCGCTGATCCAGCGGATCGAACGGCACGGAGCGGTCCGCCGGCAGCTCCGCCTCTTCCCGAACGATACGCTCTACGAGATCGCCGGACAGTACCGCTACATCGAGTATTTCCACCGGGGCAAGAAGACGGAGCATCAGATGGCTTCAGTCGAGATCACTCCCGAACTGACGGCCGTGTTTGCGCTGGCGCGCGACGGCGCGACGTTCGACACGCTGGCCGGAAGCCTCGTCGACGACGAGATCACACGCGAGGAGGCCGAAGCCTACATCGACGAACTGATCGCCTCCTCCCTGCTTACTACGGAACTGGCTCCGGCTATCGTCGGCGACGACATCCTCACGACGCTCGTCCGTAAGTTGCAACGCCTCGGCGACACGGAATACGCTCCGATGCTGGCGTGCGTGCAGGAGCGGCTCGCAGCCATCGACGCCCGTCCGCCCGGCACGACACAGGAGGAATACGCGAAGATCGAACGGCTCATCGAACCGCTGGGCGTTCCCTATGACATTAAGTTTCTCTTTCAGGCCGACCTGTTCCGTCCCGCGCAGGCACAGCTTTCGACCGGCGTGCTGACCGATCTGAAAGAGTACGTCGATTTCGTCGGCAGTATTTCGGGCACCTACCAGAACGGTAATCTGCAAGCCTTCCAGCAGGCGTTCGTGCAGCGCTATGAAACCGAGGAGGTGCCGCTGATGCTGGCGTTGGACAACGAACTGGGCTTAGGATATCCCTATGCGCAGGGCAGCCATAACGACGTGAATCCCGTCATTGACGGTATCGTGCCGTCGTATGGTGCACAGGGCGGACAAACGGGCGGTTACAGCGCAACGGACGTGCTGCTGCTCAAAAAATACATCGAGGCGATGAAGCGGGACGCCGAAGAGATCACGATCGACGAAAAGGATTTCCCGAACCGCCGCCCCGAGGCGATCGTCTACCCCGACACGATTCCCGTCATGTTCAGCCTGCTGCGCGACGATGCCGACGGGCGGTCGATCTACCTCAAATCCGTCGGGTCGAACGGCGGCGCGAACCTGCTGGGGCGCTTCTGCCATACCGACACCTCCATCGACGCGCTGGTGCGCGAGGTGGCCGACTACGAACGGCAGGCCAACGAGGGGAAAATCATTGCGGAGATCGCCCACATCACCGAAGCGCGCATCGGCAATATTTCGTCGCGTCCTGTGTTCCGCGATTACGTCATCGACTACCTCTCGAACCTCGACGAGACGCTTGCCGAGCGCATTCCGGCCTCCGACCTGATCCTGTCGGTGCGCAAGGGGCGTTTCTACCTGCGGTCGAAGCGATTCGACAAAGAGGTCATCCCTCGTCTGACCTGTGCGCACAACTATTCGCTCAGCCCCATTCCGATGTATCGTTTTCTGGCCGACATGCAGAGCCTGCAACGAACGCAGGGTTTCGGCTTCCCCGTCGGATCGCTCTTCTCGACGCTCGATTACATGCCGCGCATCCGTTACAAGAACATCGTTCTTTCCCGCCGGCGGTGGAAACTCAATTACGACGGCGTGAAGTCGTTCTCGGCATACCGTACTGAAGAGCATCGCAGGGCGTTCGCCGGCTACGCGGCCGAACGGCGGGCGGCCCGGAAGGGCCGGGCCTCCAAGGGGGGCTCTGTGTTC
>OGPR01003106.1_pt1 | contig 10301 bp, 8 predicted proteins | sample 1552981 | NCBI WGS metagenome assembly OGPR01 (sample SAMEA2580260, study PRJEB22360) | human gut metagenome | biome: human gut; feature: human-associated habitat; material: faeces | place: Denmark | collected 2008/2010 | reverse complement strand
ATCATGTCCTCGGAGATGTTGGGGATCTCGCGGGTAATCTCCTCGGGGCCCAGCTTCGTGTCGCGGGCGTCCACCTCGTACTCGGAGATGTGGATGGAGGTCAGCAGGTCCTCGGCCACGACGCGCTCGGACACGATGATAGCGTCCTCGTAGTTGTAGCCTTCCCACGGCATGTAGGCGATCATAAGGTTCTGGCCGAGCGCCAGCTCGCCGCCATCGCAGGACGGGCCGTCGGCCAGCACGTCGCCGGCCTGCACCTCGTCGCCCTTGCGGACGATGGGACGGTGGTTGATACAACCGGACTGGTTGGAGCGCTGGAACTTCGGAATGAGGTACTCGTCGTACTCGCCGTCGTCGTTCAGGATGATGATGGTCTGGCCGTCAACGTAATCGACCACGCCGGGGCGCTGGGCCACGAGGATCTCGCCGGAGTCCACCGCGATGCGGTGCTCGATGCCAGTACCCACGAGCGGGGCGCTCGGACGCAGCAGCGGCACAGCCTGGCGCTGCATGTTCGAGCCCATGAGGGCGCGGTTGGCGTCGTCGTGCTCGAGGAACGGAATGAGCGAGGTAGCCACGGAGGTCATCTGGCGCGGCGACACGTCCATGTAGTTGACCATCTCCGGCGGCACGTCCATGGCCTCGCCGAACACGCCGTTGGTGTCGGTGGTACGGGCGAGCACGCGGGCGGACTTGTGGAAGACGCCGTCCTCGTCGGTGTAGCCGAACTCGCGGGTTTCCAGATCGAACAAGTCGTTGGCCTGGGCGATGGTGAAGTTCTCTTCCTCATCGGCGGTCAGGTAGTCGATCTCGTCGGTCACCTTGCCGTCGATCACGCGGCGGTAGGGCGTCTCGATGAAGCCGTAAGGATTGATGCGGCCATAGGTGGCCAGAGAGCCGATAAGGCCGATGTTCGGGCCTTCAGGCGTCTCGATGGGGCACATGCGGCCGTAGTGGGAGGTGTGGACGTCGCGCACCTCGAAGCCGGCGCGCTCGCGGGACAGACCGCCCGGGCCCAGAGCCGACAGACGGCGCTTGTGCGTAATGCCGGCGGCGGGGTTGGACTGATCCATGAACTGCGAGAGCTGGGAGCTTCCGAAGAACTCCTTGATGGCGGCCACGATGGGGCGGATGTTCACGAGCGACTGCGGCGTGATCTCGTCGGGCTCCTGCATGGACATGCGCTCGCGCACCACGCGCTCCATACGCGACAGGCCGATGCGGAACTGGTTCTGGATCAGCTCGCCCACGCTGCGGATGCGGCGGTTGCCGAAGTGGTCGATGTCGTCGGTGACGAAGCCCTCGTCGCCGTTGTGCAGACCGATGATGTAGCGCATCGTGCGGATGATGTCCTCATTGGTCAGCGTGGAGGAATCGTTCTCCTCGGGGGTGAAGCCGAGCTTCTTGTCCATCTTGTAGCGACCGACCTTGGCCAGGTCATAGCGCTGCGGGTTGAAGAACAGGCCGTCGAGCAGCGTGCGGGCGGAATCGATCGTCGGCGGCTCGCCGGGACGGAAGCGCTTGTACAGCTCGATGAGCGACTCTTCCTTGGTGGTGGCGGGGTCGCGGTCGAGCGTGCGCAGCACCATCTCGGAGGAGCCCAGAAGCTCGATGATCTCCTCGCGGGTCTCGGCCAGGCCGAGGGCGCGCACGAGCAGGGTGGCCGGCTGCTTGCGCTTGCGGTCGATGCGCACGGAGAGCAGGTCGCGCTTGTCGGTTTCGAACTCGAGCCACGCACCGCGGGAAGGGATGACCTTCGCGTTGTAGATGGTCTTGTCGGAGGTCTTGTCGCGCTCAGAGGCGAAGTACACGCCCGGGGAGCGCACGAGCTGGGAGACGACCACGCGCTCGGTGCCGTTGATGATGAAGGTGCCGCGCGGCGTCATGAGCGGGAAGTCGCCCATGAACACCTCCTGCTCCTTGATCTCGCCGGTCTCACGGTTGATGAAGCGGATCTCCACAAAGAGCGGCGCCTGGTAGGTGACGTCCTTCTCCTTGCATTCGTCCACCGTGTACTTGGGCTCGCCGAACTCGTGCTTACCGAATTCGACGCACATGTCGCCGGTGTTGTTCTCAATCGGGCACACATCGGCGAACGCCTGGGCCAAGCCCTCGTTCTTGAACCAGTCGAAGCTTTCCGTCTGGATAGCGATCAGGTTCGGGACGTCCATGACGTCGGGAATCTTCGCGAAGCTTCGGCGATCCCTGTAAAGGCTGGTGGGAGCGGATTTCTTATCCATTGCCACGAGGCTGTTCCTCCTTCACGTTCATCGCAAATCTGCAAAAAAGTTGCAATTCGCCAAAATACTACGGCGTGAAGCCCGAGTCAAGAAAAATTTTTACGAGCCATGGAAATTTTCTGGAAAATGGGCCTGGAACGGGCCTTTGTTGCGAGAGGAAGCAGGCCGGCGCACGCCCACCCGAAAGAGGGCAACGAACCACCGGCAAAGTATCCTGTGGTACCATGCGGTGGCAACGGTGCGCACGGGCCGCACCTCGGTCATCCCCAAAGGCAGATTATGGTTGGAAATCTCGCAGTAAACGATTCCCGGAAAACGGCGCTGCAACTTTTCGCAGCCGCCCTCCTCTGCGCCATCGGCACCACCCTGCTCAGCCTGTGGTTCTTCCGCTTCTATGCCGACATCGACGACGGCCGCTCGCCCCATTCCCTCTTCGTCGTTGTGGCCAGCGTCTTCGTCATAGCGGCCGGCCCGCGCCTCGTGGCGTCGTTCACCGCGAAGCATCTCGCCTACCTGAGCCTCATCGGCATCTTCGTCGGCGCCTTCCTCGCCGTGGCGGTGCCCGCCTGGGCCCCGGTGGGGAGCGGCGTTACGGCCATCGCGGGCACGTTCCTCGAGATCTTCGTCTACAAATCGCTCCTCTCCCTCTCCAATGCCACCATGCGGAAGGTGTTCGTCACAGCCACCGTGGGAGGCATCTTCGCCGGCTCCGCCCTTCCCCTCGCCGCCCCGCCAGCCCTGTTCGCCGCATCGGTGTGCATGGCCCTCGCCGTCGCCCTGGCCGCCTCCCGCCTCGACCTCGGCCCGGAGACGAGCGAGGGCCGCGGCGCCCCCTCGGTGCACGTTCGCCGGCAGATCATCCTGCGCGTTCGGCCGGCCGCGGGCCTCATCGTGCTGGCCTTCGTGGCCCACCTCGCCTCGGCCAACGCCGCGCCCTTGGGGCCCGGACTCACCGGGGGAGCCTACCTCGCCGCCCTGGCCCTGTTGTGGCTGAGCGCCATCGCCCACGACGATACGAGCCATATATCCCTCATCCGCTGCCTCGTTCTCATTTCCGCCGTCGTGTGCGCCATGCGCCTGTCCGGCGGCTTCGGCGCCGAAGCGGTGGCGTTCGTGGAAACCGCCCTGGGCATTATCGTGTGGACGGGCATCATCGTCGTCGCGCTCGATCTGGCCACCTACGCCGAAGTCCCGTTCTCCACCATCATGGGCGGCGTCTACCTGCTGCTCACGGGCCCCGCGGCCCTCATCTACCTGATGAGCCTGGCCGCCCCCTCGCTGCCCACAATGCTCTCCTCCAGCCTCGCCGACGCCGCCATCATCTGCCTTCTGGTGTTCTGCGGTCTCTACCTGCTCAACGAGCAAAGCCTCGACGACCTGTTCTGGGGCGCGCACGACGCCGAGGGCACGAACCGGAACGAGGACGACGCTTCTCCTGCGACGGCCCGGGAGGAGGCGGCCCCGACGCCCCTTGCCCCATCTGGGGATCTGCGGTGAGCACGGCGGCGACCCCACCTCGGTGGAGTTCTTCCACAAGACCGGCCTGCATTACGTATCCTGCTCCCCCTACCGGGTGCCCATCGCCCGGCTGGCCGCCGAGGCGCAGCTGACGGCTCGGGAGCACGAGGTGCTCGGCCTGCTCGCCGAGGGACGAAGCGCCCCGTTCATCGCCGAGTACCTCTCCATCGAGCGCAGCACGGCGAAGACCCACGTGGCCCGCATTTACGCGAAGCTCGGCGTGCATACCCGCCAAGAGCTCATCTCCCTCGTTCTCAGCGCGAAGGGCCTGGGTAGCGCCGAGCGCTAACGGCCCTCCTCCCGTAGCCGAGGCAAAATACCTGGTCATCGCCGTGTATACACCCATTGGTATGACGAGCCCGCAGAGTACATTTCTGGCATAAATCAATCCAAAGGCAGGTTTTCCGCCCTCCCGACGTGCCCTATGGTTCTCTTATCGCCGCAACGCTCTGCCCAAGGGAGCCAGAGCCGCGGCGTGCGGAACGCCGTCATTAGAGGAGGATGACATGACTATGGAAAACCAGCCGTCTATTTCTCGCCGAGGACTGCTCAAGTGGGCCGGCGCCGGGTCGATCGCCCTGGCCGCGGCGGGGGCCCTTTCCGCCTGCTCGCCCGCCCAAAGCGAGCTCGCGAGCACCCAGGGCGACACGGGCGCGGAAACCGATTCGGCCCTGCAGGAGCGCTACGCCGACCTTCCCGTGGAGGAATCGAGCGCCTACGCCGTCATCGTGGGCGGCGGCGCCGGCGGCCTTCTGGCCGCCTACAAGCTGGCCAAGGAGGGCAAGACGCCCCTGCTGCTGGAGAAAGGCCCCTCCTGCGCCTCGTCCAACCTGGCGAACCTGTCCGGCCCGGCCGCCTGCAATACCTCGAACCAGAAGGCCAGCGGCATCACCATCGCCACCGAGCGGGCGCTGTACGACCACTACGTGGAATGGGCCCGCGGCTCGGCCAACACCAAGCTGCTGAAAAACCTGCTGTCCAACAGCACCGAGGCCTTCGAGAGCCTCGTCGACTGCGGCCTGCACTTCTACAACTACGTGGAGTACACCGGCGATCCGCAGTACGGCGAGTCGCTGAAATGGGCGCCCCTGCACAACTTCGTGGAAGTGGGCGAAGAGCGCATCCAGCCCATCGTGAGCGCCATCGAGGCCATGGGCGGCTCGTTCATCTACAACTGCGAGGCCACCGAGGTCGTGCTCGAGGACGGGGTCGTCGCCGGGGTGAAGGCCATCCGCGACAACAACACGGTGCTGTCCATCGCCACCAAGGCGGTGTTTCTGGCCACGGGCGGCTTCGGTGCCAGCGAGGAGATGATCCACGACCGCTTCCTCGGCGTGCCGCTCGTCAACATGGGCACGCCCACGAACTCCGGCGACGGCATCCGCATGGCCGAGGCGGCCGGTGCGGTCTGCGAGAACTACTACGGGCTCATCAGCAACGAGATCTGCGGCGCCAACCAGAAGCACGGCAGCGCCATGTACGACGCCGATTGGAACCTCAACAACGAGAACCTGTGCTTCGCCATTTACGGCGGCCTCATGGTGGACGAGACCGGCGAGCGCTTCATGAACGAGCAGAACATGGCCTTCGACCCACTGGTGTACAGCGGCCAGGCGGGCCTGAACAACGGCAACTACTACGTGCTCGTCGACGGGGAGTACTACGACGCCTGCGTGGCCGAGGGCGTGTACAAGCACCTGGGCGAGCCCGACTGGAACTTCGGCCGCGAGATGTTCTATCCCGTGCTGAGCCACGCCCCCGAGCAGTTCGAGGCCGCCGTGAGCGAGGGCTGGGCCGTCAAGGGCGACACCATCGCCGAGTGCGCCGAGGCCTTCGGCCTGACGAACCTGGAAGAAACCGTGAAGCGCTACAACGAGTTCTGCCAGAGCAAGGAAGACGCCGACTTCGGCAAGGATCCCATGTTCCTCACCGAGATCAAGGACGGCAAGGGCTATTACCTGTTCGAGTACCAGTCGGCCTACTGGGCCACCATCGGCGGCATCCGCACCAACGACCGCCTGACCGCGCTGGATGCCGACAACAAGCCCATCGATGGCCTGTTCATCGGCGGCCTCAACAGGGGCAGCGCCTTCGGCCGCCCCTACTACGACATCCCCGGCACCGCCTGCGGCCTCTCCATCGCCTCGGGCGTCACCGGCGCGAAGGAGATCATCCAGTACCTGGAAGCCTAGCACCCCCGCGATCATCTCTCTGGCCCCGGCGCGTTTCCTCCCTCGCGCCGGGGCCTCTCCCACGCAGGGCCGAGAAGACATCTTCTCGGCCCTGCGTCGCGTTCCGGGACAAAGTGTTGCCCGGCACACACCTTCGTAGAGGCGACCTCCCGGTCGCCCACCCCCGCGAAGAGCCCCAACCTCGCCGGCCCCAACGACTTCGCAACCGAGGGGTGCCGGCGATTGCCTTGACCTTTCCGTTACGTCATGCTGCATACTGCGAGGCGCAGCGCGAAAAGCGCACGGCTGACAGCGGACGGCAACCGACAGACGGAACGAGGATGAGAGTTATGACCACTGAAGACAGCTTCGAGGCCATGAATCGCGAGGGCCTCCAGCAGTTCGAGGAGACCTACGGCACCGAGGCCCGCGAGCGCTACGGCAACGACGCCATCGACGCCTCCAACGAGCGCATGATGAACCTGACCCGGGACGAATGGGACGCCAAAGAGCTGCTGGAAGAGGCCATCAAGGTGCAGCTACGCCTGGCTCGGGCCACCGACGACCCATCAAGCCCCGAGGCGGCCGAGTTGGCGGCCATGCACCGCAAATGGATCACCGTGCACTGGGGCCCCGGCTTCGACACCGCCACCTACCTCGCCCTCGCCCACGGCTACCTCGCCGACCCCCGCTTCACGAAGTACTACGACGATGCCGCAGGCGTTGGCGCCACCGAGTTCCTCGTCCAAGCCGTAGAAGCCGCCAACACGTAAGAACGGTTTAACTTCCCATTTCAAAGTTAAAAGTTTAAATGCAATGGTGTAAAGGGTTAAATCCGCCGCACGAAACGGGCTGGAAAGATGTTTTCCCAGCCCGTTTCCGCATTCTGTCTTATTGGATCGTCGCTTGACGATCTGCAGCCCAGGCAACATCTTGCATCCAGGGTTTCCAGAAAGGACATTCCTGCCAACCGGGTCTGAAACCCATGGACAGCATGTCCATCTCCGTTCGCCCTTCGAGTTGCGCGAACAGGCGGCAGCGCCATGATGTGTCTGGCGCTATCACCTCCAAAAGGCAGCTCAATATCGTGAGCACGCCAAATATACGGTCGCTTTCCACTTTGTAGGGCTCATGCCATCGCGCATCGTTTTTAGCTCGAGGAATCATCGGCCTCGTGCCAAACGGCCGATTCCAGAGCCTGCTGTGATGAGCACATATATTGCGAACGGTATTCAGAGCAACCAGCCATGAGTCGAGCACCGTTGCCGTCACGCCTACTTCGGACGCAATCTCACCTCGTATGTCGCAGGAAGCACCCTTGTACAGCCGGAGCAACAGCCCCATCTCCATGAGGTTGACCATCACCCAATACGGCGGCATGCCGCACTCATCCCCGTACACTTTGCGGAAATGATCCGCGAAGGGCTCCCTTGATCGACCATAGCAATCCATGCACCGCTTGAGAAAGGAAAGGTATTCCTCTTGACTAAGACGAGGAAGCGCCGGCCTTTCCAGGTAGCCGAATACGCCCGTCTTATCGGCAAGATAGTATGCCAATCGCGAGCGCATGAATACTTCAACCCGTTCGATGGCGTCAAGAGTAGTAAGCCGCAACTGCCTGTCGAAGACATACAGGCCCCAAACACGATCGAACGTTGTCCCAGGCCTGAACGAGTCATCTTCGTCCTTGAAAACGTGCCAATATCCACTCAGGCGATAGTAGCCAACGTCTCTCAGATGCTCAATAACAACGGCCCTATCCCCCTCGAGGCTGCGCTGAGCCAGCAGATCGGCCTGTTCTTCCAACGAAAGCCACGGCTTGTCATATCTCATCCCCCGCACCCCCCCCCAAATAAAAAACCACCCGGTAGTGTGCATGCAAAGCAGAGGCCGACCGGGTTTGCTGGCGCTCATTTTAGCATGAAACCACCCAGAGGAGAGTGACCCACTGACATTTTTCGCATCCTGGCCAGAACAAGAGAGCGCAGGAAGACTTGAGGAAGCAAGATGACCATTGTGCCTAAAGAGCGCCGACGAGCCTTTCTTTCCGGGGGCGGATGGAGTCGGGTATAATGAGGGGCGTTCCGCGGCGGTGCGGGAAGGGGAGCCCGGCCGTGCGGAAGGCGGCAGCGTGCCCGTAGGTGCGGGCAGCGACGATCGCAGCCACCACAGGGGAATGCGCGACAAAACGGTTTGCGGGGAGGGAGCATTCCCATGACGACACGGGAGATTCGGTTTATCGGCGGCTTCGGCCTGTTCCACGGATGGCTCATCGCCTTACTGACCTATACGGGCACAGAACCGCTCGGCGGCCCGGGCATCTTCGCGCCCATCGCTTTCAGTGCGCCGACTCCGCCGCCGTAGCCGCAGGACAAAACTGCCTGCTTCCCCTTCTGCCGGTACTCGTAGTTGGGATGCCCTTTGACGATGGTTTCCTGCGGAACGTGGAACATACGGCTGGCCGTGGCCTCGTAGATTTTGCCCTTGCCGCGAACCTCATCCAGCACCCATTCCTCCCCGGCCAGCCACGCCAGCACCCGCGCTTCAATGGCAGAGAAGTCCGCCACAATGAAGCGGCACCCGTCCTTGGGGATGAACGCCGTGCGGATGATCTCGGAGAGCGTGCCCGGAACGGAGCCGAACAGCAGCTCCAGCTGTTCCTCGTCGCCGCTTCTGACGACGTCTCTGGCAAGGGAGAGATCTGGCAGGTGGTTCTGGGGAAGGTTCTGGGCCTGCACCAGCCGCCCCGCCCAGCGGAAGGTGCGGGCCGCGCCCCCGAATTGCAAAAGGCCATGCACCCGCCCGTCCCTGCAGATGCACCGCGCCATGGATTCGTACTTCTTCACGCTGGTCCGGGACAGCTCCAGTCGCAGTTCCAGCAGTTCCTTCACGATGCCGTCCGCCTCGGCGGTCTTCTCCTGCACGATGCGCTTGGACAGGCTCTCCATGGGCATATCCATATCGGCGAGCCATGCCTTGAGCTGGCTCACGCTGCCGGGGTTTTCCAGCCCCGTCAGCGCCTTGGCCCTTTGAAACGCCCGCTCCGAAAACGCCTGATCGACGGCCATCGCGTTTTTCACCAGCAGCCGATCCACCCGCACGCCCCGGTCGTTGATGCGCTGATCCAGCGCGTACAGCGCCCATTCGTGTTCCGGGAGCGGATGCCTGAGCAGCGCATGACAGACCGCGCGCTCGGTTTCCACGTCCTGCGCGTTGTAGGCTTTGTAGGTCGCCCACTTCTCCGGCGCGTGCTGCGACAGGTTGCGCGTGCGCCCGCCGTTGGTCTTGGTGGGCTTGCAGGGCACAGAGAAGTAGCGGATCAGGTCTTTGCCTTCCTCCATCTTCTTCTCCGTCACATTCAGCGCCACTGCCACATCGGCCAGCCTGCCAGGCAACGTCAAGTACCACGCCATGACCATCGTGCAGCGCCACTGCGCCGGGTCGAGCCATTCGCCCGCCGCCATAAGGCCGCTTCGCCGCAGATATCGCGAGAAGCAGACCCTTTCATAAGTCGCGTTGTGAGCAATCTTAACGACCTGTGAATCTGTAAGAGCAGCAAGAAAGCCTTCAGGTATTTCTTCCCCGCAGGCCAGATCGACAGTGACGACCGACTCATCGTCAAAAGCGTAGGACAGCAGCAGGATCTCGAAATCGGGCGAATCACAGTAGCGGTACACGCCGCACTTGGCCAGCGGCTCCGGGGAAAAGGTTTCAATATCGATGGATAGCGTTTTCATAGGACCTCCTTTCCTGTGGCATAAGGGCGGCAGAGGTCGCCCTCCGCCACCCTCGCCGGATGCTCGTTAGGAAAGGAAATCGTCATCGAAATCGGTGGAGAAGTCATCAGCGGCAGAGGAACGACCGCCCAGAGGTTCTCCGTCCCGCACCTTCTGGATGTTGCCCAGGCCGCAGGCGATGCCGCGATTGCCGTTGGAGTTAAAGGCGTAGAAGTTGACGGACACACGGGCGTAGCAGCCGGAGTAGACCTCGGCGCGGTCCAGGATGGGCTGCACGGAGCGGTCCACGATCTGGGGCGCGGTGGTGCTGTTGGCATTGACGAAGTAGGCGCCCTTGTAGGCTTCATCGTCACGCTCCAGATCACCGTCCCGCAGGGGGAGTTTCAGCGCGGCCTTGTTGGGAATCTTCCCACCGAACTTAGTAGCTCCGTCCTTGATGGCGGCATCCACAGCGGCGTTGATGGCATCGATGGTCTTGGCGTCGGTCTTGGGGATGATGAGGGAAACGCTGTACTTGGGGTTGCTTCCGTTGATGGAAGCCGGCTCCCAGACGTTGGCGTAGGACCAGCGGGTGTCCTTGCCGGTGATAACCTTCATGGGGTTTGCGAGTTTAGTAGAATTTGACATATTAGTTG
>OGPR01003103.1_pt1 | contig 10305 bp, 10 predicted proteins | sample 1552981 | NCBI WGS metagenome assembly OGPR01 (sample SAMEA2580260, study PRJEB22360) | human gut metagenome | biome: human gut; feature: human-associated habitat; material: faeces | place: Denmark | collected 2008/2010 | reverse complement strand
TATTTGCACTTGTTTAGCTCTTGTTTTCATTTTAGGGCTTTACTTTATAAATCTGGTAAATTATTAAAGGCTATCAATGAAAGTGACGGAGCTTTTTCCATTCCGCAAATTGAAGCCTTTATGAATCGCATTTATTGTCATTCTTTAAAGGCAAAATCATCAGATAAAACGGATATACGAATTATTTTACATGACCGTAGGACCAAAATAAACTCCGAAATGGGATTCAGTATAAAATCTCAGTTGGGAGGAGATTCGACACTGTTAAATGCAAGTAAAGCCACAAACTTTAATTTTAAGATACAAGGTGTAGCACTTTCTGATGAAGATATCGCCAATGTTAATTCATTGAATCCTAAACGGAACAAGGTTATAGATAGGGTCGATACTATTAAAAAGAAAGGTGGCAAGCTGATATTTGATAAGGTTGATAATCCGACATTCCGCAATAATCTTGTTATGCTTGATGGTGATTTACCAGTTATAATCGCTCATTTGCTTTTGGAACAGTTGAATAGCGGTATCTCAGCATTGAAGGAATTAGCAGAACTAATTACGGAAGTTAATCCTTTGGGATATGATACAGAACAGGCATCACCGTTCTATGCGTATAAAATCAAGCACCTTTTAACTTCTGCTGCATTAGGTATGATGCCAGCTACCGCTTGGAGTGGGAAATTTGATGCAAACGGAGGATATTTGGTCGTAAAGAAAGATGGTGATATCCTTTGCTACCATTTTTATGACCGTAATCGTTTTGAAGATTATCTTTTCTCCAATGCGTATTTGGAGCGCTCAAGCACTTCACGCCATGAATACGCATCGATAATAAAAGAAGATGACGGCACTCTATCATTTAAACTCAATTTTCAGGTAAGACTAAAGTAATGTTATGAAGTTAAAGACTATATACTTAAAAAATTTCAGATGCTATAAGGATGAGGTGTGCATTGAATTTGACGACTTAACAACATTTGTCGGCAAAAACGATATAGGTAAATCTACCATATTGGAAGGTTTGGAAATATTCTTCAACAATGACTTGGTAAAAATTGAACCATCTGACGCAAATATCCATGGAGACAACAATGTCGTTATTACATGTGATTTTGGCGATTTACCTTCAGAATTGATTTTGGACTCTGGAGAAATAACCAACTTGACAGATGAATATCTTACTATTTCAAATGACACTTTGCGTATAAAAAAAGTTTACGACTGTAGTAAATCTAAAGTTTCTTCAACAGTGTACATTGTTGCAAATCATCCAAATGTTGTTGAAGCGGAAAATTTGCTATCATTAAAAGAAAAAGAACTACAAAAAATCATCAAGGATAAAGGTATAGATTGCCCTTTGAAAGGCAACCCACTGATGAGAAAAGCTATTTGGGCTTCTATAGATGATTTACATCTACAAGAAACAGAAATAGAAGTATCCAAGGCAAAAGAAGATGGAAAAGAAATTTGGACTAAAATAGATGCTTATTTGCCTAATTATGCGTTATTTCAAAGTGACAGAAGTAGCCATGATTCAGATGGAGAAGTTCAAAATCCGATGAAAGTTGCTATACAAGCAGCCATTTCGGAAGTAGAAGAAGAAATTAACGCAATCCAAAAGAAAGTGCAAGATAAAGCTATGGCTATCGCCCAACAAACACAAGAAGCCTTAAAATATATCGACAATAATCTTGCCAATCAATTAACTCCTAAATTCACACCTCCAGCAGCTTCCAAATGGAATAGTTTGTTTTCAATTGCAATGGATACGGATGAAGGTATTGCTTTAAATAAACGAGGAAGTGGTGTTCGCCGTATGATATTAGTAGGCTTTTTTAAAGCAGAAGCAGAACGGAAGTTATGTAATAGCAAAAAGAAAAATATTATTTATGCTATAGAAGAACCAGAAACAGCGCAGCATCCAAATAATCAGCGTATTTTAATTAACTCTTTTAAAGAGTTGTCAAAATCTGAAAAATGTCAAGTAATACTAACGACTCACAGTCCTGGACTCGCTCAAGAATTACCAATTGAAAGTTTGCGTTTCATAGATCGTAACGATGAAGGTCTCCCTTTTGTTAAATATGGTACAGATATATTACCTTTAATAGTTGACGCATTAGGCATATTGCCCGATTCAAATCAAAATGTTCAGCTTTTGTTATGCCTTGAAGGTCCTACTGATGTCGTTGCATTTAAGGCGTTTAGCCGCTGTTTGAGAACGAAATACCCTGAAATCATCGACCTCGAAAATGACAATAGAGTTCTCGTAGTTCCTCTTGGAGGAAGTATTTTAAAGTATTGGGTAGAAAAACAGTATTTTAGAAAACTTGGTTGTCCCGAAGTTCACATTTATGATAATGATGTAAAAGCGTATCAAAAAAGCATAGACGATATTAATGCACGTGGAGATAAATCATGGGGAGTATTAACACGTAAATATGAGATAGAGAACTATTTACATCCTCACGCAATCAAGACTGTTTACAATATAGATGTAGATACTGACCAACAGAATGTCCCTGCAAAAGTTGCTCTTGCATATTATGAAGCCAACAAAGATAAATTAGATGGGAAATGGAAAGATAGTACTTCTAAGACATATCTTAGTAAAGTTTTTACCGATGCAATGACTTGTGATTTGTTGGAAGAAAGAGACCCAGAAGGAGAGGTTAAGGGTTGGTTTGACAAAATAACCTCTATGTTACATTAAAAAATATTGGAAAATACTTTTGAAAGAAAAGTGTTTTCCAACATTTTATCCTTTCAATACAGAATGTCGAAGAATTTGTGTAAATGAGCATCAAGCTATTTGACAGTAAAATATCGCAAAACACTGAAAATCGCATAGTTGCTAAGTCGTTACCATTACTTTTCGAATACTCCATTAAATATTTTATTCCTCAAACGGTTATATAAAGCCATTCACAATCCACAACAAGAATTTGCATCTTACTGAAGGTTTTATTTTTGTATCGAAAAGAAATCCGAAATCCGGTTCACCGCTTCAATCTTGGTTTCCATTACCACATCGGCATAGACTTGTGTAGAGTTTATGTTAGTATGCCCAAGCAACTTGCCCACTGTATAGAGGTCGCCTCCAGCTGCCAATGACAGCGTAGCCATCGAGTGCCTTGCCGTGTGGAAACTGACATTCTTTTTTATCCCTGCGGCAGCAGCCATCTTTTTAAGACATTTGTCACAGGTACTAAGACAGGTCATGTCAAAGACCTTTAGCCCCGGCTTCCAGCCGTTTCTATCCGGCAGCCATTTCAACGCAGATTGGTTCAAGGGTATCGTTACTTGTTTTCCAGTCTTTTGCATGGATTGGATTGAAACGACCAATCCATCATTGACCTGTTTTATATTCCGCCATGTCAGTACGGAAACATCGCTGTACCGCAATCCAGTAAAGCAGCAGAACAGGAATGCCTGTTTGGTGGTTTCATTAGTAGTCGGAGCCTCAATAAGCGCAAGCAGTTCCTCTTTCGTGAGGTAATCCCTTTCAGGCTGTTGTTTGGCTATCCGCTCGTGTCTGCCCAAAGCATAGAAAGGATTTTTATCCATCACTCCCTCTTTTACCGCCACATTGAGCATTCGTACCAGTGTACTCTGGTGCAAATGCAGCGTGTGGAGCGACATATCCTTTGGATTGTCGGGCGATTTAGTGTTCTTGTAGGTGTTCTTCATGAAATCAAGCAATCCGACAATAAACTTCTTGTCGATTTTAGACATCAGGAAGCGGGGTCTGCGGCGATGTTTCAGATACTCCTTTATTATATTGACACAAGAGTGGTAATTGTGGTACGTTGCCAGAGAATAGGACGGATTGCGTCTAATCCCCTCGATATGGCTGTCAAGCCAATCCGCAAAAATCCGTTTGGGTAGTTGCTTTGAACTACCGTTGTCTGCCTCCGTTTCGTCCTCGTCAATGCCGAGCATCCGCTTTGACTTTATTTCATTCGCCTTTGCCATAGCCGCCTCGTTGAGTCGTCTTGCATCGGGTGCATCATCCGGCACAAGAAACAGGTTCAGGTACTCGTTCCATCTTTTCCCCTTCTCATAGAAATCAAGGTATATAGAGCGGCTTCCCGTTTTCAATGTTCGTGTCCTTATCGTTATTTTCATCTGTTTCCCTCCGTTTGCGGTTGTTTTGAAAAGAAGTCATCTACAAGATTGACCGTTTCCACTTTCTTTTGATCCACAATCTTTGCATAGATAGCGGTCGTGTTCACGTTGGCATGACCGAGCAGTTTCGATGTGGTGTATATGTCCGCACCGAGTGTCAGCAGCATGGTTGCTGCAGTATGTCGGCTGCAATGATAGGTTATATGCTTGTCTATCTGTGCGTTCTGCATCCATTTCTCTATGTTCCGCTCAATGTTAGAAGTCCCGGTCGGCAATGTAAAAATCGGTTCTTCGGGATTCTCTTTTGGATTCAGGCAATCGACAGCCTCTTTTGACAACGGTACGTTTATCAGCTTTTGGGTTTTCTGCATCTTTATTCTTATATATAAGGTCTTGCCATCGGGGGCTTTGACAATCTTTCCCCATGTCAGCGACCGCACATCGCTAAGGCGAAGCCCTGTGAAGCAGGAGAACAGGAACGCACGTTTCACATCCTCATGGGGGCAGGGTGCAGCCATTGCCGCTTTCATTTCCTCCAATGTGAGGTATTCCCTCATGCTTTCGGTAGGCTGATACTTCTCTTTTGAACTGATGGACTTCAGCGGATTTGCCGACAGGATGCCGTCACGCACGGCTTTGTTCAGCGCACCGTTCAGAACAGCCTGATGATGATGCGCCGCACCATTGCTGATGACACTGCCATCCTTGCGCACCCCGTTCTTCGCATAGCGCAGAAAGTCAATGAAACCACGGCATAAGTCCACATCCACATTTGACAAGACAATATCCGGGCAGTTGGCTTCTTTTAGATAGGTTTCGATTTTCAGCCGCAGGTCACGCCTGCCTTTGAGGGTGGATGTAGAGAAACCGAATTTCTCCTGCTCATACTCCTTAAGGAAATCCACAAGCGTTATACACGACCGCTTCACCTTGTCCCACTGGCGCACACCGTGGTTCTGCAATGCCAAGATACGCTCTGCCTTGATTTTCTCGGCAACCTGCCTTGCATGATTGTTCTGCTGGCGGTCTATCGGTGTCGATTCAGGAACAAGGTACAGTCCGAGAGATTCAACCTTGCGTACCCCCTTTACATAGACATCGAGATACAGGCTCATGTTTCCGTTAGCCAGTTTACGCTGACGGATGCGAACAGGTTCTTTCACCTTTTGTACTTTCTTCGGTCGTGCCATGATGTTTTCCTTTCCTTGTATTTTCTTTTCACAGGCAGATTTACCCCTGTTTTTACGCTACAAAATTACCAAATTTTTCTGTATCACGCAACAAATATGCAACAAAATATCGTTAAAACCATTACTTAATATGCTTTCTTGGATAAAATTGGAAAAGTATGCAAATAACTAATACACAATATATTCTACCGCTTTTATTTCTTTTTATACGATTATTCTTTCCTCGTGGCAAGCCTATACTTCGTGGGCTTCTACGTACTGCTGCTGTTCGACATCGTGCTCTGCATACAGGTGGAGAACCTGACGGCGATAACGACAAGCGAGCAGACGATGGCAGCTTACCTGCAAAACTCCTTCTTCTCGGCGGGCTATCTGATGGCGGCAAGCATCGTGGCCCTGAAATGCCTGAACCTCGTCCCCGACCTTGCGGCATGGATGATACCGGAGGGTGACACGGCGTTCTCAACCCGAAACTTCGGCGAGGGCGTGGCGCAGCAGGCTAAAATGACGGCAACAGGCGCAATGGGTACGGTAATGAGATAACAAAGTAACGATAAATATTCAAACAAAATGGTCATCAAGAATTTAGAGAACAAAATCAAACTGGTCGGAATTATTTGCACCGCCTTTCTTGTGGGCTGCGTCATCATCAGCGTGTCGAGTATCTGGACGGCCCGCACGATGGTTACGGACGCTCAAAAGAAAGTGTATGTGCTGGACGGCAACGTGCCCATACTGGTACGCCGCACGACAATGGAGGAAACGCTCGACGTGGAAGCCAAGAGCCATGTCGAAATGTTCCACCACTACTTCTTTACCCTTGCTCCCGACGACAAGTACATCCGCTACACGATGGAGAAAGCGATGTACTTAGTGGACGAAACGGGCTTGGCGCAGTACAATACGCTCAAGGAGAAAGGCTTCTATTCCAACATCTTGGGAACGAGTGCCGTCTTTTCGATTTTCTGCGACAGTATCACCTTCAACAAGGAGAAGATGGAGTTCACTTACTACGGGCGGCAGCGTATCGAACGGCGCAGCAATATCCTGATGCGCGAACTGGTTACGGCGGGACAGCTCAAGCGTGTACCCCGGACGGAGAACAACCCGCACGGGCTGCTCATCGTGAACTGGCGCACGCTGCTGAACAAGGACATCGAGCAAAAGACAAAAAGCAACTATTAACTCTACCAGCCCTATGAATATCAAAGGATTCAGACGTATGCTGTTCGGCGAGAAGATGCCGGACAAAAACGACCCGAAATACAAGGAGCGCTACGAACGCGACGTGGATGCCGGGCGACGCTTCGCCAAAGCGACACGTATCGACAAGGCAGTGGCCAAAGTACAGGGTTTCGCCAACGCCCACCGGACGCTGTTTCTCGTCATCGTATTCGGCTTCGCCATCTGCGGGCTGACATGGAATATTTACCGCCTGACGGTGGTGTACTGCCATCATCCAGTCCGCCGAACGGCCACGGAAATGCAGGATTCCGTGCTCCGGGAACGGCATAAGATGCTTTCCGTACCGCATGTACGAAGATTCGATACGAAGGAAAGCGGTACGGAAAGGCCGGAATAGAACGGCAGGCTTATGAATATGCCGTTTGAGAGAACTATAAGCAAGTATGTGCAACTCAATTAAAGGGAAACAATGAACAATATCTTCAAGAGAATCAATTTCAGGCAGCCGAAGTATATGCTTCCGGCTATCCTCTATATCCCCCTTCTCGGCACGTCGTACTTCATTTTCGACCTGTTCCATACCGAGAAGGCCGAGGTACAGGACAAGACACTCCAGACGACCGAGTTCCTGAATCCCGAATTGCCGGACGCCCAAATCAAGGGCGGCGACGGTATCGGCAGCAAGTATGAGAACATGGCCAAATCATGGGGCAAGATACAAGATTATTCCGCTGTGGACAACATCGAGCGGGACGAACCGGACGATAACCAAGAGGAATATGAATCGCAATACACCGAAGAGGATATCGCCCTGCTTGACCGGCAGGAAAAGGAGAAAGATCTGGCAGCGGAAGCGGCCGATGCCAAGAGGCGGGAGCAGGAAGCTCTCGCAGAACTGGAAAAAGCACTCGCCGAAGCGAGGTTGAGAGGACAACGGGAGGTCATGCCGTCCGCAACGGACAGCACCGCAACGGTGGCTCCGCCGGACACGATGACGCAGACCAAGGGAACCATCGACGAGGAAAGCCGTTCGGTCAAAGCTCCTGCGGAGACGGACAAGGCAAGCGAGGTGGTGAAGAAGGTAAAGACGACTTCGGACTACTTCAACACACTGGCGAAAGATGCACGGGAACCGAAACTCATCAAGGCGATCATCGACGAAAACATCAAGGCCGTGGACGGCTCGCGTGTGCGGCTGCGCCTGCTGGACGACATCGAAATCAACGAGAGCGTGGTCAGGCGTGGTACTTACCTGTATGCCACAGTCAGCGGTTTCTCTTCCGGACGTGTAAAAGGAAGCATCAACAGCATATTGGTGGAGGACGAACTGGTCAAGGTCAGCTTGTCAATCTACGATACGGACGGGCTGGAAGGACTTTACGTACCCATCAGCCAATTCCGCGAGACAAGCAAGGACGTGGCGAGCAGTGCCATGTCGGGCAGCATGAACATGAATACCAGCGGATACGGTAACAGCCTCGCCCAATGGGGTATGCAGGCGGTGAACAATGCCTACCAGAAAACGAGTAACGCCATCAGCAAGGCCATCAAGAAAAACAAGGTGAAGCTGAAATACGGGACGTTTGTGTATCTGGTGAACGGACGGGAAAACAGGAACTAAAAGGTCAGTGACAATGGAAACAGATATATCAAAACTTCATAAGGGAACGGACGGCTTCTATTACGAAGACTACATCGCTCCCGATAAGCCCGAAACATTCGTTGGGAAGCTCGTAAGTACCGAATGGTGGCACAAAGGGGTACGATTCGCCCTGATATGCAACTTTCAGGCAGTGGACGGGCGGAGGATTGCCTTATTCGCCTTCCAGAAGCATACCGGTTTTTACGGGCCGAGAGACGGTGCGGTCAATTTCAAACATGTGGAGAAGAATACCCTCTGGGAGTGTGAAATCCGGAAAACCCGGACGGAACGCTGTACCTGGATGAGCGCCCGGCAAATTGTAGAACCGAAAACAGACGCAATATGATAGAGACGGATCGCATTTACCTTATGGACTGCATGGAGGGCATGAAACAGATAGCGGATGGTAGCGTGGACGCCATAATCGCCGACCTACCTTACGGGGTGTTAAATCGCAGCAATCCGTCGGTGAACTGGGACCGCCAGATACCGTTAGCAGCCTTGTGGGAGCAATACCGGCGGATTACCAAGCCGGACAGCCCCATTATCCTGTTCGGGCAGGGGCTTTTCTCCGCATGGCTCATGCTGTCGCAACCCCGGCTATGGCGGTACAACCTCGTGTGGCAGAAAGATCGGGTGACGGGACATCTCAATGCCAAACGTATGCCGCTCCGGCAGCACGAGGATATTCTGGTATTCTATAAAAAACAGCCGGCCTATCATCCGCAGATGACACCGTGTCCTCCGGAACGGAGAAATCACGGGAGGCGTAAAACGGAGGGATTTACCAACCGTTGTTACGGAACGATGAAACTCTCACCGGTACGCATAGCCGATGACAAATATCCGACCTCGGTCATCTTCATGCCGAAGGAACACAAGAAAGGCGCGTTCTACCACCCGACACAAAAGCCCGTGGCGTTGATGGAGTACCTGATACGGACCTACACCGACGAAGGCGATGTTGTACTGGATAACTGTATCGGGTCAGGCACAACCGCCGTGGCCGCTATCCGCACGGGACGGCACTACATCGGATTTGAAATCGAACAGGCGTACTGCGAGATTGCCGAGCGGCGGATTCAGGAGGAACTGGAATGCAGGAACAAGGTACAAGAGGAAAAAGAGATAAGGGAAGAAAAACAAAATCAATAAATCAATGACATGGACAAAAAAGGAATCGTAACGGCATTTCTTCTGGCGGCAGGGCTGCTGGGAACGCCGAATGTACAGGCACAACGAACCTACGAGGAGATGGAACAACTTACGGTAAATGAACAGGTAACGACGGTCATCACGGCCTCGGAACCGGTACGCTTCGTGGACATCTCCACAGATAAGGTTGTCGGCGACCAACCGATAGACAATATCGTCCGCCTGAAACCGAAAGAGGGCGGACACGAGGACGGCGAGGTGCTGGCCATCGTGACTATCGTAACGGAACGCTACCGCACGCAGTATGCGCTGCTCTACACCACACGGGTGCGGGAGGCGGTAACTGACAAGGAAATCCAGTTGCAGGAACGGAACGCCTATCACAACCCGGCGGTCTCGATGTCCACCGTGGATATGACACGCTTCGCCCGGCGTATCTGGAACTCGCCCGCGAAGATCCGCAACGTCGCCACCAAGGCACATCGCATGACCATGCGGCTGAACAACATCTACTCCGTGGGTGAGTATTTCTTCATCGACTTCTCGATAGAGAACCGGACGAACATCCGCTTCGACATCGACGAGATACGGGTGAAGCTGGCAGACAAGAAACTGACCAAGGCGACCAACGCACAGGTCATCGAACTGACCCCGGCACTGGTGCTGGAGGCGGGCAAGACGTTCCGGCACGGCTACCGGAATGTGGTCGTGGTCAAGAAAATGACGTTCCCGAACGACAAGGTGCTGACCATCGAGATGACGGAGAAACAAATCAGCGGGCGTAACATCAGCCTGAATATCGACTATGAGGACGTGCTGTCAGCCGATTCGTTCAGCGCGGCATTGCTGGAGGAGGAATGACGATGAAAAAGACGATTATCCTGACGATTGCCTGCATGTGCCTCGCCGTAGGAGCGTATGCACAGCGAGGCAGCGGCCGCCTCTCACTCGGTGCGGGGCTGCTGTACAAGAACGGGCTGGACGTGACGCTGGCCTACGAACACGAGA
>OGPR01003094.1_pt1 | contig 10320 bp, 8 predicted proteins | sample 1552981 | NCBI WGS metagenome assembly OGPR01 (sample SAMEA2580260, study PRJEB22360) | human gut metagenome | biome: human gut; feature: human-associated habitat; material: faeces | place: Denmark | collected 2008/2010 | reverse complement strand
CAAAACAGGGAGTGAACTGATGGATACGATCAATTCGGTGAAAGAGAATGCCACCCATGTGACGGCATAAAGTAGTGGAATGTACTGATAAAAACCGGTGTAATTCAGGACTATCGAAAAATGAATATCCTGCAGCGCAGTATGGCAAGTCAGGGAATTTTGAACGATACGCAAACGACTCTGGCTGATTACCTGATGAGCATCGCACAAATTTCCGTGGAGGATGCCGGAGCGATTTATATCGAGTTGAGCAGCATCCGCGGCAATTTTATGGCAAACATCATTCTGCGCATGATTGAAAATTATCACTTCCTGCCCGATATGGCGCAGAAACTGAAAAACAAACAAGCACTGGTGGAAAGCGTAATTGCAAATGAACAGCAGGAGCCTTCCATTACGTCGCCCATCAAAGATGTGTATGATGACCTTGTCAACAGCAAACTGGATATGATCGAGGGCCTCGTGCCGATCTCTGCCATCCAGTATGATGCTAAGATGCAGGAAGCAGAAAGACTTTAAGGGGATTGCGACTTGTAGGATTGCTTTAAATTATCGAGTTAATCCGCAGGCTGAATGGATTCACTCAAATCGAATAAAAACGAAAAAATGCCCGCTCACCGTGGAGATCCGGCTCCATCGGTGGGCGGGCATATCCAATAAAACACCAGGATACGATTATGCTTTTCGTACTTCAGCTGGGATCTTGCTCTGGCTCAGATATCCCACAGGGAGGGCGCAGAGGTGGAAACTGCGGCGGCACCTGCGCGCATGGCGGCCATGACGTCGGCTTTGTCCCGCAGCAGGCCGCCTGCAATGACAGGCACCTGTGTGCGGGCGCTGATCTCGGCGATGACCCGGGGCATGATGCCGGGCAGGATCTCGACAAAATCCGGCTTGCCCTGCTCCAGCTGACCGGACAGGCTGGTCAGCGAGAGGGAATCCAGGATGAATGCCCGCTGGACGGTCAGCAGGCCGCGGTGGCGCGCCCGGCGGATCAGGGTCGGGCGGGTGGAGATGATGCCGTCCGGGTGGCACAGGGCGTTGAGGGAGTCCACCGCGATCTCCCGCGACGAAAGGCCGTCCACAAGGTCGATGTGAACCACGGCCAGTTTTCCGGCATCATGTATGCGGTGCACAAGCCCGTCTACGGTGAGCAGGGTGCTTGCCAGCAGAAAAACGGCGCTGCAGGGCGAAGCCAGCGCAGCAGTCAGGGCTTCGTCCTTTTTTACAGCGGCGATCACCGGTTCGTCCAGCAGGGTTTCGGCAAGAGGATGCATTGGGTAAGACTCCTTTCGAGCCAGATTTACAGAGATAGGGAGCAATCAGAAGATACGGCCCTTTCAGAAAACTCTAAAAGGGCCGCACCATGCGCAAACCAAGTTTATAAAAAATTGAGGGGTTTGTAAAGAGGATTAAAGAGGCATTATTTATGTGCCTGCACGGCTGCATTATTTTTCTTCAGCAGTACAGCGCATGCTATGGTAACTACAAAGCCGATCGCGATCAGTGCGTAGACCAGAGCAGTGCCAGCGTACTGTGTTCCGGGGGTGTGCACGCGAATCTCGCAGATGCCCCACTCGCTGACAGCTGCAAGAACGCCGCAGAAGATGCCGCCAAGGTAGGGATTGCCCGTGTGCTGGTACAGGAGACGACAAATCAGGATCGCAACAAAGATGAAGCCGGGCAGCGCATACACTGCAGTTGCGGCAGAAGCCAGACCGCCGAACATCGGGTTCGAGCCGGTAGCCTTGAAGATGCCGTAAACGTAGCAGAGGACGAACAGAGTGGGAACCGATGCGATAAAGCTGATCAGAAGGTTAGAAAGCAGCTTGTTTTTGCCGAGCGCCGTGCTAAAGTTAAAACTGTTGACGCTGATGGACATGACAATGTAGTACACGAGATACATGGGTACAACAAGGAGCATACCCGGGATGCGGTTGGCTCCAAACTTCATAAAGCCCCAGTAAACGATCAGGAAGTTCACATCCACAAAATAGTCGACGGCAAAAACCATCAGGATCAGGGCAAAGACTGCAAGCAGGGCCGCGCCGATGGATTTGAGGAGTGCATGCCCGGAAATAGCGATGCCGGTATTCCGGAAGGAGAAACCGTGTTTTTTGCCGTAGGCCATGTACCACACCGTGCACAGAACAAGAGTCAGTGCGCCGCACAGCAGAGAGATCAGGCCGTGGTACGCAGGGTTGGCCGAGTGGAAAAGTGCATCACGGTAAGATGCCAGTCCCTGCTTGTTCAGGAATCGAATAATGAGGATGGACAGGACGGCACTGATGATCTGGATGCCCCAGAACCATGCAACTGCGTTCTTATCGCCAACTGGGCGAAGGTCCTGCTCGCCATTGTCGGCACACTGGAATGTCTTGACGGAGTTGACCAGCCAAACCATCAGAGACCCGGCAAACAGCAGCAGACCGGACAGGGCGATGATCTTGAAGATGTTCCAGATGGTATAGGTGTAGCTGCTGGCGCTCAGAGCAGTGCTAGTGGGCATAACACGGTTAAAGAAGGTCAACACACGGTTCATGACCAGCGGGGACCACCAACCAGCCATATGCGTCTCGTTAGAAACAAAGATCTGGCGGCTTCCGGTCTTTCCGCCGTAATCCTGCTCATAAACGGTCTCTGCCACGCGCTGTTCACTGGTGGTTGCGGGGTCGATACCGAAATACAGGAAGGACTGTGCACTGTTGTTGATCACATATTCTGCCGGGCTGGAAAGGTTGGCTGCATACTTGTTGGCGTCGTTGGAATAGGTACCGTTATCATTAGCTTTTTCCGAGAAGAAGAACTCGTCGTTCTTGTCTGCGAGAACTGCGACATCTCGGGCACCGTAAACATCGGTGTAGCCCTCGCTGTTACGCACGATGGGATCGCTGTGGATCAGGAAAATGGCCTTGACAACATTCAGACTGTCGTTATCGCACTGCAGTGCTTCGCCAGCTGCCTTGCCACCGCGGGAGTAGCCCAGCAGCGAAACTCGGTCGGTATCAACGTAGGGCAGAGTCACGCCGTAGCGTACCGCATCATAAAGGCCGCGGCCCTGGGTGAGCCATTCGGAGTCCGGCAGAGGTTCGCTTTCGCCCATGCCGTACATATCCACGCCGATCGCAACATAGCCGCGGCGGGCGAGCTCAATGCAGTAGTGCTGCATTTCTTCTTTGTTGTTGTTTCCGCCATGCTGTACAAAAATAGCGGGCGCAGGCGTTTCAGCGGTGGCGTTTTCCGGAATATAAACATCCATCGCAAGGGTATGACCGGATTCGGATTCAATGGTAACGTTCCGGATGGTCGTTTTGCCGGAGTTCGTCTGTAAAATGAAAGAACCGGCAATGCCTACGATGATGAGCGCGATGCTGACGATGAGACTGATCAGCGGCCTTGAAAGTTTTTTCTCGTTCATATGGGGGACCTCCTTTTTGAATCTGATTTTTCCGTAATAAAAATGGGGACACACTGCATCTGGACGATACAGTGCATCCCCATCTCACTTCTCTTGGGATGCTTCTAGTATAGCGTTTTGTAACAAAATGTCAATAGAAAATAAACAATTAAAAAATATTTTGTGCGTGAACCATAAAGTTAGGCGAAAACTATCAATGCTCTGCCCAGTCGCAGCTGCGGCCCACAGCCTTGTGCCAGCCGGAGAGCAGACGGGTGCGCTCGGCCTCGTCCATCTGCGGGGCAAAGGTCATGTTGCAGTGCCACAGGCTGCGGATCTCGTCCCGGTCCTTCCATACGCCGGTGGCAAGGCCCGCCAGATAGGCAGCGCCCAGAGCGGTCGTCTCCCGGATGGCAGGGCGCAGCACGGTCTTGTTCAGGATGTCGGCCTGGAACTGCATCAGGAACTGGTCGCGGGATGCACCGCCATCCACCTTCAGCGAGGTGATGGGTACGCCGGTGTCCTTTTCCATAGCAGCCACGAGGTCTGCGCTCTGGTAGGCAATGGATTCTTCCGCCGCGCGGATGATGTGGTTCTGGGTGGTGCCGCGGGTGATGCCCACAATGGCACCGCGGGCGTACATATCCCAGTACGGTGCACCCAGACCAGTAAAGGCCGGCACAATGTAAATGCCGCCGTTATCCGGCACCTTCTGGGCGTAGTATTCCGCATCGCGGCTCTCCTGGATCATGCGCAGGCCGTCGCGCACCCACTGGATGACGGCACCGCCCACAAAGACGCTGCCCTCCAGCGCATACTCCACCTTACCGTTCAGGCTGATGGCAATGGTAGAGATCAGGCCGTTCCGGCTGCGGCAGATGGTGTCGCCGGTGTTCATCAGCAAAAAGCAGCCGGTGCCGTAGGTGTTCTTGGCCTCGCCCTTGCCAAAGCAGCTCTGTCCGAACAGCGCAGCCTGCTGGTCACCGGCAATGCCGGCCACCGGGATCTGCACACCGCACAGATCGGTGGTGCCGTAGACCTCGCTGGAATCCGTCACGCGGGGCAGGATGCAGCGCGGGATATCCAGCGCTTTGAGCAGGGTGTCATCCCAGTCCAGCGTGCGGATGTTATACAGCATGGTGCGGCTGGCGTTGGTGCGGTCGGTGACATGCACTCTGCCGCCGGTCAGCTTCCAGACCAGCCATGTGTCCACAGTGCCGAACAGGATCTCCCCTGCCTCGGCCCGCTCCCGCGCACCGGGCACATTGTCCAGGATCCACTTGATCTTCGTTGCGGAGAAATAGGCATCGGGCATCAGGCCGGTGTTCTCCCGGATGTAGTCTGCCATGCCGGGCTGCTGCAGCAGTTCATCCACCAGCGGAGCCGTGCGGCGGCACTGCCAGACGATGGCATTGTAGATGGGGCGGCCGGTGGCCTTTTCCCATAGGATGGTGGTCTCCCGCTGGTTGGTGATGCCAATGGCGGCGATATCGTGGGCATCGACACCGCTCTGGGCCACCACCTCGTTCATGACTCCATACTGGGTGGACCAGATCTCCATGGGGTTGTGCTCCACCCAGCCCTGCTGCGGATAGATCTGCTCAAACTCGCGCTGCTGCACCGCAATGATATTCTGCTCATTGTCGAACAGGATGGCACGGCTGCTGGTGGTTCCCTGATCCAACGCCAGAACATATTTTGTACTCATGCTTTTGCTACCTCCGTATCGTTTCAGGAGTGTGTATCACAGATTTCGCGTTGCCACGACATCCACGCCGGTGCCGCACACATCTGCCAGCACCACCTGTCCGGTGCGGACGGGGGCGTGCAGGGTGACGCGATCCAGCGCAGCCATGACCTCGGTCATCTTCTCTTTGGGCACGGCCTGCGCAGTCTTTACCGGGCAGCGCGGGTACAGCCCACTCTCCACCCGCACGGTGCTGGTGATGATGCGGGTGGGATGGGTCAGCTCTTCCCTGCCGTAGGCGGCACCGTTGGGGCAGGCGTTTCCAGTTACATTATAATCATTTTCCGGGTCCACCTGCAAGTGGCAGCCGCAGGGACAGCAGATGCAAATGACTTCTTTGATGCTGCTCATTCTGCAATAACCTCCTCTACCGCAACGGTCAGCGGGCCGTCTGCTTTTTCCAGCAGGACTTTTGGAAGTGCGATGTGTTCCATCTCACCGGGTGCCATGCGCTGGCGCTTGAACCGGGCCAGCTGCCTGCCGCCGCAGGTCACGGTGATCTGGCTGGGGCCGTAGTTCTGCCGCACACGGAAGGAAATGTTCACGCTCCTGTCCACATCAGCGGGGCGCACCCGCTGCGGCACGGTGTAGCCCACGCCATTGCCCGGCACAAGGTCAAGCACAACCGTATCGGAGGCTTCGCCCTTTAAAACATAGGCCGCCGCAGAAGCACCGGCAAGGTCGCTTTCGCCCGAAACGAAGTCCACCAGATCATGCACGTGCACCACATTGCCGCAGGCGAACACGCCGGGGATGCCGGTCTCCATATTCTCGTAGACCACTGCGCCTTTGGTGTGGGGGTCCATGGGGATGCCCGCCTGCCGGGTCAGCTCATTTTCCGGGATCAGGCCGACGCTGAGCAGGATGGTGTCCACATCAAATTCCATCTCGGTGCCCGGGATGGGGCGGCGGTTTTCGTCCACCTTGGCAACGGTGGCCTTTTCCACGCGGGCCTTGCCCTGAATATCCACGATGGTATGGGACAGATACAGGGGGATGTCGAAGTCCTGCAGGCACTGCACGATGTTGCGGGTCAGGCCGCCGGAATACGGCATGACCTCCACGCAGGCCAGTACTTTGGCACCTTCCAGCGTCATGCGGCGGGCCATGATCAGGCCGATGTCGCCGCTGCCGAGGATGAGCACCCGCTTGCCTACCAGATAGCCCTCCATGTTGACATAGCGCTGGGCAGCACCGGCGGTGTAGATGCCGGCGGGGCGAGTGCCCGGGATGCCGATGGCACCGCGGGTGCGTTCCCGGCAGCCCATGCAGAGGATGATGCTTCTGGCTTCCAAAATCTGATAGCCCTTTTCCCGGCTGACGCAGTGGATCTTTTTGTCCGGGGTGACTTCCAGCACCATCGTGCCCAGCTCCACCCGGACACCGGTGGAGCGCAGCAGTTCAATGCAGCGGCCTGCGTATTCCGGGCCGGTGAGCTGCTCGCCAAAGCGGTGCAGGCCGAAGCCGTTGTGGATGCACTGGTTCAGGATGCCGCCCAGCTCGTTGTCGCGCTCTAAGATAAGGATATCGCGCAGACCATGCTGCCATGCGCTGTAAGCTGCGGCAAGGCCTGCAGGGCCGCCGCCGACGATGACCAGATCAATCATGGTGCTCTCCCTCCTGCTTGGTTTCGCACAGTAAGACGTTGGTGCCGGCCTTATCCTGCAGCACGTCCAGCGGACTGATGCCCAGCGTTTTGCTGATCAGTTCCAGCACGCGCGGCCCGCAAAAGCCGCCCTGACAGCGGCCCATACCGGCACCGCAGCGGCGCTTGACACCGTCAATGGTGGTGGCGGGGATCTCTTCGTGCAGAGCGTCCAGAATTTCGCCCTCGGTGATCGTCTCGCAGCGGCAGATCACGCGGCCATAGGCGGGTTCCTTTGCAATGAGCCGGGCTTTTTCTTCGGGCGGAAGCTCCTTGAAGCGCACCCGGGTGCGGCCATCTCTGTAATCCGCCTTGGGGGCGGGCAGATCGCCGTGAGCTTCCAGAATTTTGACGGCTTCTCTGGCAACGGCCGGTGCACTGGAAAGGCCGGGCGATTTCATGCCCGCCAGATCGATGAAACCGGGCGCGCCCTCTGCTTCGCCGATAACGAAGTCGCCCGTGTCCACATTGGCACGGACGCCCGCAAAATTTCGGATGGACTCGCTGAAGCGGATGTTCGGCACGCTGCGGCGCGCTGCGGCGCTGACGAAGGCCAGCCCGGCGGCGGTGCAGGCGGTATCGTCCCCTTCCACGGGGTCGGCGTTCGGGCCGACGATCAGGTTGCCGTGGACAGTGGGGGCTACCAGAACGCCCTTGCCGTTTTCGTTGGGGCACTGGAAGATGACGTGGTGCACACGGCTGCCCTCGGATTTATCCAGCAGGTAGTATTCGCCCCGGGTGGGCTGGATGGTAAATTTGTGGGGTGCGGCCATATCGTGCACGGCCTGCGCCGAGATGCCTGCCGCATTGATGATATAGCGCGTTTCCACAATTCCGGAGGGGGTGGTCAGCGCCCAGCCGCCGGCGGTCTTTTCGATGCGGGTCACAGGGCAGCTGCGGTGCAGCTCCACACCGTTGCGCACGGCTACTTCTGCCATGGCCAGTGCAAAGTCCCACGGGCTGACGATGGCGGCGCTGGGCGCATACAGCGCGCCAACGACAGTGGGGGCCAGATTCGGTTCCATGGCAAGCGTTTCCTCTGCGGAAAGCAGCCGGATGCCCGGCACGCCGTTGGCGATGCCGTTCTCATACAGTTTCTGCAGGTGGGGCAGCTCTTCCGGGCTGAGGGCCAGCACCAGACTGCCGCACTGCAGGTACGGCACATCCAGCCGGGCGCAGATCTCCTTGGCCAGTGCGGACCCCTCCACGTTGAGCCGCGCCATCCGGGTGCCCGGTTCGGGGTCGTAGCCAGCGTGCAGAATGGCACTGTTGGCCTTGGTGGTGCAGTCGGCCACGTCATTTTCAGCCTCGAAAATGGCGGTCTGCAGCGGGTAATGGGACAGCTCATAGGCGGCTGCCGCACCAATGACACCGCAGCCGATAATTGCTACATCCAGCATAAAAACCTCCTGATCGCTCCGTTTGCCGAATAAAAGAAAAAGAGCAGGACAAACAAAAGGGCCTTTCGACTCTCCCCTTGCTTGTTCTGCTCGATCCTCTGAACAAACTTTTATTGTCTTTATGATAATGCGATCTGCACAAGATGTCAAGCTTTTGTTGAAAATTTAAAGCTCATTTTTACCTGTGCGGCTTTTTCCTGCTCTTTGCGGGCGCGGAGGCTTTTGGCAGAGCACGGCCTGCTGCAGCATGGCCTGCAGCGCTGCGCCCGGCCACAAGGCCGGAGCCGAACGCCCAGTGCAGGTTAAAACCGCCGCAGCTGCCTGCGCAGTCCAGCGTTTCGCCCACAAAGTAAAGGCCCGGACAGCCCTTGAACTGGAAGTGCTGATCCACCTCCCGCAGGGCCAGCCCGCCGCCGGTGGTCTGGGCCTGCTTCCAGCTGCAGGGGGTCAGCCCTTCAAAGCGCCAGTGCTTGGCGGTGTGGGCCAGCTTCTGCCACTGTGCGGCGGTGAGCACGGCAGGCGCGTCGCTGTCCTGCAGCCCGGCGGCAGACCACACAGTACGGCCCAGCTTCTGGTTCAGCAGGCCCAGCCAGAAGTCAGCGGCGCTGCCCCCTGCCGTCTGGGCGGCGTGGGCCGCAAACAGGCTGGCAAGTGCGGTTTCGTCCACTGCCGGGAAGAGGTCCAGCTCCACAGCAGGAGCCTTGGGGCCGCGGCCCGGGGCCAACAGGCCGGACAGCTGCATGATGCAGATGCCGGAAAGGCCGTAATCGGTGAACTGTACCTCGCCGTTCTCGCAGGCAAGCACACGGGCACCGTCCAGCAGGGATGCTGCTGCCTTGGCACGGATGCCAGCCAGCGCTTTGCGGGGCTTTGCGCACTGCAGGGCGGTCAGGCAGGGGTACAGCGGCTCCACCCTGCCGCCGCACTGGGCGGCGAACCGGGTGCCAAAGCCGTCGGTGCCGAACTGCGGCCCTGCCTCGCCGCCCATGGCGCAGATGACGGCATCGGCGCGCAGCATTTCGGCAGAGCCCTCTGCCGTCTCGAACTGCACGGCGTAGCCGCTGCGGCCCTGGCTCAGGGTGCGCACGGTGCAGCCGGTGCGCAGCTGCACATGGTGCTGCGCAAGGTGATGCTCCAGCAGGGCCAGTACGTCCGCCGCCTGATTGGAGTACGGATACACCCGGCCCGCCTCGTCGGTGCGGGTGTAAAGCCCCAGCGCACGGAACCAGCGCAGCGGGTCGGCGGTATTTACGGCATCCAGCAGCGGACGAAGTGCTGCCGGGTCGGCAGTGAAATACAGCTCCGGTGCAATGCCGGTGTTATCCAGATTGCAGCGGCCATTGCCGGTGGCAAGCAGCTTTTTGCCCGGCTTCGGGTTGCGCTCCAGCACAATGACCTGTGCAGCGGGGGCACTTTGTGCCGCCGCCAGCGCGGCTGCAAGACCGGCGGCACCGCCGCCCAGAATGAGGATGTTCGGCATCCGGACACCTGCCTTTCTCAGTAGAATTTTAGGATCTGTCTTCATAAGCGGGGTGCTGTGCTTATGAAAACGGCTTTTTGTATCATTGTAGCAGAACCCTGCCGGAAACGCAACGAAGAGGCAGCTTTCCGTGCAGGTCTTTTTGCGCGGGGGCAGCAGGTATAAATGGCCCGGTCTGACAGATACTAGTGCTGCAGGCATTTTTAAGGAAACGGAGGAGCAAAAACATGAAAGCAACAGGAATCGTGCGCCGCATCGACGAGCTGGGCCGGGTGGTGATCCCAAAGGAGATCCGCCGCACCCAGCGCATCCGCCGCGGCGACCCGCTGGAGATCTTCACCACGGGCGACGGCGAGGTGATCTTTAAAAAGTATTCGCCCATTGGCGAGATGAACGCAGTAGCGGCCCAGTATACCGAGGTGCTCAGCAAAAGCTTTGCGCTGACCGCACTGGTGGCCGACCGCGACCGCATCCTTACGGTGAGCGGCAGCGGCCGGCGGGGGGGGGGCGGGCCCCGCCAGGGCGGGGTTGAGGAAGTTCTGGCCCAGGCCGCCGAAGAGCTGCTTGACCACCACGATGGCGAAGAAGTCGCCGATGATCAGCATCCAGTAGGGCAGGGTGGGCGCGCACACGAAGGCCAGCAGGACGCCG
>OGPR01003089.1_pt1 | contig 10350 bp, 9 predicted proteins | sample 1552981 | NCBI WGS metagenome assembly OGPR01 (sample SAMEA2580260, study PRJEB22360) | human gut metagenome | biome: human gut; feature: human-associated habitat; material: faeces | place: Denmark | collected 2008/2010 | reverse complement strand
CGCAGTTTTATAAAATTAATCCAAGAAAGATCTTTTATGAAATTTTCTTTTGACATGACCCAAGCTAAACCAACAGTGGGAGATATAGACCATTGATGTCCTGGTGCCAATTTATTAGACGCTGAAGCAACTACACTCAAATCAGCAAAATATTTATCTTTGTATCCATAATGAGTATAGAAAGAGGCATTCTGACGATACCAGGTCTGATCGGTCCCTTTGGTATTACGGTATTCATAGTCCCATTTTAATTGACTATAAATCTTATTGTCTTTATTTATTTGTTTGTCATAAAATAAAGTTGCTGCAAAATTGAATACCCGTGTAAATGCAATACATTTAGCATCACTACTCATCGCACTTTCTTTACCATCAGTATAATAAGTCGTACTTGAGGGTACGCCATTTTCCCATGCAGTTACCGAATTACTACCATAAACAAAAGTTTTAGAATGATTTTCCCAATATTGGGCATAGTTATCATAAGATAACATACCGCTTGCTCCTAGTCCTGGGGTTATAGATGATAAATCCTGGGTCAGCGTCATATCAGCGAACAATGTACGTTCGTGGAACTTTGTGTAAGCCGCCGCTTGTGATACAGCTAAAGGATTTTTGGTTCCAGCCCAAGTCGCACTACCTCCCCATGTACCATTTTCCAAACGAGCGGGAAAAGCAGCGGAAGGTAAAGTATAAATCATATCCCATAAATTAGCACCTCCCTGATCGTCCGCTCCCGGAGTCCTAGTTTCTGACAGGATACCTAATACATTTAATTTCAATTTTGTTTTTTCTGTTAGATCAATATCCAGATTAGTACGTAAATTGGCTCTGGAGTATTGGTCCTGTGTAGAATATCCATCATTCATATAAGGATTGGCAATAAATCCTTTATTAGTAGTCAAGTTAGCCATGGCATAATAACGGAATTTGCTTGCCCCACCTCGGAAACTTATATTATATATATTGGTAGCATCCATATCGCGATAAGTTTCTCCAAGCCAATCCACATTAGCATACAGATATGGATATTGACCACTACGAAATGCGTTCAGCTCATCTTGTGTATAACGTGTTGTTAACCCGTCATTTACCAATGCTTCATTCATGGCATTTGCATAAGAATAACTGTCTACAAACTTGGGTTTGCGTGCCTGCCAACCGAAACCATGATCATAAGTAAACTTGATTTCACGTGTATTATAAATACCACGTTTGGTAGTAATATTTACTACACCATTTATACCTTTATGCCCGTAAATTGCTACTGCAGCAGCATCTTTCAATATAGTGACAGTTTCTACCTCTTCAGGAGTAACATCTGTAATATCACGTTCAATACCGTCTACCAATATTAACGGATTATTAGTGGATAAACTTTGTAGACCACGAATAAAAAATGTAGGTTCGGCATCTGCATATCGTCCGCTACCTTGCAAAGTAGTCAACCCTGTACCATATCCAAAAAGCGAATTAGCTATATTTTTAGCACTACGCTTATTGAAATCTTCATTATATACGGTAGAGATTGATGAGGTAGATTCTTCCAGACGTTGAGCTTTATGATATCCGATTTCTACAACTTCATCGGAATATTTTGCCGGCTTACCGGAAGTTATGCTATCATTGAGTTCCTGTACATACCCTTGCAGACTCAAAAAAGCAAGGAGTGCCGGAATAATTAATCTATTTTTTCTCATAATAATTAATTCAAATTGTAATTGAAGTATTCATTAGTTATTACCATCCGGGATTTTGAACAAGCCCGTATCCTTTATTAACTTCTGTTGACGGAAATGGAGAAAGATACCATTTAGGGTCAAATCCATTTGTCCACCAATAACGAGTTGGGTTATTCAATTCAAATTTTTCATATTCAAAATGGGTCGGATAAGCCATCTTCCCTTCATCGTTTCCACGCCAAGGCAAATCTCTTCGTACTCCGTTGTCATCCAAACGATAAATGAAAAGTCCATGCAATTGCTTTTCAAATACATCTGCTCGTTTATAGCGAATCAAGTCAAAGAAGCGTGCATCTTCCATACCTAGTTCGCAAGCACGTTCACGAAGAAGTTCTTCGATCTCCTCTTTATTGACAACGATCTTGGTTGTAGAAAGAGGCTGGTATTTACAACTGTCTACATACTCTTCAATCTCTTCAATGATCTGCTCAATTCTGCTGCTCATAGTACACTCTCCTTATTTTCTCTATTTCTTAACTGGTACATCTTCGCTCTTACTGCCTCTGTGATCTGAGGCGGGGCAAACTTGCTGATATCCCCGTCGAACATGGCCACTTCCTTCATAATCGTAGAACTTAAATATGCATACTCCAGACTGGTAGTCAGAAATACTGTATCCACATCCGGTGCAAGCACACGATTGGTCTGTGCCATCTGAAGCTCATACTCAAAATCAGTAACGGCGCGAAGACCGCGTACGATTACCTGCGCATGATTCTCTCTGGCAAAATTCACAGAAAGTCCGTCAAATGGTCTGATTACCACATTAGGAATGTCCTTTGTTGCCTTTTCCAATATATTAACACGTTCTTCTACAGAAAACAACGGACTTTTTGCAGAATTCTGCAAAACACCGACTACAACTCTGTCAAAGGAGACGCTTGCACGTCGGATAACATCCAGATGACCATAGGTTGCCGGATCAAAACTTCCCGGATAGACTGCTGTTACCATAGGTATTCTCACTTTCTTTTATGCAAAAATATATGTTTGTTTGTTTTGTATTCTTTGGAACGGGATAATTCATATCTTAATTCTTCCACATAAGAAAAATCCGTATGAAGATCGGCTTCTGTAACAATCAGGGTATCGGTATTTGCCAGAGAACTGTCTTTCAGATATTCGAGAACCTGACGCTCCAGATTTTTATTATATGGTGGATCCATAAAAATACAGTCAAAAGCCTCTTCACCTTCGAGAGAGCGAAGAGCCTGTAAAACATCCATGTTCAGCAGTTTACCATGTTCGGCAAGTTTTGTAAATGTAAGATTCTCCCTGATGCAGGCACATGCTTTGGGATTCTTTTCTACAAAAACAGCAGATTCTGCACCGCGGCTTAAAGCTTCGATTCCAATACCACCGCTGCCGCTGAACAGATCAAGAAAGCGGCAGTCCGGTATTTCAGGCTGCAGAATATTAAAAAGTGTTTCTTTTATACGGTCCGTAGTAGGACGGGTTTCCATGCCTGGTACAGTCTTGAGGGCAAGACGCCTGGCTTTTCCTGCTATTACTCTCATTTCAGATTTAATCTCCAATCCAGGTCACCACGTGCCAGTCCGAGAATCAGAAGTTCGGCTGTTGCAATGTTGGTGGCAACCGGTATGTTATACTGATCACAACGCATAACGATCGCTGTGATATCCGGTTCTTTCGGATCAATCATAACCGGATTATAAAAAAGGATAACCATATCAAGATCCTGACGCTCTACCATTTCCATGAACTGTTTGTCTCCGCCAATGCTCCCTGCAAGAAATTTATGCACATGAAGGTTCGTGGCTTCTTCTATTCTTCGACCGGTAGTTCCTGTGGCATAGACCTCATGTTTGGCGAGTATATTCTTGTAGGCGATACAGAAATCTTCTATAAGTACTTTTTTGCTGTTGTGTGCAATGATTCCTAAATTCATCGTTCATCTCTCCATTTTCACCAATACATTACTGGCTTTTTTGTTATAATACAGCTATTCTCATATATTATAACAAGTCAACAAAAAATTGGCAATTAATTATTGTAAACTTATACAAAATTCATAGAAAATTAATATTTTATACAAGTTTACCCTATTTTTTAGAAAAAGTAAACCATTGTACGCAAAAAGAAACAGTGTTGTTTCATAGCTGCATACAGTTATAAAACAACACTGTCTGTTCAGAGTCGGATCAGATTTCGCTCAGATCAGTTCTTGGAAATGAATCAGTACTGTTCATTCTGAGAATTGCCGGACATCTGTCTTTCCTGCTGTTCAATCATTTTTTTGACCATATATCCGCCGACACTTCCGTTCTGTTTGGATGTCAGGTTTCCGTTGTAGCCATCGGTAAGCGGAACGCCCAGTTCATTTGCAACTTCGAATTTAAAACGATCCAGGGCTCCTTTGGCTTCAGGTACAACTGCTCTGTTAGAAGAACTGTTTTTTGTCATGATAATTTCCTCCTTGGTTTTCGTTTAATTTGGATGTTACAGTGCTAGTATATGGAATGAAGCAAGAAATACACTGGAACATTCTGCACGAAATGGAAGAAACTAAAATAAATTTTTATATAGAAGGTCAGGCATCTTTTCCATCGCCTGTTGTAAAATACTCTTTTACAAGTTTTACAACTACACCGGACAGAAGGAATACAGCAATAAGGTTTGGAATAGCCATCAGACCGTTGAAGGTTTCGGCAATATTCCATAAAAGTCCAAGATCTACAGTTGCGCCAAGAATTGCTACCAGAGAATACAGGACCATGAATGGTTTGGTTGTCCTGGAACTGCTGAAGAGGAATTCACAGCATCTTGCACCATAAAGTCCCCATCCGATGATCGTAGAAAATGCAAAACAGCACATTGCTACAGCTGTGAAGACAGAAACCCAGCTTCCGTATGTAGAAGTAAATCCGAGAATAGTAAGCTCTGCTCCTGCTGCTGCGCCATATGAAACAGGAATTCCACTGCAAAGGATTACGAGTGCGGTAAGAGTACAGATGACGATGGTGTCTGTAAATACTTCAAAGATCCCAAAAAATCCCTGTTTGACAGGTTTACGTGTATCTGCGCAAGCATGTGCGATCGAACCGGTACCAAGACCTGCTTCATTAGAGAAGATACCTCGGGATACACCTTTTTTCATGCTCATAAAGAAGCTTCCTACTGCTCCGCCTGTAACAGAAGCCGGGGTAAACGCTCCTTTAAAAATAGAAGAAAATACATATGGAATGCGGCTGAAATTAAGGAAAACAACGCCAAGAGCAAGAATGATATAAAACACAGCCATAAATGGAACCAGTTTTTCTGCTACCTGACCGATTCTTTTGATTCCACCCAGGAGCACAAGTGCTACAAGTGAAGCAATGATAATTCCCATGATCAGATTGGCAGTAGAGATGCTATCGGAGGAAATCAGATTGTAATTTATAAGTGCAGAATTAACAGCAGCTGTGATCGTATTAACCTGTGTAGCATTTCCGGTACCAAATACAGTCAGTACACCAAAAGCGGAAAAGAGGTATGCAAGCCAGTGCCAGTGTTTCTTCAGGCCATTTTTGATATAATACATTGGTCCACCGACAAGTTCACCGTTTTCGTTAGTTTCACGAAAGTGTACGGCCAGAGTTACTTCGGAAAATTTGGTACACATGCCAAGGAGTGCAGAAATCCACATCCAGAATACAGCACCAGGACCTCCAATGGCAATGGCGCCTGCGACTCCGGCAATATTTCCGGTTCCGACTGTGGCTGCAAGTGCAGTACAGACAGCCTGAAAAGGTGTCATTCTTCCGTCAGATGCCTCACGTTTTCGGAGCATGCGGCCAACGGTTGTTTTCATAGCGTAAGGGAATTTCCTGATCTGAAGAAATCCTGTACGGATGCTGAGATAAAGGCCGACTCCGATAATACAGATCATAGCCGGAACACCCCAGATAAAATTGTTTACTGTAGTGTTGATTGTTTCAATAACCGATAACATTCATTTTGTTCCTCTCTATTTATTTTGGGTGCTTTGCAAAAACAAATGTCGTGCCAAAGCAGACAGATTCTCCTTATAATAACATGAAATTGAAAAAATGTACAGAAAATGATACAAAACGGTTGATTTGAAGAAAAAAACAGATGATCGTTTCGGATCATCTGTTTTTATATGTTTGCAAAATAAGATTATAATTCGATAAATCCTGTAATGTCACCGTTGATCACATAATGTGCACCATTATCTTCTGGTTTGATATATATTTTCAGATCAACAAGTTCGGATTCTTTTTTGCCCATTTCTTCCGTCCAGACCTTTTTGATGTTTTCTATGATGTCTCTTTCATAGACTTCTTTTCCAAGCCACTGTACATATACTTCTGTATTTAAAGAAACAGTTTTTCTGGAAGATGTTTTTCTGACAGCGGTCTTTTTAACTGTTGCAGCTTTTTCTGTTACTTTTTTTGTTACTGTTTTTTTTGCAGGAGCCTCTTTTTCGGTAGCCGGTTTTGCAGTAGATGTCTTGAGTTCTGCTTTTTTTGTAATTGTTCTTGTAGCCATAATAGCCTCCTCACAAGGTAGATATAATTGATACGGTACTAGGATACTACGTTTTTTCACAATTTGCAATGGCTTTTCTGGCTATGCTCATGGAGCCAGAATCAAAGTCCCAGACCGTCGGAGGCGTTTTCCTGGCGCTTCAAAAGATAATGTTTAAGTGCCCGATGCTGTTCGAGTGAAAGATCAGGATCAAGAGACAAAATCTCAGCAGCAGCTTCACTTGCCGATTTCAGGATTGCAGAATCGTTGTAGATATCTCCGATTCTGAATTCCATATCGCCGCTCTGGCGAATGCCAAAGAGATCACCAGGTCCACGCAGCTTCAGATCTTCTCCTGCGATATAGAAACCGTCATTTGATTTATTTAGAATATCCAGTCGTTTTGAGGTGGTTTCTTCATCAGAACCCTGTATAAAAATACAGTAGGACTGATATTCTCCTCTTCCAACACGCCCACGAAGCTGATGGAGCTGAGCCAGACCAAAGCGTTCGGCATTTTCAACCATCATGACAGTTGCGTTCGGAACATTGACACCAACTTCAACTACCGTAGTGGATACAAGAACTTGAATTTCATTTGCGGCAAACTTTTCCATGATCTCATTTTTTTCTTTTGGTTTCATTTTTCCATGAAGGAAAGATACATTGATATCCGAAGGAAAGATTCCTTTTAATTTTCTGGTGTAATCCAGTACATTTTCAGCATCCAGTCCCTCGCTCTCTTCCACCATTGGGCAAATGATATATGCCTGTCTGCCTTCCCGTACCTGACGTTGGATAAAGGCATATGCTTTGGGGCGATAGGAAGTATTGACTACACAGTTTTTGATAGGAAGTCTTTTGGCTGGTAATTCATCGATGATGGAAATATCCAAGTCGCCGTATAGGATGATCGCCAATGTACGTGGAATTGGTGTGGCACTCATAACAAGAATGTTTGGTGGATTTCCGCGGGTTGTGAGAGCTTCTCTTTGTTTGACACCGAAACGATGCTGTTCATCGGTTACAACCAAAGCAAGATCATGATATTCAACTTTTTCCTGAATCAGTGCATGGGTACCAATAATGATCTGAGCCTCTCCTGAAGCAATATGCTGGTAAATTTCTCTTTTTTCTCTGGCAGTATTGGAACCTGTCAGCAATACAACATGGAAATTCAGTCCTTGTTCCTCCTGTAATCTGAGAAAGCCATCGTAATGTTGTCTGGCAAGTACTTCTGTCGGTGCCATGAGTGCTGCCTGATAACCATTTTCACAGGCCAGTATCATGGCAAGAAAAGCGATGATTGTTTTGCCACTTCCTACATCTCCCTGAACCAGGCGGGACATTAAAGCCTGTCCGGACATATCACGTTCGATTTCATGCCAGGTGTTTAGCTGAGCACCTGTCAGAGAATATGGAAGATTTTCTATGATCTGTTCGGTAGTCCATGTTTTATTGATTGGAAAATAATTAGGTGTTTCCTCACTTTTCTCTTTCAACATTTGGACAGAAAGAATGAACAGCAGAAATTCATCAAAAACAAGACGTTTTCGTGATAAAAGAAGCTCCTCCATATTTCCTGGAAAATGGATGGTGCGCAAAGCATAGTTGATGTCTGCAAGCTGATAACGTTCCCGTATTTCTTCAGGTAGAAATTCACTGTACATTGGAAGATTTTTCAGGAGCTGGTGAATCATTTTAGTAACAGTTTTGTTAGACAGACCACCGGTCAGCCCGTACACAGGTTGTAAACTGTGCAGTATTTCTCCATAAGCGGCAGGAGTAAAAACCTCCGGGTGTTCCATTTCAAGGTGGGACTGCTTTCGTACGATTCGTCCACGGAAGACAAACTGACTGTCTCGCTTCAACACAGTTCGAAGATATGGCATATTGAACCATATGACTGAAAGTTTGCCAGAGGAATCATTTATGGATGCAGTAATGATCTGCCTGCCTTTTGCAGAAGTAACGTAAACGCCGGAACATACCGCAGCGGAGACGGCTTTTACCGTCCCCTCTTCCAAATCTGCGATATCTACCGGCGCTTCAAATGCGTCATAATTTCTTGGATAATAGTGAAGGAGATCGTCTGTATCATAGATGCCAAGTTTAAAAAAAAGTTTTTCTGTTTTATCTCCAACACCCTTTAATGTTCGTAAACTGTCACCCATTGGTTTATTCTACAGATATAATATAGTAGTAAATCGGCTGACCACCGTTATTTACTTCTACTTCACAGTCTGGATATTTTTCTTCCAATACTGCAGCAAGAGCTTCAGCTTTTTCTTCAGAAGCATCACAACCATAATAAATACTGATTACTTCTGCATCATCAGTCATCATGGCATTTACGGTTGCAACAGCAACATTTTCTTTGCCGCTGCCTACTGCAAGAATACCCTTGTCACCAATACCCATAATGTCACCTTCGTGTATTTCCTTATCTTCTATACGGGTATCACGCACTGCATAGGTGATCTGACCAGTGTGTACGCGGGAAATGGCATCCATCATTTCAGCTGTGTTTTCTTCAGCTGTTTTTTCTGGGACAAAGCTGATCAGCGCGGTCACACCCTGTGGAATTGTCTTGGTAGGGATGACGATGATCTCTTTATCTTCGGTAAGATCGCGAGCCTGATTAGCTGCGAGAATGATATTTTTATTATTCGGAAGAATATAGATCGTTTTTGCATTGACTTTGTCAATTGCATTTAACATATCCTCTGTACTTGGGTTCATTGTCTGACCGCCTTCAATCAGGTAATCAACTCCAAGTTCTCTGAAAATATCTGTAAGACCGGCGCCGGCAGATACAGCGATGAAACCGGTTTCTTTTGGAGGAGTCTGCTGTTTTTCTTCCTCTGCCTGCTGTTTGGCAAGTTTCTCTGCATCTTTGATCAGTTTTTCCTGATGCTCTTCACGCATGTTATCAATTTTCATACGAGAAAGAGAACCATATGTTAAAGCACGTTCGATTGCCTGTCCCGGATGGTTTGTGTGTACATGGACTTTGACAATTTCATCATCTGCAACAAGAACGATAGAATCACCGATAGAAGTAAGAAATTCCTTGAAAGAATGCTCTTCTTCAATTGGCATTGGCTTATTCAGAAGAATGATGAATTCTGTACAATATCCAAATTTGATATCTGCTTCTGCCTGTGGAGAAATCTTAGTTACTGCAGCACCTGCAGGTTTCTCAAATTCAGAGTAATCAACTTCTTTGCCGAGAAAGCCGTCAATTGCACCACGCAGTACTTCAAGGAGTCCCTGTCCACCTGAATCAACGACACCAGCTTCTTTTAATACCGGAAGCATTTCCGGTGTGCGGGAAAGAGTATATTCTGCATGTTCAAATATTTCTTTGAAAAAAGGTTCCAGTTCTTCTGCTTCCGGAGCAATTTCTGCAGCTTTGAGAGCGGCTTCTTTTGCTACAGTAAGGATGGTTCCTTCTTTTGGTTTCATAACTGCTTTGTATGCTGTTTCTACTGCACGTTCCATGGCAGCAGCGATTGTAATGGCATCCAGTTCGTTGGATTTTCTGACTCCCCTGGTGAATCCGCGAAGTAACTGGGAAAGAATTACACCAGAGTTTCCACGGGCACCACGAAGAGAACCGGAAGAAATGGCTTTTGCCAGCGTTTCCATATCCGGCTCTGTCAGCGCACTTACTTCTGCAGCTGCAGACATGATCGTCATAGTCATATTTGTACCTGTATCTCCATCTGGAACAGGAAATACATTTAATTCATTGATCCATTCTTTTTTTGCTTCCAGGTTCTTGGCGCCGGCCAGAAACATTCTGGAAAGTACTTTGGCATCTATGGTCTTTATGTTCACCACAAGTTCCTCCTCTGATTATTAATCGATGGCGCGTACGCCCTCCACATAGATGTTGATCTTTTCGATTTCCATACCGGTGAAATCTTCAACTTTATATTTTACATTGCTGACAAGGTTATCTGCAATTGTACTGATGTTAACTCCATAGGCAACAATTACATGAAAATTCAGGCGGATCCTGTTGTCTTCAGTGATTGTTACGCTGATGCCGTGTTTCAGGCTGTCTTTGCGAAGAAGTTTTACCAGTCCGTCCTTCATACTGACAGCT
>OGPR01003088.1_pt1 | contig 10354 bp, 8 predicted proteins | sample 1552981 | NCBI WGS metagenome assembly OGPR01 (sample SAMEA2580260, study PRJEB22360) | human gut metagenome | biome: human gut; feature: human-associated habitat; material: faeces | place: Denmark | collected 2008/2010 | reverse complement strand
GTATGCTCCACGAGCAGGCGCGGTCCGGTGCAGACCGCCGCGGCGCAATGTCCCTTCAACACCGTGTGCAGGAGAGCCTATGACCCTACTGGAACCCAAGGCCCCGCAAGGGGGGCCGGTGTGCCGCCGTTGCGGCACCTGTTGCCTGCAGGGCGGGCCTACCCTTATAGAAAGGGACGTTGCCCTGCTGACGGGCGGCGTGTTGGCTCTGGAGGCCCTGGTCAGCCTGCGGGCCGGCGAATGGGCGCGGGACGACGTTCGGCAGCTGCTGGCCCCCCTGGAAAACGAACGCATCAAGGTGGCTGGTCTGGGGGGCAGCGCGCATCCCTGGCGCTGTCGCTACTATGCGGACGGCGCCGGCTGTACCGTCTACGGTCAGCGTCCGGCCCAGTGCGCGGCCCTCTATTGTACGGACACGGGGCCGCTGGAACGCCTGCTGGCCGCCGAAGCTCCGCTCAGCCGGGCCGTGGCCCTGCAAGCGCTGGCTGCGGTGCCGGTTCTGCCGGGCTTTCCCGATTTGCGTGCGTCCACGCGGGCCATACTGGCCGACATGGCGGCGGTGCATGAAGAGCAGAGCCCCGTGCGCCCCGTGTTGGAACTGGCCGCGCGGCTGGGCTATCTGCCCAGGGGTGGGCGAGGGGTGCGCGTGGCGGCAACGCCGCCGCCTTTGCGGCACGCAGACGAACAGCGCGATGCCCTGGCGCAGATTAGCGAAGCCGCGCGCATTGACGCGGCCTTCCGCGAACTGTGCCAGGAGCGCGCCGACCTGCCCGGAGCCTTGCTGCCCTTTCTGCTGGGACGGCCCCTGACGGACTTGCTGGCCGAGGTAGGCCTGCGGCCCGCGGAAGAGGCGTAGACTGCGGCTTTTCGCGAGCCTCCCGGTTGACACAAAACCTTTGCGACCCTACTTGTGAAGGAAATGTTTTTTTGCGATTTCGCTGTAACCTCTACCCAGCCCGTGGACGGGCAGCTGAAGGAAACGTCATGCCCTTGTGCAGCATTGAAGAGGCCGTTGCCGACATCCGGCAGGGGAAAATGGTCATTCTTGTGGACGATGAAGGTCGGGAAAACGAAGGCGACCTGACTATGGCCGCCCAGTTCGCCACGCCTGAAGCCATCAATTTTATGGCCAGATACGGACGCGGACTCATCTGCCTGCCTATGGCGCCAGAATGCATCGACCGGCTGGATCTGCCGCTTATGACCCAGCGCAACGGCTCGCGGTTCGGCACTAATTTTACCGTTTCCATTGAGGCGCGTGCGGGGGTGACCACGGGCATTTCCGCTGCGGACAGGGCCACCACCATCCTGGCCGCCGTGGCCGACAACGTGCGCCCCGACGACCTGGTGACGCCGGGCCATGTCTTCCCCCTGCGGGCCAAGGCCGGGGGCGTGCTTTCCCGCGCCGGGCAGACCGAGGGCGGTGTGGATCTCTGCAAGCTGGCCGGGCTCAAGCCTGCGGCCGTCATCTGCGAAATCATGAAGGACGACGGCACCATGGCGCGCATGCCCGACCTGGAAGGCTTTGCCCAGGAGCACGGGCTCAAAATAGCTGCGGTCAAGGATCTGATTCGCTACCGGCTGGACCGCGGTCAGGTTTCGGTGCGGCGGGTGGCCGAAGCCCATTTGCCCACGCGCTTTGGAGATTTTACGGTCATTGCCTACGAGAGCGAAAACGAAGCCGGCACCCATCTGGCCCTGGTCAAGGGCGAGCTGGGCGGTGCAGAACCGGTGCTGGCCCGCGTGCACAGCGAGTGCCTTACCGGTGACGCCCTGGGCTCGCTGCGTTGCGACTGCGGCGGCCAGCTGGGCGCGGCCATGCGTCAGATCGAGCGCGAGGGCAGGGGGGCCTTGCTCTATATGCGCCAGGAAGGGCGCGGCATTGGCCTGGCCAACAAAATTAAGGCTTATGCTTTGCAGGACCAGGGTTATGACACCGTGGAGGCCAACCGTAAGCTGGGCTTTCCCCCGGATTTGCGGGACTACGGCACCGGCGCGCAAATGCTGGTGGATCTGGGCATCCACAAAATCCGCCTGCTTACCAACAACCCCAAAAAAATCGTGGGCCTTTCCGGCTACGGCATCGAAATTGTGGAGCGGGTGCCCATAGAGATGGAAGCCTGCCCCGAAAATGAAGCCTATCTGCGCACCAAAAAAGAAAAAATGGCTCATATGCTTTCTTGTTCGTGCTTGCGTTGACACGCCACGCCATTGCAGCGCCGCCCTCTGGGCGGCGCTTTTGGTCCGCGGCCCAGACCGAAGCCCTGCGACGGACACACTATAAAATCAAGGAGAGGACTATGCCCCTGCGACAAAAACTGACGGCCCAGGCGCTTTTGCTCTGGCGTTTCCTTGGATTTTTTCAGCCCCCGCCGCTGCGTCTGCTGCATGCCGTGGCCGCCGTACTCGTCATTCTGCAGTTCTGTACCAAACTTTTTGGCTTCGGATACGGCCATGTGGTCCTGGGCCTGATTCTTTGCTGGGTCGGCTTTGCCCTGGTGGTCTGGAGCCTGAAAACCCGCGGCCTGCGCCACTATTTCCCCTACCTGTGGGGGGATATGGATCAGCTCAAAAAAGATCTGGCCCAACTGCGCGGGGGCAAGCGCATCATCGCCCCCAGGGCCAAGGGCGTGGCTACCGTGGTGCAGGGCCTGGGCCTGGGCGCGCTGAGCATGAGCCTGCTCTCCGGCCTCTGGATGTATGTGGCCTGGACCAACGGCAACCCCGCCCCTGGGGCCGCCGCCGTGCACGGCATCTTTGTCTGGCTGCTGCTGGGCTATGTGCTGGGCCACGGCGGCATGGCTTTGGCCCACTTCTTTTTCTGGAAAAAAAGCACGGTCCGGAAGTGACGGACCGCAGGCTGAAAATTTTTTTCTCGCAGAGCTCAGGGGCGTACCCTGGGTGTGAAGCGATCTGACCGCGCTCTGCCGTTTGGGACGGCACTGCTGCGCAGTCAGAAAAACACTTGTTTTCTGCTTTGTTGCAGCAGCGACACCGGAACATTGCGTCCGGCATGAAGGACGCGGCTGCGGCAGCCGTCCGAAACTTCCCACTGCCACAGCTGCAGAGCAACAGACGCCTGCGCTGCTTGCGCTTGACGCGGTCTTGCCGCATTCCTATCTATAGAACAAAGCCCTTTTTTCAGACAGGGTTGTGCCTAAAAGCGCAATCTCGCAGTCAAGGCAAGATTTTTACAGATTCTTCTTGCTGCGATTCCGGCCTGAAAGAGGCTGAAATTATATTGTGATACCAAAGTTTTTGGGGGCATCCCCTTTGCAAAGATGACAAACAACGCTATAGAACGTCATTCTCGTAAAGAAGCTGACCGCCCGTTCAAACAGGCGAGTGGCGTCCGGGACAGAAGACAGGGCCTGCGCAAGGGGCGCGTGGCCTGCTAAGACCATACAGACGTGCACAAGGAGGCCCTATGGCAAGCCAGGCGTTGATCAAGGATTTTGAGGATCTGCTGGGCAAGGAAAATGTGTTCAGCTCTGAAGCCGACCGCGCGAGCTATTCGTATGATTCCGCGGTGCTGCCCGCAGTGATGCCCGCGCTGGTGGTGCGGCCCACCACGGCAGAGCAGCTGGGCCAGTGCGTGAAAAAGCTCTATGACAACGGCATCCCCATGACCGTGCGGGGTTCCGGCACCAACCTTTCCGGCGGCACCATTCCGGACAAGTCCGACACGGTGGTGATCCTGACCACGGGCCTCAACCGCATTCTTGAAATCAATTCCGACGACCTCTACGCCGTGGTGGAGCCGGGCGTCATTACCGCCCAGTTCGCCGCTGCGGTGGCCAAAAAAAATCTGTTTTATCCTCCGGACCCCGGCTCTCAGGCGGTGTCCACCATCGGCGGCAATATTGCGGAAAACGCCGGCGGCCTGCGCGGGCTCAAATATGGCGTGACCAAAGACTATTTTATGGGCGTGGAATTTTTTGATTCCACGGGGGCGCTGGTCAAGTCCGGTTCGCGTACGGTCAAGTGCGTCACGGGCTACAATCTGACCGGGCTGATGATCCAGTCCGAGGGCACCTTGGGGGTCATTTCTCAGGCCGTGCTCAAGCTGGTGCCGCCGCCCAAGGCTTCCCGCGCCTGTATGGCCGTTTTCCCCGATGTGCAGAGCGCGGCCCAGGCCGTGGCCGGCATCATCGCCGCCCATGTGCTGCCCTGCACCCTGGAATTTCTGGACAACAACACTATCGTGCGCGTGGACGACTTCACTAAGGCCGGCCTGCCGCGTGAGGCCGGGGCCATTTTGCTCATCGAAGTGGACGGCCACCCCGCCCAGGTGGAAGACGACGCCGCCGCTGTGGAAAAAGTGCTTAAGGCCAACGGCGCTACCGCCGTGCATGTGCCCAAGGACGCCGCAGAAAAGTTTAAGCTCTGGGAAGCCCGCCGCATGGCTCTGCCCGTGCTGGCGCGCGCCCGGCCCACCACCGTGCTGGAAGACGCCACCGTGCCGCGCTCCCAGATTCCGGCCATGATGCAGGCTGTTAATGACATCGCCGCCAAATATAAGGTGGAGGTGGGCACTTTTGGCCATGCCGGCGACGGCAACCTGCACCCCACCTTCCTCTGCGACAAGCGCGACGCCGAGGAGTACCACCGGGTGGAAGAAGCCATTGACGAGATGTTTGATACGGCCATCAAGCTCAACGGCACGCTTTCGGGCGAGCACGGCATAGGCACGGCCAAGGCCAAGTGGATGGAAAAGGAAACCTCGCGCGGCACCATCCTCTTCTCCCAGCGGATGCGGCGGGCCCTGGATCCCAAGGGGCTGCTCAATCCCACCAAACTTGTGGGTATTTAGGAGCCTTCCATGAGTACTCTGCACGAACTGGCCCAGCGCCTCATGTCGCTGGACGACAAAATTACCGCCTGCATGAAGTGCGGCATGTGTCAGGCCGTTTGTCCCATGTTCGGCGCTTCCGGCATGGAGGCCGACGTGGCCCGCGGCAAGCTGGCCCTCATTGACAATCTGGCCCACGAGATGCTCAAGGATCCTGCCTCCGTGAGCGACAAGCTGGGGCGTTGCCTGCTCTGTGGGTCTTGTCAGGCGGCCTGCCCGCCCGGCGTCCAGATTATGGACGTATTTATGGACGCGCGCGAGATCGTCAATGAATACCTTGGCCTGCACCCGGCTAAAAAGATGATTTTCCGCTCGTTGCTGACCAAGCCGGGTTTGTTTAACTTTGCCATGCGCGTGGGCGCGCCCATGCAGGGCCTTATGTTCCGTCGCACGGGCGACGCTCAGGGCACGGTCTGCGCGCCCATGCTCAACTTCATGCTGGGCGACCGGCACATGCGCCCCCTGGCTAAAACGCCCCTGCACGCCCGCTATGGCGCGTTGGACGAACCCCGCCGCAGCGGTGGCCTCAAAGTGGCCTTCTTCCCCGGCTGTATGGGCGACAAAATGTATACGGATATGTCCGAAGCCTGCCTCAAGGTGCTGCGCCACCACAACGTGGCCGTGTTCATGCCCAAGGGCATGACCTGCTGCGGTATTCCGGCGCTTTCTTCGGGCGACGCCAAGGGGATGGTGGAGCAGATGAAGGTCAACGTGGCCGCCCTGGAAAAAGGCGACTTCGACTATCTGCTGAGCCCCTGCGCCTCCTGTACCTCCACCATCAAGGAACTGTGGCCCCGCTATGCCGGCCGGCTGGGTTCTGTGGCCCAGCGCAAGGCGGAAGAACTGGCCGCCAAGGCCATGGACATCAACGCCTTTCTGGTGGACGTGCTCAAGGTGCACCCGGCGGAACACGCCCAGGGCAATGCCGTTACAGTCACCTATCACGATTCCTGCCACCTCAAGAAATCCCTGGGCGTGACCAGCCAGCCCAGGGCCGTCATTGCCGCCAACCCGGCCTATGCGCTCAAGGAAATGGACGAGGCAGACCGTTGCTGCGGTTGCGGCGGCTCCTTCAACCTTTTTCACTATGATTATTCGCGGCAGATTGGCCAGCGCAAGCGTGACAACGTTGTGGCCTCCGGCGCCCAGGTGGTGGCTGCGGGCTGCCCGGCCTGCATGATGCAGCTGGAGGATGTGCTCTCGCACAACCATGACAACGTGCGCGTGAAGCACACGGTGGAAATCTACGCCGAAAGTCTGAAATAACACGGCGTACGGCGTCGTGACGTGGGCGGCCTCGCAAAAAGGCCGGGCCGCCCGCGCGAGCCGCGCGGCCTGGCGCCGCGCACAAGGAGAATGCTATGACCCGAGAGGAATTGGTAGCCGCCTTTTCCGCCAAGGCCACGGCGGTGAACGCCGTGGTGCAGGAAATGCCCACCATGGCCGCGGCTCTGCAGTATGTGGTGGACGTCTGTGCCGACAAGGCTCCTGCCGAGCTGCTGGCCGACGAACCCGGCACCGAGCAGGGCCCCCTGGGCCCCAACAAGGTGCCCACCCGCGTCAAACGCGTGGTGGCTGCGCCGGAACTGAACGACGAAGATTTTGCCCAGCTGTCCAAAGCCTGTGAAGAAAAAGGCTTTATCTGTCTGCGCCAGGGCCTGCGCAACTACCTGGCGGGCATTGACGTGGGGCTTTCCACCGCGGTGCTGGGCATTGCCGGCAGCGGTACCTGCCTGGTCAATACGGACAACGAGGACGCGCGCCTTGCGGGCATGATTGCGGAAATTTCTGTGATTCTGCTGCGCAAATCCGCCATTTATCCGGACCTGCCGTCCATTGCGCAACGTCTGCGCGAACGCATGAATGAAGCTCCCGCCACCTACACCACCCTGATCACCGGTCCCAGCCGCACCGCCGACATTGAGCGTGTGGCCGCCGTGGGCGTGCATGGCCCGCTGGAACTGCACATTATTCTTCTGGAGGACTAACCCATGCACGACGCCCTCAAAAGCTCTTCGGGATACCATAAGGAACTGGACAACGCCCTGAAGGACGACTTTCTGCGCCGCACCCTGGACACCTTTGCCGTGGCCTACCGCGCCAACCGCGAAGCCGTCTTCAAGGATGTGGACGAGCGCGCGCTCATCCACAAGATTGCCGAGGCCAAAGACTACGCCTGTCAGCACCTGGAAGAACTCTACACCCAGTTCAAGGCCGAGGCTGAAAAGCGCGGCGTGCATGTACACCGTGCCGCCACTGCCGCCGAAGCCAATGAGATTATCATCCGCATCGCCAAGGAAAACAACGTTAAGCGGGTGACCAAGTCCAAATCCATGACGGCTGAAGAAATTGAGCTGAACCCCGCCCTGGAGGCACAGGGCATCACCGTGGACGAAACCGACCTTGGCGAGTGGATCATTCAGCTGCGGCACGAAGGCCCTTCGCACATGGTCATGCCCGCCATCCACCTTTCGCGCTATCAGGTGGCCGACGACTTTACCAAGGCCACGGGCGAGAAGCAGGATTCGGACATCCAGCGCCTGGTGAAGGTGGCCCGCGTGCAGCTGCGCCGTAAGTTCATCGCCGCAGACATGGGCATCAGCGGCTGTAACTTCGCCGTGGCCGAAAACGGCGCGGTTTCCACAGTGACCAACGAAGGCAACGCCCGTATGGTCACCACCCTGCCCAAGGTGCATGTGGCCATTGCCGGTTTGGACAAGCTGGTGGCCAGCCTGGACGACGCCCTGACGGCCTTGCTGGTGCTGCCCCGCAATGCCACGGCCCAGCGGCTTACCTCTTATGTGACCTGGATGTGCGGCGCGGGCCCCTGTGGGGCCAATGCGGACAACAAAAAGATCATGCACGTGGTCTTTTTGGATAACGGCCGCACGCAGATTGCCAAAGATCCCCTGTTCAAGCAGATCTTCCGGTGCGTGCGTTGCGGCGCCTGCGCCAACGTCTGCCCGGTCTATCGTCTGGTGGGCGGCCACAAGATGGGCTACATTTATATTGGCGCCATCGGCCTGATCCTTACCTATTTCTTCCACGGCAAAGACCGGGCCCGCATCCTGAGTCAGAATTGCATGGGTTGCGAATCCTGCGCCAATGTCTGCGCCGGCGGCATTGACCTGCCCCGCCTCATCCGCGAGGTGCGCAGCCGGCTCAATGCCGAGCAGGGCGCGCCGGTGGAAGCCAACCTGCTTTCCGCCGTCATGAAGAACCGCAAGCTCTTCCACCGTCTGCTCAAATTCGCGAGCTTTGCGCAAAAGCCTTTTACACGCGGCGAACCTTTCATGCGTCACCTGCCCATGGCTTTTCTGGGCAAGCAGGGCTTCAAGGCTCTGCCGGCCATTGCCGGCAAATCCTTCCGCGACCGCTGGCCCGACATCGCGCCCAAGGTGGAAAAGCCGGTCATGCGGGTGGCCCTGTTCAGCGGCTGCGCTCAGGACTTTATTTATCCTGAGGAACTGGAAGCCGCCGTCAAGATCCTGGCCGCCAAAAATGTGGCCGTGGAATTCCCCATGGAGCAGTCCTGCTGCGGCCTGCCCCTGGAAATGATGGGCCAGCGCAGAACCTCCATGGACGTGGCCAAACAGAATATCGCCGCCTTCCGGGGTGGCAACTACGACTACATCATCACCCTCTGCGCCAGCTGCGCCGGGCACCTCAAGCACCACTATCCGGAAATTCTGGAGAAGGACTACTCTACGGTGGAGGCGCAGGAGTTCGCGGCCAAGGTTATCGACTTCAGTTCCTTTGTGCACGACGTACTGGGCCTGAAGCCGGAAGACTTCAACAACTCCGGCCAGAAGGTGACCTACCACGCCTCCTGCCACCTTTGCCGCGGCCTGGGCGTGAAAAAAGCCCCGCGGGAGCTCATCGCCGATGCAGCTGAGTATGTGCCCTGCGAGGAAGAAGAAGTCTGTTGCGGTTTTGGCGGCAGCTATTCCGTGAAGTTCCCCGAAATATCGGCCCAGCTGCTGGAAAACAAGCTGACCCATATGAAGGAAACCGGCGCGGACCGCCTAGTGGTGGACTGCCCCGGCTGCGTCATGCAGCTGCGCGGCGGCGCGGAAAAGAAAGGCCTCAAGATCAAGGTGGACCACATCGCTGAGCTTTTGGCCGAAAACCTGAAAAAATAATCGGGACCTGCGGCGGCCTCTGCCGTCGCGTTCCTGACCAATGCAGAAGGCCGCCCTTTCAGGGGCGGCCTTCTGCATTGGCGACCATGCGCGGCGACGGCAGAAGATATGGGGGTCGACAGAAGGAAGGCAAACCCCCGCTGCTGGCGCCAGTGCGGGGGGGCCCAGGTAACGGTGGCAATAGCTGGCGCAGACCGCACGTGCACGGTCTGCGCCGCATCTCTCCTCAATGGGTTTCGGCGTCCAAGGTCATCTCCGGGATGCGCCGCCAGTACCACTGGCTGACCATGGTGCCGTCGGCCGGATCCCACAGGCCGCTGTGTTCAAAGTAGTCCTGCAGACGCAGTTCCGCTGCGGTTGGGGGCCGCTCCGGCTCCTGAGTCTGGCGCAGGCGAAAAAAAATGACCAGACATTCCAGCAGCGCCAGGCCATCTTCTTCCAGAAGGCAGCCCTGTTCCAGATAGCGTATAAATTCCAGATAAAAAGGGTTCTGCGCGTCCAGAACCGCGGTAAAGCCCAGGCTGTCGGCGCTCAGGACTTCCAGTCCGTCACAAAGCAGTCGGGCCTGGGGCGCCGGGCAGGTTGGTGTCTGCCGCGCAGGCCGCGCGCAGCGCTTCCAGAGCGCGCGAGTAGCATGCAAAAGACATATTCAGACTCCTCTAAGATGAACTTTGAGGAGTCTATATACTATTATGTATTAAAATACAAATATGGGATGGGGCAAAGGCCGAATCAGCGAGGTGTGCGCCGGGGCTGCAGATATTGCGGGCGAAACAGCAGTCGGTATTGGCGTACGGGGGTCAGATGGGGCGGTCTGGTGACCTGTCCTTCAATGGACAGGGGCTTGTCGGAAAGGCCAAAGGGCTGCAGCAGGCCGGAGTTGAGCGCCGTGCCGGAGAGGATGCCGCCGGGCAGGCTGAGCACGGGAATGCTGTCGGCGGCGTTGCCGGCCATAAGCCCGGTGCCGTTGGCCGTAGGCAAGGGCGCACCTACGGGCCGGGCCGTGGCATTGAGCAGACTGGGCACGGGCAGGTCTGTGCGGCGCAGTATCTCCAGAAAATCGTTGCCCGTGCGGCCCACAAAGGTCACCAGCGAACTACCGTCGCCGTAGACCAGCAGGCTTACGGGCATGGTGCCGCCGTGGATGCCCATGTACGTGGGGCGCGCGCCGGCGGGCATAATGGTCCAGCCGTCTTCGGTGGAGGCGGCTGTGGCAGGGGCGGCCGGGGAAAGAGCGTCGCGGTCGGGATTGGTCCTGTTCCGGGGCGCGGTTCTTGCCGGGGGATCAGTCTGGTCGTCGTAAGCAGTGCGGTTTTGTCCTGAGTTATGGGGGGCAGCAGCCTTGGGGGGGATGGCCTCG
>OGPR01003085.1_pt1 | contig 10357 bp, 8 predicted proteins | sample 1552981 | NCBI WGS metagenome assembly OGPR01 (sample SAMEA2580260, study PRJEB22360) | human gut metagenome | biome: human gut; feature: human-associated habitat; material: faeces | place: Denmark | collected 2008/2010 | reverse complement strand
CTTTTGATACCACGTCCATAGGAGCTATGCACCGCATGGGCGTGGAGACTTCATTTCAATTCTTAACTTCTTGATTTTTTTTATGATAAGGCGTACACTTATTCTACTGATACGAAAGGTAGGTTTGTTATGTCCACAAAAAAGATTACACTTCCAACACATTTTATTGACTTACATTTACATCTTGACGGTGCAATTACACTAGATATTGCAAAAGTACTTGCAAAACTTCAAAATCAAACGCTTCCCTCATCCTCCGATGCCGAGCTTTCTAAGCTTCTTAGCATCCCTCCTGACTGCGAGGACTTAAACGAATATTTGCGCCGCTTTGATCTTCCAATCTCACTATTACAGACAAAGGAAAGCATCAGCGAGGCTTTTTATCTAGTTCAAGAAAAGCTGATCGCACAAAATGTCATCTATGCAGAGCTTCGATTTGCCCCTCAATCCTTTATGCAAAGAGGCTTAAGCCAGCGCAAGGTCATTGAAGCTGCCCTTGATGGACTTTCTCGGTCTCATCTTTCTAGCAGCATCATTCTCTGCTGCATGCGTGGACCGGAACGTGAAAAAGCCAATCTGGAAACAGTTCAGCTTGCAAAAGAATATCTTACAACTCACGATGGCATTACTGCACTTGACCTTGCCGGTGCAGAAGGCTTGTTTGCGACAAGCGATTATAGAGAACTGTTTTCCCTTGCATCAAAGCTAGACGTGCCATTTACACTGCATGCCGGAGAAGCTGCTGGTGCCGACAGTGTGCGCTGTGCAATTGAGATGGGTGCCCGTCGCATTGGCCATGGTGTGCGCGCCTTTGAGGATGATGCACTTTTGTCACTTTTAAAGGAAAATCAGATTCCTCTTGAACTTTGCCCCACCAGCAACCGCCAAACGAAGGTTGTTTCTGATATGAAGACCTATCCGCTCTCAGATTTTGTAAAGCGGGAACTGGCAGTCACCTTAAATACCGATAATCCAGCGATCTCAAGCACAACGATTGCAAATGAGTTTGCCTACGCCCAGTCTCTTGGCATCACACTTGCACAGGAAGAAAAGATGCTTTTAACCGCTGTAGATGCCGCCTTTACAGACAAGGCTACAAAAGATAAATTAAAACAGTTGCTTTGCAAATCCAATTCAATTGAATAAATTTGATAAAGAAAAAATATCGACTTCCAATTATGATATCTAACGATTGGAAGCCGGTATTTTTCATTTTAAATATTGTTAATATCACTTATTTACTTTTCGGTTTTACTCGTGTCGCAGTGCCTCAATTGGGTTTAGATTTGCCGCTGAAATGGATGGCAGTAAACCAAAGACAACTCCAATCAATGTAGAAAATCCAACTGATACTACGATGGATGTACCATTGATTGCAACTGGTGTAGAGGACATCTTCGAAATCACCTCTGCCAGTCCGATTCCTGCCGCTACACCGAGCAAACCACCCATACTGGTAAGGATTGCCGCCTCGGTTAAAAACTGTCCTAGGATTCTGCCCTTTTTGGCTCCGATTGCCTTCTTTAAACCAATCTCCTTTGTACGCTCTGTAACAGAGACAAGCATGATATTCATGACACCAATTCCTCCGACAAGAAGGGAGATGCAGGCAACCCAGATTAACATGCTGTTAGTAGAGCTTTGCATATCCTGCAGTTGCTTTGCCTGCTGCATCAGATCCTCTGAGCGATATGTAATACTTGAATCAGACACATTCATGTTCTGGTTCATAATATTTGCTGCAGCCTTTCCTGCTGCCGCCATCTCATCTGCTCCGCTTGCCTGCAAAACAAGATTCTGCGCTTCGTCAAACTTATAGATTGTTCCCCATACGCCCTTTGGAATATAGATATTACCACTTGAGGAACCACCCTGATAATATGTCCAGTATTCTTCCTCTGAGTTAATAACAAGTTCGCTTTGACCAACCTGCGTACATACACCCACTACTGTAAATGGTTCTCCATATATCTCAATTGTTTTTCCAATTGGATCTTCATCTGGAAACAATGTACGCAAAACTGCCTCATCGATAACTGCCACCTGACGCTTTTTTTTGCTGTCCTCCTGAATAATTTCACGCCCCTGCATTATCTGATAGCCTGCTGTGCCAAAATAATATTGATCAATGCCAAGCACCGTACAGCTGCTTAACGACTGATTATTATAAAAAACAACACTATTATACTCGGAACGCACCTGATAAAATGCAGCACGCAGCACGTTTGGAATTTGCAAAATCTCCTGACGCGTATCCTCATCAAAGAGCGGTACACCCTCTGGTGATGGATTCCATGTGCTGATCTCATATGTATAATCATCCTGTGACAGCTGAACCTTTACCGTATGACGGTTATTGCCCATCATGTTCTGCTTGATTAATTCATTTGTTCCTTCAATGGTAGAAACAATAGCAATAATGGCTGCAATACCGATGATAATGCCAAGCATTGTCAGAAACGAACGCAGTTTATGTGACCAGATTCCCTGAAAGGATAATCGTATATTTTCAAACATTTACTGATCCACCTCCCCATCATCTGCCATGCTTTCATTGTACATCATGCCATCATCCGCCATACTTGCATCATACATCATGCCATCATCTGCCATACTTGCATCATACATCATTCCATTGTCATACATGCTTGCATCCATATCTGGATTCATACCTGGATCCATCTGTCCATTGCTGTCATCACCATACTCACTTGTCGTCTTAACACCTTCCTTTACAGTCTTTCCAAATGGTACTGCAATCATATCATCATTTGTTAATCCTGATTTGATCTGGTAATAGCTGCCATACAGACTCTTTCCAATCGTGACATAGCGCTTTTCAAGAAGACCAGTCTGTTGATTTCTCGCATACACAAAGTATCGATTATCTTCCTTCTTTACATACATCTGACTTATATAAAGAGAATCAGCATCACCCTGAGTCGTCAGGCTGATATCAACATAAGCGCCATTTGTAAGTCCCTTTCCATCCTCTGGCGTAATATATGCTACAAACGGATAATATGAAAGATTTGGATTCTGTGAACCTCCCATCGTATTTGTAGTTGGATACTCAGAAACTTCTGTTACTACCGCTGTACAGAAAATTGATGAATCATTCACCCAGCTGTTGCATGAAATCTCCATTCCCGGCACAAAAGTATCAAGAAGATCCTCTGTGACTGTTCCCTGAACATAATATCCTTCGCCTCCGTTAATAACGGCAAATGGCTCCGAATAATCAATATCATCCATATTTTGCAGTTCTTCCACTGTTCCCTTTACGGTACTGCAGATAGTTGCGCTTTTTGCCAGCTCTTTTTGCTGCTTTGCATATTCAAGCTCTAACTTTCTGCGCTCCAAATCCATATCACGCAGACTCTCCTTCTGAGACTGAATCTCCTTCGCAAGTTCTTCTGCTGTGTAGCCGCTAAAATCCTCATTCTGGAATGTTGGAAGTGAGATATCAGCTGGTGCTGATCCCTTGCTGTCATCATCTCCACTGCCTGCCGCCGTCAGTGTATGACGCACAGATGCTGTTGCCAGCATTGCCGTGCGCTCCTCTGTGATATTATATGCGCTCTGTGTGCCAGACTCTGTCGATGGTTCTGAAGATGGAATTGTTGGCTGCACATAATTAGGATTTGCCTCTGTCTTTGTTGCACCGCATACACTGCACTGGTAATAATTCCACGGACTTGTCGTGCCGCCATCATAAAATACATACTGATGTGCATTCGGATCTGGGTCAGTCTGCTGCGTTTCAATCACACCACATACTGAACACTGTCTAACAAGATATCCTTTTGTCACACATGTTGCAGGGTTATTTACAATATCTACAAATACATGATCTGCCTTTTCACCCTCCTGCACAATATAGCCATCACCGCATCCGTCGCAACGATATGTTACAATTGACGGCGACAAACATGTGGCCTCTGTGCGGCTTTCTTCTATATAATTATGTGTATGAATAATCGGCTTATCATCCTCAGAAAGAATCATCTTTGATAAATCAAGATCATACGCCGGCATTCCACTCTCATTATAAAAACGAATTGTTGCATATTTTTTCTCACTTACAAGCTTACGGATCAGTGCATTATCAAGCTTTGCATCAGCACCGCAAAGGAACAAATATGGTGACTGTTCGCTTCCATCACCACTTGCTGCCTGCTCTATTTTTGTAATTTCTTTTCCAATCAGCTGTTCTCCATTTGCGCCTGTCGGATCAGGTGCCGTGGTCGGTTCTGGCGTTGATTCCTCACTTGGCTGTGTACTCGGATTTTCTGAACTTGACTGCTCTGGACTAGATTCCTCTGTGCTTGACTGCTCCGCAGACGATTCTGAAGATGAGCTTTGAGATGGACTTTCCGAGGACGGCTCAGTACCTGTAGGCTGCTCTGCACTCGTCTGCTCACCGCTTGACTCCTCTGGCTTTGTTGGCTCTTCACTGCTTGATTCCTGTGATGAGGTCGGCTGCTCAGAAGAACTTTCCTGTGCAGATGAACTCTCCTCTTCGGATGAGCTCTCTTTTTCACTTGAGCTTTCTTCTTCGGATGAACTCTCTTCCTCACTTGAGCTTTCTTCTTCGGATGAACTTTCTTCCTCACTTGAGCTTTCTTCTTCAGATGAACTCTCCGTTGGCTCTTCCCAGCCCGGATCCCATCCTGGATCCCAGCCTGGATCAAAATCACCCGGATTAAACGGTGCTGCCGGTGTTGTCTTCTGCAATTTGTCCAACCGTTTAAAACCATCTGAAATCTCAAGAACCTTTTTCTGAATCTGAATATCAAGGTCCTGCAAATTCAAATTGTCCATTGTTGTGTCCATCTTTAAAATAGGATCACCAATATTTACCTTGTCGCCTTTTTTCACTAAGACCTCTGAAATTTTCTGTGAGGTCGTAACACTTATTTGCTGGCGCTGATTATTGACAACCTGTCCATACATATACATATCGGAACCATAATCGGATGTCGATATGCTGCTGACAGGAACAACTTTTACATATGTATTTGCCTGCTTATTTTTCTGATACACATATACACCGGCTCCGCAGCTTCCTACTATCAGCGAAGGTACCAGAATATAAACTGCTAATTTTTTCATACTGCCCTCCATTTGCCATATCTATATTATAATGCTTGATACCAGATTGCTACGTGCTTTGCACTCCCGCAATCTTCAAAAACATTCGTAATCCGCTCATTGTTCTGCAATCTGTCCATCGCGGATGTGAATGACACGCTGCGCATGTGATGCAATTTCTGAATCATGTGTAATCATAATAATCGTTACACCTTCCTCGTGAAGACTCTGAAAAAGCTCCATAATCTGTGCACCAGACTTGGAATCAAGCGCACCTGTCGGCTCATCCGCAAGCAAAATTTTGGGATGATTGGAAATGGCTCTTGCAATAGCTACTCGCTGACACTGTCCACCTGACAGCTGTGTCGGTTTATAATTCATACGGTCTTCCAGTCCGACACGCTTTAGCGCCTGCGCGGCAATCTCCTTTCGCTTTCGCTTTGGTATTCCTGCATATGTCAGCGGAAGACACACATTTTCAAGTGCCGTCTGCTTCATCATCAAAAAGAAACTCTGAAATACAAATCCAATCGTATTTAAACGCACAGTTGAAAGTGCATTGTCTTTATATTTTAAAATGTCCTTTCCATCCAGATAAAAGCTTCCTGAAGTTGGCTTATCCAAGCATCCGATAATGTTCATTAGTGTTGATTTTCCTGAGCCTGACGGTCCCATGATTGCCACATACTCGCCTTCCTCTACACTAAAATTGACATTTTTTAAGACGGGCATTTCCTGCTTTCCCTGAAAATAACTTTTATTTATATCTTTTAGCTCTAACAGCATATTGCCTGCCCCCTTACTCCATCACATTCATCGCACCGGCATTTCCTGCATCGCCCTGATTTTCACCATTCTCCATGCTGTCCGGCAAAATAGCCTCCATACCTTCCTGTGTCAGTTCATCTGGAAAAGCAATGTAGTCATCCTCTGTCAGTCCTTCAAGAATCTGGTACTCAAGCATTTCCTCATCAATCTCACCAACACTTATCTCTTTCTTGCATACCTTTTGATTATCATCACAGCTCCACACATAGTAAGTATTCGTCTCATCATCTGATACTACATAATAGTTTGGAATCCAAAGACCTGTCTTTTCCTCGGTTTCTCCAGTATCCTCCTCCATGATTACATGCTGTCCAAGCATCAAATCCATTGCCTCATTGACAGTCACATAGAAGTGATACTTGCTGCTCTCTGCTGAGGAATCAGAATAACCATTATTATTGTTATCTGTTGCCGGCTCTGTCTCTATTTTGCTTACAACACCAGTATATATCTTATCCTCATCAGCTCTTGGACGAATTACCATCTGCTCACCCACATATAAGCTGTAAATATTCATTTCATTGCAGGTTCCCTTAATTCTGTAATCACCAGTAGCCAGAATTGTCATAAATGCATTTGAACCAGAAGAACCATAATTATATGAATCACCGCTGCCTGATGAATCAGAATTGATACTTTTTACAATACCGTCAATATCTGAATAGACAACTGCATTATCAACGTTTTTCTCCAGCTGCGCACGCTCCAGCTGCTTGACACTTATATTATATTCCTGCTTATGAATTGAATTTTGTGCTGAAAGAATCTGAAGATTATACGCCTGCTTCTCAGACTCCTTTGCCTTAGATGCCTGAACATTCAGCTCATTTAACTGCTGGTTCATCGTCTGGAGTGTATTATTCATCTCCTCTAATTCCAGATCAGCCTCCTGAATCTTTTGCTTCATTGCCTCAACATCATAGGAAAACAGAGGATCACCCTTTTTCACTTCATCGCCAACTTCTACAAAAGTCTCCTTGAGCTGCTTATCAGAATCAAGCTTGATATCCTTTGACTCCTGCGGATCTACAACACCGACAAGGCGCGTCTTTATGCCAAGTGCACCCTGATCCATAATGTCAGACACCTTGCTCATATAAACAGATCCTTCTGCAGACTCTGCAGATGCCGATTTTTCCTGATTATAATAATTTTTATAATAATACAAGCCGCCGCCTGCAGCAGCAATTAAAACAAGACCGATTAAAACGGTTCTTTTTCTCATACTTTCCATCCCTTCCCGCAATGCGGTTTGTTGTTCTTTTTTTAATTTAGATACAGTATATCACTTTCTGACAATATTTAAAAGTGTTCAATTCTTACGATAAATTTAAAATGTAATTTCAGTTATTAACTTTTCTTTAAGGCAAAAACCAAGAAAGGCCAAAACCTCATTCAAAGCGAAAGAAAGGTTTTGACCTTTTGGCAGTTTTGTATTATGATAAAAGAGATTAGAAAAATTACATTTTGATTTTTTGATTTCAAATAATTTTAAATAAAATCTATACTCGAAAAGGAGTTCTCTATGGCAGCATCAAAAAATTTGTCCAAAAAAGAAATTGAGATTCTCTCAATTCTCGCTCATGCCGAAAATCCAATGACGATCTCCGATATTGTTGCAACAAACAGCGCATACACCACCAATATCGTTCAACCAATCATTCATAAGCTCTCTGATTTGGGACTCGTTGAGGTCGACTCCATTGTTTTCCGCAAAAAGTCCTTCGCCAGAGCATTTCGCATTGCCGATAATTCCAAAAATGTCCTGAGCGGCATGTTCTTGGAGGAGTACCAGTCCTTTCGACAGCTTTTTGCAGACAGCTATCTTCTCGCTCCCCTTGTGGAATCCGAGCTAAAAAATCCACAAGATTCCCAGGCAGAAATTGAGCGTTTGGAAAAGATTTTGGAAGCTGCCAAAAATAAGCTGCGTTGATTCTGTTATATTGATTCTGTTATGGCTGTAAAACATGAAACTGTGCATCTTTCTCTAGCATAGTTTCCTTTTCCAGCCAAAATACAGCATCGCCATCCTCTGTTCTTCCGGTAAAGAAAATCTGGTTCTCATCAACTCCAATGCACTGGGAATCGGGCATTCCATCAACAAAAATAATCTGTTGCAGTTCCAGATTTTCTTTCTCGTAAATGGCCACAAACTCTTTTATTTCTTCCTGTGTCGCTACACTTCCCTGAAAATAAAAATAGTCAGCGTCTGTGGACAGAAAGCTATACAACCAAAATTCATCGCGATCCGATATTCCAAATTCATTCTTATTACCCGACAGCAGTGTCCCAATCTGTTCTACCTGCTTTAAATCTAGGCTGATCTGAAATAGCTTTCCATTGTCCATTCCAATAAAACCCTCTTCCCACGGTATAAAAAAGAGAATATTTTCTTGCTTAAAGCGTCTTGCTGTCGTTTTTTCCGTCTTGGAATCATAGACAAACAAATACGTCACATTCTCCATACCACACCAACCATATACAAAATCGCCATACGGATAGATCTCGAAAATCGCATTGCCCTGTACCTCTGCAATCGGGACCGGATCTCCTCCATCTAGTGGCACCCAGTACACTCCTTCTGTCTCTGTTAATTTTGCAGGATCTGTTACATGTGTAACATAATATACATTTCCTCGCTGAATGCAAAAGCGAGACGCATTTTCCATTTTTAAATTCATTTTTTCGCGACTGCTACCATCTTTTTTGACTGAATATAAATCATCTCCTGCATATGTCTTGCCATCTTCTCCTATGCCTTGTATCGCAAAATTCGCATATAATGTATCCTCATTTTCTTGAATTCCGCTGAACATAGTAATATTTCCAACTCCAACATAAGCCATGCACAATTCCTTCTTCTCGCTCGATTTTTCCTTACCGTGCAAGCAATCTGGGCGAACACAAAGTGGTATCAACTTTTCACGTTCAAAGCTACAAAAATAAATATACTCGCCAAGGCGAATATAATATCCATTGTCGCCTTTTGCAATTTTTGAAATATGATTTCCACCATAATATGACCAATCCCAGTCGGTTTCTGAATTATATGAAATTTCGTTTATATCTATATCCAGTTCTTTTTGATAGTTTTCCAACTGCAAGGTATAATCTTCTTCCTCAAAGATTGTTGCTTCCTGAGCATTTATTTCGCCCGGAATTTGTATTATGCATGTCATTATCCCTAGATTTACTAACATCGTGAGTAAAATTTTTCTCTTTTTTGATTTTTTTTTCATCTTTTATATCTATTCCTTTCACTTCACTCAAGCACAAAATATTATAAAATGACTGCCTGAGTTTTTTTCTTATAATTCTTATTATATGGATCTCAATACTACAAACCATAGTGAAAAGGGTACACTATTTAACTTACTAGATAACCTTTTATATGTGTAGTTTTCTTTGTCGTTCACAAATAAGTATGACTTTAATCACGTAATCTTATCTTTATATAAACAATCTCATTTATGACTTAGGTGTTCAGTCAATGCCATCTCTCCTTATAATTTTCTAAATCTTTTAGTTCTTAAAGCGTTGTCATGAACACCTTCGACACATCTGCTCAGGCGATATTAAATAAACTTTTTGAAAATCTCGCAAATACTTTTTGATCTTAAGCTTCTTTTTTTAACCTGAAACACTTTATAATGCTATTGACGGCTATAACACTCAAAAAAGAAACAGCAACTTTAAAATAATTAAAGTTCATCATGATATCTACTATCCAACTTTTAAAGCAACCACCATGAAATATTTTATTTGTTGCCTACTTAAAATAATAGATCGCCTCTACTTTCCATTTTTAATCTTGTATCGCCATAATATCATTTTAAAAACAAAGGAACCGTTATTATCGGTTCCCTGTTTGTTTTCTATAAAATTATTTACGTAATTGCCCTTTCCAAGCGTTTACAGTATGGGTACTTAATGCATCATAAAATGGATACCCATATGTACTGCTAACTACCTTTGCAGATACTTCCATCTCTCCCGCATAACTGCTACTGCTAGCTTGTGTTACTAATGTTTGATTCGACTTATTTTTTGAATACGCCTGAACATGTACTGCAATGTAACTGCTATTTGCTGGAACTGTCTTTGTTGTTGCGATAGCTGCTGCTGTTGAACAATTTAACGTATACGAACACGTCATTCCATCTACTGATACAGATCCAGATGATGCCCATGCATTTACTGATCCCACTGTTAGTAAGCTTGCTCCTACTACTGCTGTTAAAATGTTTTTTAACTTCATACTGTTACCTCCATTTTTATTTTTTAGGAACTAACTTCTTTTGGTAAAGAAGTAGTAACTACTTTTAAAATTTTTCTAACTTCTAGCGGTAATTATATTATATTTTAAATATCGTTTTTTGTCAATAATTCTTTTGACTTTTTTATAATTTTATATTATTATACAAATATAATCTAT
>OGPR01003076.1_pt1 | contig 10408 bp, 8 predicted proteins | sample 1552981 | NCBI WGS metagenome assembly OGPR01 (sample SAMEA2580260, study PRJEB22360) | human gut metagenome | biome: human gut; feature: human-associated habitat; material: faeces | place: Denmark | collected 2008/2010 | reverse complement strand
TCATCGCTCCATGGACGGCCATGATCCAAAGTGCGCAACTTTTCGGGCACTACCGGAAGAAGCAATCCGAAGATATGATTCGGGTTTGTAATTACGTTGTTAGAGATAAGCCTGAGAAAAGGGAGACGGTTAAACCCGATGGGAACGAGCCAAAGGCTACAACTTTAAAGAAACACTATTACGAAATGCTGCGTTTCTTTGAATATGAAATGTCGGAAAGCGCGGAGAACATTGGCAATGGTTCACTGCTTATAGTGCATGGTTTCTCATTCGGTGATAAGCATATTGTTCATGCCTTGAAGAGAGCGCTGGAAAATCGTGAGCTACTTGTTATCATTGTGGCTTATACAGACAATGATGTCGAAGTAATTAAAAGAAATCTCAAAGATTTGGCTGAGAGAAAGAATCTGCGTTTTCTGTGCCCAAAAAACTTTTCTTTCCATGGAGAGGAATTTAGTCGATTGGACCTTAATAACTTTAATAAAATTATTGCCGGAAAATTGAAGTGTGCCTAAGGATGAAGAAATTTGTGAAGCAGGGTGAAAAGGAGCTCGGTGTTGTTGTATCAGTTGACTCCGACGAAGCAGTAGTAGGTATGTACAATGTGACCAATGGTGCTTCGTATTTCATAGATGGGGAAGAGATTAATGGTATAAAAGTCGGTGCTTATGCGATTCTTAAACAGGGTCGGAATCGTATTGTAGTAACGGTTTTATCGGAAAAAGTACGTGACCAGTTAAACACCATTAATTCAAAGGAGTTCGACAACCGTTTTCATGCTCAATCGATTCAGAGAATAGTAAGAGTCAAATCTCAGGGTGTAATAAAGGAAGGACAGTTTTCCGTAACGAGTTCTACTGTTCCTATGGTAGGTAATGTCCTTGTTTCTGCATCTTCTGAAGATATCGCAGCTATTTTTTCGCGTGGTGTTGATGAGGAGAAGTCCGTAACTATTGGTCGTTCGCTCATGGAAAATCAGCCGATTAGAATTCCGATTAACGATTTTTTTGCTTCACATATCGGTATTTTCGGCAATACGGGAAGCGGTAAATCAAATGCTTTGCACAAACTTTATCTTGAACTATTCAGTTCTCCGTATGGTAATGCTGCTTTAGGGAAAAGCATTTTTGCGGTTATTGATTTTAACGGTGAGTATGGAAGCGGAAAAGTATTTGGAAAGCATCAAGTAAATGTTTTTGATGGTGCGAAACGAAAAATTTTGATTGACGAAAATATTTTCTTTAATGCTAACGTATTAAAAATACTTGCTAAAGCTACCGAAAATACACAATCTCCATTTCTGTCTAGAACTTTAAAACAATGGGAGGAGCATGAGAAGAATATATGCTCTGATATGCAAATAGGACTTTTAAAAAAATGTTTGCAGCGTCGTGATATCGCGCTCGTGGAGGAGTGGCGTAGCGTAGCAAGAGACGTGCTTCAAGAAAATTCCGACGATAAAATTGATTGCATGAATGTACTTGAGACAGTTTCCTTATTCAAAGGAGATAGCTTGTCTTATTTAACTAATGCTGGGACTGGATTTATTAATCAAGGGCGTTCTTTAGATGAGGTATCTTCTCTTAAGAAAAACGATAACTCTGGAAAGTATGTGTCATGTATTCCGTCTAGTGATTTGAAACTTGAAGCTATAGGACAAGAATTAGAAGGAAAAGGTAAATCTCTTGATTTATTTGATTCTTTTTTGGTTTTTATAAAATTTCAAAAAATATATGATGCAATGTATAAGGGAATGCAGCTTGAATGGTTAAAGCCCGTAGTGGGAAGGTTAGAGAGGCTTTTCTCTTCTGTTAAGAAATACGCTGAGATAATAAAAAACGTCACTGAATGTTATACAAAAGGAATAAGCGTCTTTAATCTAAAAAATGTTGATACAGAGTGTAAAGAGACTTTTGCTCTGTTGCTTTCAAAAATGCTATATGAAAATAAGAAAAATGATTCGAATTGTGCTTCCGTTCATCTGATAATTGATGAGGCTCATAATATTCTCAATTCTTTCAAATCAACTCACTCTGATGTGTGGGAAGACTATCGTCTAACTACTTTTGAGACAATGATCAAAGAGGGACGAAAATACGGCTTTTTCCTTACAATTGCATCTCAACGTCCTGCAGATATTTCTCCGACAATTATGTCTCAGATTCACAACTACATCATTCATAAATTAGTGAACGACAAGGATTTGCAGATGCTGGAAAATACGATGCCAACTTTGGATGCTTTCTCTAAATCACGAATTCCCACTTTAGGAAAGGGTGAGGCCGTATTGACTGGACGTGCATTTGGAATGCCATCGTTGATTAAAGTTGATTATGAGGAGTATTCGCGTCCTGATTCTGATGATGTCGATTTGATCGCAGCGTGGAGTGAGAATCCTGAAGCGTCTAAGTGATGTTTTATAGGTGGTATAGTCGCCGTGATGCATGCTTGATTTGCTGTATGGCGAAGTAAATTCGCTATGTAGTAGGGTCTGTCTAGTGGGGGCATATTTGTTTTTTAGTGTGAGCATTAGTATGTGGCAGTTTGAAGGCGAAACGGAGGAATCACCATGGACGCTGGCAAGAAAATCCTGCTGGACCTATTGACCGGTTCGCTTCGGTTCGTGGTTCCGGTGTATCAGCGCAGATACTCATGGGGCGAGACGCAGTGCCGGCAATTGTGGGCTGACATCGTAACGGCCGGCCGGCATCCTGACAGAACCCATTTCACCGGGTCGATCGTATGGATGCAGGAGGGCGGCATCGGCCCGGACGGCGTCAGCCGTTGTCTGCTCATCGACGGTCAGCAGCGGCTCACCTCGGTGCCCCTGCTGCTCATCGCCTTGGCAGAATACGCCCACGAACACCCGGGGAACCTGCGCTTCTCCACAGACATGATCATCGACCGCGGTTATCTTGTCGACAAGTATGCGACTGGCGAAGGCCGCTGCAAGCTGACGCTTTCCGGCGACGACCGGGACGTGCTGCGCGGCATGTGCGACCATGTGCTTGCCCTTGACCGGCCGAATCATGGGAACCAGGCCGGAACAACGTCCCGGCTGGAAGCGAACCTCGATCTGTTCCGTTCCCTGGTCGCCGCAATCGATGACGTGAACACGGTGTGGAACGGACTGCAACGCCTTGAAGTCGTGTCCGTCACCCTGGACCAGGGACGCGACGAACCGCAACTGGTATTCGAGTCGATGAATTCCACCGGGCTTGATCTGGAGACTTCCGACCTGGTACGCAACTACATGCTCATGGGATGCCCCATAGCCGAGCAGAACGCCCTGTACGCCGACTACTGGCTGCCCATGGAGCGTGTGCTCGGCAGTCTCTCATTCGACGCGTTCCTGCATGACTGGATGGTCGTCACGTTGAAGAGGCCCGTGTCCAAGAACCGATACATGTACTCGGAATTCAAACGTTTCGCAGCCGACAGCTCCCTGCCGCGCATGGAACGCACACGCGGGCTTCTGGAGAACATGCTGGAATATGCCGGGTATTATGCCGCCATCAAAGGCATCGCGTCTGCCGGCAGCGGCGACGCGAACGTGGACCGCCGTCTCGCCTCGATCCAAACCCTGAACAGCACTGTTACGGATCCGATGCTCCTGTACATGTTCGCGGCATGGAAGCATGAACGCATAACCCGGGACGGGCTGCGGCGCATGCTCGCGGATCTCGAATCGTATCTGTTCCGCCGAATGGTCTGCTCGGTATCCAGCAACGGACTGAACAAGCTCGTCCCGTCGTTGATCGCCAAGCTCGAATCAGCGGAAGATGATCCGGCCGAAACCTTCGCCGCGCTGCTCCTCACCGAAACCGCCAAAGCCACGCGCATGCCCACGGATAAGGAATTCAGGCAGGCACTGCTCGGCGAGAATCTGTACCGCCCTGCCTCGCGCTGCAAATATCTGCTCGCCGGATTGGAAAACCACAACCATCCCAAGGACCCGCGGTCCTTCGACGAATACACCGTCGAACACATCATGCCACAGAACGCCATGGCGCATGCCGAATGGCGCGATATGCTCTCCGACCCCGGCCGATTCCCGCTGCTGGTGAACAGTCTGGGCAATCTGACATTGACCGCATACAACTCGGAACTCTCCGACGGAACATTCGAACAGAAGAAGAACCGTGCGATCGGCGGGTATAGTAGCGAATACCTGTCCATTTCCGCCGAACTGCACGACGCTACGCAATGGGATGAACAGGCGATCGCGCGGCGCGGCGTGCGACTTGCCGATCTTGCATTGCAGGTGTGGACAAGCCCCACAGCGGGGGAACAGGCTATGCAGACTCTCCGCAGCAGGAACTTGAGCCAAGGAGAGCGCGAACAGAATGCCGTCGATTTCGCCGACTTATGCAAGAGAGGGATCCTTACAGCCGGTGACATGTTGGAAAGTCGGTATGCCGGCGTAACCGCCACGGCAACCGTAACCGAAGACCATCGCATTCGCCTGTCCAACGGCGAGATATTCGATAGCCCATCCGGCGCGTTCCGCCGCGCCAGAATGCTCGAAACCGGCGAGAACAAGCAGATCAACAACGGTTGGACAGTGTGGAAAGTCGCGGACGGCAGAACCTTGGACGAACTGCGGCAAGTCAGCAACAATATCTCACTGCGGCGCAGCTTCTGGAATGGCCTGTATAGATATGCTGCAACGCGGCCCGACTTTGTTGCTGTATACGGCGACCCATCCGGTCGCAAGACGAACAGCGACACATGGATCAGCTTCGGCGTAGGCTCGGGGTTCTGCCACCCGGATGGAGCGTTGAATATTCGAGACGGCTACATTACGGTCGACCTGTATTTCATCGACACGTTCCAGTACACGAAACTTTACGGCATGAAGGATTCCGTTGAACGGATGCTGTCTGCTTTGGGCGAGGCGACTTGGGACGAGCCGGAAGCCGACAAGAAGAACCGCCACCTTTTGGTACGGCATGATGTGGATTTCTCCGGCGGTATGACGGAAGCCTACCAATGGATGACGGACGGGTTGCTCGCCATGCGCAGCGTGTACGATCTGCTTGTCTGATTGCTCGATCTGCTACGTGTTCAGCACTGTATAGAATGAGCATAACCATCCGAAAAGAGGCCGCCATGAAATACGGAATGAGGACACCCAGCTGGAAGAAGAGCCTGTCCGCGCGCACGAAGGGGCTTGCCGCCCGTGCGGTCAAGCGTGCGCTGATTCCCGGTTACGGCAAGAAGGGCATGGGCTGGCTGCATCCCAAGCGCAAGCTGTACAACACCATCTACAAGAAGACCACGTTCAGCCTGTTCGACCTGTTCAAGTAACCGGGGCTAGGGGGGGGGAATCACATGTGTTCCAATCCAGACACGTACGAGTTCCGACTTTCATTAGACCTTCCTCAACAGAGCGCCGTTCCTACTGATACGTTTTCTGCCTTGCGGGAAATCCATGAATATTCAGCGGAGAACGGCCCGCGTTTCCACACGGCTGCTGAGATGTTTGATTCTCTGGGAATATGACAGGTCCCGCCATGCGAACATTGCGCATGGGGGGGGGGATCTGTCTTTTCCGTTATTGCTTAGCTGGCAGCGCTCAGACGAGCATGGCCTCGATGTTGTTGCCTTCCGGATCGTGCACGAAGGCAGCGTAGTAGGTCGGGCCGTAGTTCAGACGCGGGCCGGGCTGTCCACCGACTTCGTTCGTATCCTCGTTATCCTCGGCACTTTCGTCGTATTCTTCGCTGAACGAGTATCCCAGATTGCGCGTCATCGCATTCTCGATCACGTCATAGGCCCACATGCGTTTGTCATCATATCGAGCGAAAGCGAGTGTGCTGGAAATCAACAGCATGCTGTTCAGTGGTTCCCATTGCCGCATGTCCTTGTCGTTCTCAGCCTGTGCAATGGCGTCCAACGGCACGTAGCGTTTGAGCAGACCGTAGACGGAGAAACTGGCGGCGAGCACGATCGCCATCCACGGGAACGTCGGTGACTGCGCAGTGAACATGCCCACGCCCAGCGCCACGTTGAGCAGAGGCGTAGTCAGGTACGCGATTGAGGTCTGCAGCGCCTGGCCGTTGACCACCAGATATATGTACAGCAACCAATTCACGCTGATAGCCGTGGTGGCGGCGAGTTCCAGCGCGAACAGCCTTTTGCTCCGCTGTGCGCGTCAAAGCGCGGCGATCGCGCGATGATATGCGCGATAGCGGCGGAACGCCATCAGCAGCGCAATCATGACCACCAGCGTGGCGATCAGCCGATACGCCAGCACGCCCCAGCCGATATTGGAAACGAGCGGCGCGGCAATCCCCATCCGCGTCTGCTCGACAGCACGAACCGAAGTCATACCCGCCACCATAGTGCCTGACGTGTCACTGCCGTGCGTGTGCTCACACGGCATTTGTTAGAAGCTTTTCCGGGAATCGAATACAAGTTATCCCCGACCCAATACGGTCTGATTATCTCAGCACCGCTCCCGAATGAAATCGAAGATCATATCGAACACCTGCGGGCTCCAGAAGTCGCGCTCGTGTTCTGCGCCGTCGATCAGCACCAGCCGCGAGTCCACGCCGTGTTCGAGAAGCCTCTTGTGCATCTTGACCGACTGCCGGTAGGGGACCACGGTGTCGGCGGTGCCGTGCAGCAGCATCGTCGGCGGATAGGCCACCCCGTCACGCGCCTGCAGGTACGGGCTCATGTCGGCCGCCCGGCGGCGCACGTCGCCGCTCAATCCGGTTTCATGGGTCGCCCCGACCACTGCGGCGAACGGGCCGAAATAGTACAGCCGGAACGGGTCATCTTCGTTGCCGAACGCGTCGATCGCCTCCATCATGTCGGTGGGCGGGAAGCAGCTGACCACGAAGCTCACCGCGTCGCTTTCGGTGGCATAACTGCCGTCTTCATACCGCGGGTCGTCGGCAGTGAGTCCCACCAGCAGAGACGTGTTGCCGCCGGACGACGTGCCCCAGATGCCCAGCCGCTCAGGGTCGATGTGCCACTGCCGCGCGTTCGCCCGTAGGTACCGGATCGCCGCCTTGACATCCTTCAGATAGGCAGGGAACACGGCACTGGCGTCACGCGAGGCGTTGCGATGGTTCACCGTCGCCACCACGAATCCCTCTCGCGCCAGTTCGGATAGCTGCGGGATCTCGTAATCACGGTCCGGTGTGGTCCACGCGCTGCCCTGCACGAACACCACGGTGGGGTAGCGGCGGTCATCATCGTCGCCGGTGGATTGCGGCGCGATGATGTCCATCACCAGATCATCGGCCCCGGTGCGATACGCCACGTTGCGGGTGAGCCGGGCCAGGCCGGTGAGCGTGGGATTATTCGGTACGTGAACGGTTTCGACGGTTCGGTCTTCTGACGGCGTGATATTCGGCATGAGGCAATGTTACAGCGAATGGTTCTCAATAAGAAAGGTGCGAGTCCGTTATGTGAGGAAACGAACACGGATTACTTCATAAGCCCGGTATTTTGCCGGTCTCTGAAATGTTCGATTGTGCGGAAATGATCGGAATCCTCGCACTTTTCTTATTGAGAACGATTCGCTGCTACATCCGGAACGCAGCGCGCGGGTACGCTAAACTGTGTACAGCTCAGAAACTCACCCCAAGGAGATGCCATGAACCCGAGACGCGGGCCGATCGTCGCAGGCGAAAAGATCCAATTCACCGACCGCAAGGGCAAGAAGATCACCGACCAGCTGACCGCCGGTGGCGTCACCCAGACCGAGCACGGGATCATTCTGCACGACGACGTGATAGGCCGCACCGAGGGCGTGGTCGTCACCACCGTCACCGCCAAGCGCGAGGCTCAGGTCAATGCGGACCATCCCGAACGCGACCGGAACAAGCCGTGGAAGGCGACCCGTGCGATCGGCGGCTGGCAGTATGCGGTCATGCGCCCCCGTCTCGCCGACTACGTGCTCTCCATGCCGCGCGGCGCCCAGATCATGTACCCGAAGGACATTGCGCAGGTCATCCAGCTCGGCGACATCCGAAGCGGCCTCAACGTGCTCGAATCTGGTGCCGGATCGGGCGCGATGAGCGTCAACCTGCTGGATGCGGTGGGGGAGTCCGGCCACCTGACCACCATCGAGCTGCGACCCGAATTCGCCCGTGTGGCCGACGCGAACGCCACGCTGTATTACGGCGAACGCCCGCGGTGGTGGGATCTCAAGACCGGCGACTTCGACTCGGTCGCGGCCAGCCTGCCGGAGCACTCCTTCGACCGCATCGTGCTCGACATGCTCGACCCGTGGAACAGGCTCGAACAGGCGTACCGGGTCATCGCGCCCGGCGGCGTCCTCATCGCCTACATCACCACCACCACGCAGATGAGCCGACTCGTCGAGGCTCTGCGCGAAGCCGGCCATTGGACCGAGCCCGCCATCCAGGAGACGCTGGAACGCACGTGGAAGGCGCAGGGGCTCGCCGTGCGGCCGGACCATGCGATGATCGGCCACACCGGCTTCCTTGTGGTCTCCCGCGCGATGGCGGAGGGGTTCGCGGCCCTGCGCAAACGCGACCGCGCCACCAAGGATACGACCACTGACATCGATTCGCTCACCCCCGAACAGCGCGAGGCCCAGCTGGACGATCTGGAGCTGCGCGACATTTCGGACCACAAGCTGCGCAAGGTGCTGCGCGACCTCGACCTGCAAACGTCCCGACTGTCGCAGGACGATCAGGCCTGCGAGCAAGGCGAGGCGACGGCGATCTGACAGCCCAATCAGGCGCGGCGAATCTTAACGGCAGGCAATGATTTGGGGATGACGGGAAGTCGAGCGCCCCTCGTCTGCCACAATGGAGGCAGTGACGTCGTACGGAAAGGTCCTGAAGAATGGGCGTGAATCTCAGCAAGGTCGAGAAAAAGGCGAAGAACTATTCCCACGTGCTGCTGGTCATGCGGCACGCGAAGGCGGAACCGTTCAACGACAAGGGCGACCATGACCGCGAGATAACCGACAAGGGCGAGAAGCAGGCGAAGATCGTCGCCAAGGGGCTCGTCGGCATGAAACTGCTGCCCGACCGCGTCGCGTGCTCCGGCGCGGTCCGCGCCCGGCAGACGCTGGAGAGAATGCTCAAGGTGTTCGGCGACCATCCCAAGGTCGAATACCGACAGGCCCTGTACGACGGCGGCATGCAGTCCGTATTCGACGAGCTCGCCAACGCCAAGGACAAGACCCGGGTCCTGATGGTCCTCGGCCATGAGCCGACCGTTTCGGTGAGCTGCCAGTGGCTCGCCTCCTCGGATTCGGACATGGTCAAGCTGGATCTGCTCAACCTGGGCATGTCCACCGCCTCCGTGGTGGTGTTCGGCTCCGATCAGCCGTTCAGCCGCTGGCAGGTACACGACGCCGATCTGCTCGCCGTGCTCAGTCCCAAGGACTTCGACTAGGGATGACACCTTTTTGCCGGCCGGTCTCTCTCGCGAACGGTGACAGCCGGCTTGTGCTATAACCACCGTTGATACGCTCCACCTTGCGCAGGAGTGGCGCTGAACCGTTGGAATACTGCGGAAACGTAGACGGCAGTAAGGCTTGTATGGCGTCGTGCGCGCGTGACGCTGATACTAGTTTTCCGGCTGGAAACGTCGTTTTACGCCCATTTAGAGTGTGATTTAGAGTGGACTCCCTGACACGGGAGGACAGTCATGGCGGGCAAGACGAAAAACAGGAGGACCGGGGGATCCGGAAGCGTGTTCCAGGACTCCAAAGGACGATGGCACTTCCGCAAGGACATGGGAACCGACCCGACGACCGGACGCAGACGCCCGCCGATCGAAGCCACCGGCATGGTGAAAAGCGAGGCGCGCGCCCGCTTCCAGGCGAAGATAGCGGAATGGGAACGGGACGGAAGACTCCCCAGCAAGGACGGCCCCAAGACCTCTGACTACTTCGAACGGTGGATGGAGGAGCACCGGGCGGCCATCAATCCCACCACATGGCGCAACGAATCCAGCTGGATGCGCACCATGAACGCGATCATCGGCGACATACGCCTCAACCGGCTCACCGCCGACGACATCAACGGAATGTGCAGGAGACTGCGCCGCACACGCAAAAGCAAGACCGTCAACACCTATCTCGCAGTCCTCGGCGCCATGCTCCGAACCGCGAAACGGGACGGACTCATCGCCGACGATCCGATGGAAAACGTCGGACGAATGCCGGAGGACCGGTACGAACGCCCCATCCTCGACGTCGCCGACCCAGCGAAGGTGATCGAGGCGGCGCTCGCCGAGCCCGATCCGGCGGTCGCCGTGTTCGACAGCCCGGACGAGCGTGAGAAGTGGGCACTCATGTTCGAGCTCGCCTTCACCACGGGCATGCGGCCGGGGGAGAGGTATGGCCTGATGCCCTACCAGCTGGAACTGCATCATGGCGTGCCGACCATCAACGTCTGCCAGCAGGCCA
>OGPR01003074.1_pt1 | contig 10409 bp, 10 predicted proteins | sample 1552981 | NCBI WGS metagenome assembly OGPR01 (sample SAMEA2580260, study PRJEB22360) | human gut metagenome | biome: human gut; feature: human-associated habitat; material: faeces | place: Denmark | collected 2008/2010 | reverse complement strand
AGAAGCCTGTCTGCCCGGCGGCACGGTCTGCGCCGCAGCGGCGGGGGCAGAGGGTACAGGAGACAGGCGGCGTTGTGGAAATGTTTTTAGACATATTGTCCAACTCCTATGAGAAAGAATCATATTAAATTATCCGAGGCTATTATATCATTTTTGCCCCCGGAAGTGGTATACTAAGATTGAATATTGCATGTCATGCAAGAATACTACATGATCTGGAGGACACCATGCGTACAGAGACCGAAGAGATCCGGGACAACCTGAAATATCTGAGCCTTCTGGCCCGGGACTACCCCTCGCAGGCAGCGGCCGCCAGCGAGATCATCAGCACACAGGCACTGCTCAAGCTGCCCAAAGGCACCGAGCACTTCATGAGCGACCTGCACGGCGAGAACGAGGCGTTCGTACATATCCTGAACTCCGCTTCCGGCGTCATCCGCGAAAAGGTAGACATTGTGCTGGGGGATACCGTGCCGGAGGGGACGCGGGCCGAGCTGGCGACTCTGATCTATTATCCGAACGAGAAGCTGCCCCAGCTCAAGGAGCGCTGCGCCGACGAGGAAGCACTGGAACAGTGGTACAGTGAGACGCTGCTGCGGCTCATCGACATCTGCCGCCTCGTCTCCTCCAAGCACACCCGGGAGCATGTCCGGGCCTGCCTGCCGTCCAGCTGCGGGTACATTCTGGATGAGCTGCTCCACGCCCACTTCGAGGACCACGACAAAGACCTCTACTACGGCCAGATCGTCGGCAGCATCATCGAGAATGGCCGCGCCGATAAGTTCATCGTCCGTCTCTGCGAGCTCATCAAGCGGCTGGCCGTGGACAAGCTCCACATCGTGGGCGACCTGTTCGACCGCGGCCCCCGCCCCGACGTCATCCTTGACCTGCTGATGCGCCACCACGATGTGGACATCCAGTGGGGCAACCACGACGTGGTCTGGATGGGCGCGGCGGCCGGCAGTCCCATCTGCATCTGCACGGTGCTGAAGACCACCCTCGCTTACCACAACCACGGCATGGTGGAGGACTGCTACGGCATCAACCTCCGCCACCTGCAGCGGATGGCCGAGCAGTTCTACGGCGACGACGATCTGACCATCTGGATGCCTCACACCGACACCGCCCGCGGCCCCTACACCCCCGGTATGCTCCATCGCTGCGCCGTCATGCATAAGGCCATCACCATCCTGATGCTCAAGCTCGAGTGTCAGGTCATCGACCGCAACCCGGATTTCGAGATGCAGGACCGCGACTTCCTGCGCCGCATCAACTGGGAGAAGGGGACCGTCATGGTGAACGGCAGGGAGTACCCCATGCGGGATATGTCTTTCCCAACGGTAGACCCCGCCGACCCCACCGCGCTGAACAGCGACGAGAAGGTGGTGCTGCAAAAGCTGGTGCAGTCCTTCCGCCAGAGCGAGAAATTACAGCAGCACGTCGAGTTCCTGTACGCTAAGGGCAGTGTCTACCACATCGAGAACGGCAACCTGCTCTACCACGGCGCTGTGCCGATGACGAAGAAAGGCACCTTCGCTGTGGAGAGGTTCGAGGGCCACGCCTACTCGGGCCGCGCCCTCATGGACTACTGTGACGAGCGCGCCCGCCGGGGCTACTTCGCCCCCGAGGGCAGCGCCGCCCGCCAGAGCGGACAGGATTTCCTGTGGTATCTGTGGTGCGGCAAGCTCTCGCCCCTGTATGGCCGCAGCGCCATGACCACCTTCGAGCGGCTGTATGTCGAAGACGCTTCCACCCACACCGAGGTGAAGGACCCCTATTATACATGGTATAATGAGGAAGCTGTCTGCCGCCGCATCCTCGCCGAGTTCGGCCTGCCCGGCACCAGCCACATCGTCAACGGCCATGTCCCCGTGCAGGAGAAGAAGGGCGAGAGCCCCATCAAGGGCGGCGGACGCCTCGTGGTCATCGACGGCGGTTTCTGCCGCGCCTACCACGAAAAGACCGGCATCGCGGGCTACACGCTGGTCTATTCCAGCCGCACCATGTCCCTGCGCACCCACCAGCCCTTCGAGAGCGCCGAAAAGGCTGTGAACGAGAATCTGGACATCCTCTCTCAGAAGAACATCCTCGAGACGGAGAACCACCGCATCCTTGTGGAGGAGACGGACGAGGGCGAGATCCTGCGGGAGAAGGTCCACGACCTCAAACAGCTGGTCCGGGCCTATCAGCTGGGCTGGATCAAGGAGACCCGCTGCGACGACAGTGTGTGGTAATCAGCGGCAAATGTAAAATTTTCCTGAAAATAAGAGACAAAACCCGAGAATAATAGAAAAGAAACTGGGCAAAACAGAAAATAATCGACGAGCGTGCATTGGGGCTTTGCTTTTTGCTGGAAGTTGTGTATAATAAAGTAGCTGTAATTGTGTCAACTGGTTGTGAGCTTTGTACAGCGAGAAGGAATAACGTACCTTGAACTGACCTTTTGGGCCTGCGGGGAGCGGGCCTGTGACAAGGAGATCATAAAATTGGAAAAGTTTGTTATTACGGGCGGTAAGCCCCTGCACGGCGAAGTCATCATCTCCGGCGCGAAAAATGCGGCTGTGGGCATCCTGCCCGCTACCATTCTGGCAGCGGACGTCTGCGTCATCGAGAACCTGCCGGACATCAGCGATGTGGCGGTGAGCCTCAAGATCCTCAGCGTGCTGGGCGCTAAGGTCCGGATGCTGAACAAGAACACCTACGAGATCGACACCACCCATCTGACCGGCACCAACGTCCCCGACGACCTGTCCCGCCAGATGCGCGCCAGCTACTATTTCCTCGGCGCCCTGCTGTCCCGCTTCGGCAAGGCCGAGGTGGCCATGCCCGGCGGCTGCAACCTCGGCCCCCGCCCCATCGACCAGCACCTGAAGGTGTTCAGCGCTCTGGGCGCAGAGGACAGTGTGGACTACGGCATGATCACCGTCCACGCCGACGAGCTGAACGGCGCTCATATCTTCTTTGATAAGGTGAGCGTGGGTGCTACCATGAACGGTATGCTCTCCGCTGTCATGGCCAAGGGTCAGACCATTCTGGAAAACTGTGCCAAGGAGCCCCATGTGGTCGATCTGGCCAACTTCCTGAATATGTGCGGCGCTGATGTGCGCGGCGCAGGCACCGATGTCATCAAGGTGCGCGGCGTCGAGCAGATGCACGGCTGCACCTACAGCATCATCCCCGACCAGATCGAGGCCGGCAGCTACATGGTGGCTGCAGCGGCCACCGGCGGCGATGTGCTGGTGAAGAACGTCACCCCCAAGCACCTCGAGCCTATCACCGCAAAGCTCCGCCGTGCGGGCGTTGAGGTGGAGGAGTTTGACGATGCCGTGCGGGTTCGCCGCACCGGCGACATCCTGCCCCTCAAGATCAACACCATGCCCCACCCGGGCTTCCCCACCGATATGCAGCCCCTGATGGGCGTTCTGCTCAGCGTGGCAAAGGGGACTTCCACCGTCACCGAGAGCGTGTGGGACAACCGCTTCCGTTATGTGGACGAGCTGCGCAAGATGGGCGCGAATGTCCAGGTGGACGGTCAGGTGGCCGTGTTCGAGGGCGTGGAGAAGCTTTCTCCCGCTCCGCTCCGCGCTTCCGACCTGCGCGCCGGTGCAGCGATGGTCGTTGCAGCCCTGATGGCCGACGGCACCAGCGAGATCGAGGAGATCGGCCATATCGAGCGCGGCTACGAGAACATCGTGGAGAAGCTGCGCGGCCTCGGTGCTGACATCAGGAAGGTGGAGCGGATGCCCGCTGCACTGGAACAGGCTCTCTGATTTTTGAAGAATGAGACCTCTCTGACCCTGCCCGGCAGGGATGGAGAGGTCTTTTGAGGTTTATCATGTCTGAATTCATCTCTCTTTATTCCGGTTCCTCCGGCAACAGCAGCGTCGTGCGCTGCGGGGAGCGGTATCTCATCGTGGATATGGGCAAAGGCGTCCGCACCACCGGCGCAGCCCTCAAGGAGCTGGAGCTGAACGTCTCCGACTGCGACGGCATTCTTGTCACCCATGAGCACAGCGACCATGTGAAGGGCCTTTCCACCTTCCTGAAAAAATATCCGCTGCCGGTGTACGGTGCAGAGGAAACGCTGGAATTTCTGGACGCAAACGGGGTCGTTCCCGCCAGCTGCGACCTGACGGCCCTGACGCCGGGCAGGGAAGAGGACATCGGTGTCTTCGGGGTCAAAGCTTTCCCCACCAGCCACGACGTCCCCTGTGTGGGCTACCGCATCCACACCCCCGACGAGAAGACCATGACCATCGCCACCGACCTCGGTGTGCTGACGCCTGCCGTACATGAAGCCCTCTCCGGCTGCGACCTTGTGGCCCTCGAGAGCAACTACGACCTGCATATGCTCCGCAGCGGGCCGTACCCCTACTACCTGCGCGCCCGCATCGAGTCGGTCCGGGGCCACCTCTCCAACGATGAGTGCGCGGCAAAGCTGCTGGAACTCATCCAGGAGGGCTGCAAGAAGTTTGCCCTCTGCCACCTCTCGCAGGAGAACAACACCCCTATGCTGGCGCTGCAGACCGTCTTTTCCACCCTCGGTGCGGCGGGCGTCGTACCGGACAAGGATTGCATCGTCCAGACCCAGCGGCGGAACGAAGTGAGCCCTGCGCTGGCGTTCTGACACTATAAAACCAGAGCAGGAAAAGGAGAAGAGCCTATGTCGTACATCATGGCGCTGGACGCCGGAACCACTTCGAACCGCTGTATCCTGTTCAACAAAGCGGGTGAGATCTGCAGCGTCGCGCAGAAGGAATTTGCCCAGTATTACCCGAGACCCGGCTGGGTGGAGCACGACGCCAATGAGATCTGGGCCACCCAGCTGGGCGTGGCCCTCTCGGCCATGAACAAGGTCGGCGCCCGGGCCGAGGACATCGCCGCCATCGGCATCACCAACCAGCGGGAGACCACCATCGTCTGGGACAAGGAGACCGGGGAGCCCATCTGCCACGCCATCGTCTGGCAGTGCCGCCGCACCAGCGAATACTGCGACGAGCTGAAAGCCCGGGGCCTGACGGAGAAATTCCGGCAGAAGACCGGCCTCATCATCGACGCCTATTTCTCGGCCACCAAGCTCAAGTGGATACTGGATCATATCCCCGGCGCCCGCGAAAGGGCCGAGCGGGGAGAACTGCTCTTCGGCACCGTGGAGACCTGGCTCATCTGGAAGCTGACCTGCGGAAAACTGCATGTCACCGACTATACCAACGCCAGCCGCACCATGATGTTCAACATCCACACGCTGGAATGGGACGACGAGATCCTGCAGGAGCTGAACATCCCGAAATGTATGCTCCCGAAGCCGGTGCCGTCCAGCGGCTTTTATGAGTACGCTGACCCGATGCACTTCGGCGGCGAGATAAAAATTGCCGGTGCGGCAGGCGACCAGCAGGCGGCCCTCTTCGGCCAGACCTGCTTTGCCTCCGGCGAGGCGAAAAACACCTTCGGCACCGGCGGCTTTTTGCTCATGAACACCGGTGAGACGCCGGTCACATCCCGGAACGGCCTTGTCACCACCATCGCCTGCGGCCCCGACGGCAAGGTGAATTATGCGCTGGAAGGCTCTATTTTTGTGGCCGGTGCGGCCATCCAGTGGCTCCGCGATGAGCTGCGCCTGCTGGAAGAGGCCCGCGATTCCGAGTATATGGCCCAGAAGGTCAAGGATACCAACGGCTGTTACGTCGTGCCGGCCTTCACAGGCCTCGGCGCGCCCCACTGGGACCAGTACGCCCGCGGCACCATCGTGGGCCTCACCCGGGGCTGCAACAAGTACCACATCATCCGCGCCACGCTGGACAGCATCTGCTATCAGGTCAACGACGTCCTCCGCGCCATGGCGGCGGACTCCGGCATCGCCATGAAGTCTCTCCGGGTGGACGGCGGCGCGTCGGCCAACAACTACCTCATGCAGACCATGGCCGACATCAGCGACCTCGAAGTCAAGCGCCCCCGCTGCGTGGAAACGACGGCGCTGGGCGCGGCCTATCTGGCCGGCCTCGCCGTAGGCTACTGGCAGTCCGCCGAGGACATCACCCGCAACTGGTCGGTGGACCGCGTGTTCTGCCCGGCCATCTCGGAAGAGGAACGCGCCAAGCGCATCAAGGGCTGGAATAAGGCTGTCCGCTGCGCCTATCACTGGGCCAGGGACGAAGAGGAATAAGAAGAAAAATAAAACGGCCGGAGTTGCCTGACGAGTAACTCCGACCGTTTTTTGTTATTGTTATTTGTCTTTATTACCGCCACGTTGATATGGGGCTTTTTCCTTTAACCTTACACTACCATCTTTAAAATGATAATGTTGCCCATGTCCTTTAACCATATGCTCTTCAGGGGACGAACGTTCTACTGAAGAATCAGTATCCACATCATCAAGTGATACTTCAGTATAGTTATCATCAAAAGTGTTGTTTCCGCTTCGTGATGGTGTATAACTGTAATCACTAGAGCTATTGATGGAACCAGAGCGTTCTCTTTTTGCTACTGCATCTACGGTGGTTGCCAATCCTATTATGCCCGCTGCTTTGACTATTTCGATTAGTATTGGATGACGCTTAGAAAAATCAACGATTGGCTTGAAAGTCTTTTTTACCATATTTCCAAGACCACCAGCTTGTTTAACAACGGGTTTAGGCTTATTCACCGATTTTTTATGTATTGGATATTCTTCTGGCTTACTTACAGGCGCTTCTTTCACCTTTATATCTTCTGCCTGTTCTGTCAATACCTCTTCTCTTGTGTCTACACGTATATTTGACTTTATTATGGGCTCAGGTAGTTGAATTATTTCACATGGAATAAAAGGTCCATCGCTAAAGTCTATTCTCTCTTTGGTAACTGGATTGAAATACCAATTTGTCGGATTTTTCCAATTACCATTATGTGCTTCTAAGTGCTCTGCCCTTGTGAGAAATTGTATGTTTCCGGACTCTCCTCGGTATTCTGGATACTGCTCAGCGCTTTTCATGTGCTGCCCTTCAAATGCTTTGCCACTATCATCGTAGGCTTTGCCTTTTTCAAGGATATCCTTCTGCTGTTCAGGTGTCCATGCTCTCGTGCCTTTTCCTTCCTGAACAAGATTTTGCTCTTTAATCCATGCTTCTCGAACTGCTTTGTTCCGTTCTATAAAACTACTCTTCGCCATAGAATCATTCTCCTATGCCAAGTAGTCCGGATAAATCATTTAGGAAAGCTATAAAATCCGGATATATCAGTTCTTTATCGATTTCGCCTATTTCCTGATTATATATAGAAATTGTCTCAACAGTCTTTTTACATAGAACTGGGTCACCTAAAGCAAACGCACCTATTACAATGTAGTCATCGCTCGGTCTTGAATTATCGTTGACATCTATAAATGGCTTATGATCAATTCCATATAATTGGACACCGGCTGGAAGAAATAATTCTCCGCCATCAGAAAATAGTAACCACTCTTTAAATTTGGATGGAAGTGTAATGCGGTTTTCTTTTTCAAATTTGCTTATCTTTTCTTCAGTTGTTGCTTCAAGGAAACTCATCTTTCCCTGTTCATTGAACTTGTCTACAAGCGGCTTTAAGTCAGCAGAAATCATGAAGCGCTCCTTTCTTTATTTCATTGACATCCGAATCCTACACTGAATACTCCAAGACACCTGAGTTTGCCAGCATCCTCATATTCGCCGACAATTTGGTAGTCGTTGAAGTCAGCGTAGGCTTTCATGCGAGACTTTTGTGCATCCAGTGAGTAGCCATCGATCTGCATAGCCGTAGAAACACGGGTGTAAATGTAAACCTTTGTCTTTTCCTGTGACATAAAAATCTCACAAAATGGTTATTTGTTGTCTGTTTTCTGCTCCAGAAACTTAATGGAATTCAGATAATCCTGCTCCACATCGCTGAGGGTTTTAGCCTTGTATTTCCGATATTCGGTAGTAGCCTTGTCCACTGCCTGCTTGTGGGTCACACTGCCATTGCCAACAAGAAGCTGCTCGCCGCTCATAGTCAGAATACGGTCAAGGTGGTTTGCCCAATCCTGCATTGTCATGGGCTGTTCACGTTCTGCCTGACGCTCGGCAAAATCCAGATAACCGGAAACCAACTGCCCCATAGCACGAAGCTCTTTCTCGTTCAGATAGTTTTTGGCAATAGTAGCTTCTCGTAAGGTGGGCTGGTTTCCTGCAAAAGTGGTCAGACCCATAAATTCCTTTTCGGCATCTGCACGGTTGTAAATGACCTCGGCGGCAGTCTGACCGTGGATGGCATAATGAATTTTATTCTGGACTTTTTTGAAGAACTGGACGGAGATTTCTGCTTTTGGGTCGTAGTCAATGCTGGTTGCATAGATTTCCAGAACCTGACGGTAAAACACCTTTTCAGAAGCACGGATGTCACGGATACGTTCCAACAGCTCTTTGAAATATCCACCGCCGCCCAGATTTTTCAGGCGTTCGTCATCCAGCGCAAATCCCTTGCGCATATATTCCTTCAGGACGCCAGTTGCCCAGATACGGAACTGTGTTCCTCGTTTGGATTTGACACGATAACCAACAGAAATAATGACGTCAAGATTGTAGAATTCGACCTGATAGGTCTTTCCGTCTGCGGCAGTTGTTGCAAATTTTGCAACAACTGAATCTCGTTCAAGCTCACCCTCTGCAAAAATGTTTTTGATGTGACGGGAAATTGTGGATTTGTCACGTTGGAACAACTCAGCCATCTGGTCAATGGAAAGCCAGACGGTGTCACCGTCAAAGGTAGTATCGATTTTGGTCAGGCCATCTTCTGTGGTGTAGATGATGATAGAATTTTTGGGAGAGGCATCTGGTCGATTCATTTTAAGCACCTCGGTCCGTGTATGTAATACAGTGGAGGGGAAGATCCTACCATTGTGTTGGGACAAATATTACAAGAAAATTATATCATGCTGCAAGAGCGGCATCAACCGTATCTTGTTGATTTTCGTTGTTGGTTGAGGATACAGCGTTGTCTATTTCCAAGACCGATGCGTACTTCTCGATCACATCGGCTAGAAAGGTTGCGAATGCGCTCCATTCATCGAGTGTGGGCGTAGAGCATTGCGAAGGGGCAGGGCTGATTTCTGTACGATGGCAATTATTCAATAGGCAACTCCATTTCCTTGTAGCCCGGTCAAGCAGCAGGGTATAGAGCAGTTTTGCCGTGTGGCTCAGGTCTGTATCCAGCAGAAAGCGGGCATAGGGCAGATATTGCGGCAGTGGCATATTGGGTTTCAAGTAATCCGAAATGGAATTCACTTCCATTTTCACATCCGAATTAGTGCTAAACCGTTTGAGAGTTTTGGTTTCCATCATTGGTCAGACGATCTTTTACCGTCTGAAGATACCTACTGGCACGGTCGATAAAAATCAGCAGTTTCTCATTGTTCTTCGGTTCAGTAAGAATATCCGGGTATTCACGAAAGCACATTTCCCACCGCCGGACAAAATCCTCCTGCGCTCCGGGTGCTGCCTCCTCCGCAGCTTCCACACCTTTTGCAAATTGCTCTGCACGGTAAACATAACTTTCGGATGTTCCATGTTCCGCAGCGACCTTCGACCGTGAACCGTGCTTTGTGCGGTCTGGTTCATTTTGAACCAGACCACTTTCAGATGCCAAAGTATACTGATTGCCGTGAAACGATTTGATTTGCTTTTCCGCTTCTGCCTGCTTTCCGATCAGGAACTTTTTCTGCTCTGGGGTAAGATTGCGTCGCCCTAACTGATTTTTGCAGATCCAGACGATTGCTTCCTGACGATTTGAAAAATCTTTTTCGTGGGTACTGAACGGAATCTCAGGATGTTTTTTTGCAATGGTGAAACGATTGTGTCAATCCACGATTGTTCCGTTCCAGAGGATGATGGGATTGAGAATATGGCCCTCTCGCAGAATATTTGTTTCTAGCTGATTCAATTCCTCAAATGTCAGCGGTGGGATTTTTCCTTGGAATTCTGCATCGATTTTGATCTGATTCAAGTTCATCATAGGCAAACCATCCTTTCTGAAATGAAATAGAATATCATTGTTCTTACGCCGTTCTCTCTGCATGGCTTTCCTGCCCCTTCCAGCGGCGTTTTCCGGCTCTTCTTCTCAGGGTCATGGCCGGGTATCCCATGCAGACGGTCATTTGGTTCTCAAGGTTCGATGAAGGCTTGTAGAAAGCATATCACAATGAAGCAGAAATTTTTAGGAAGCATTCCTTCCGGTTTTCAGTGTATTTTAGGAGAAACCCAAGGAAAAACCGGAAGGAATGCTTCCGCTTCTTAGAAAATGTTCTGGATAGAGCATACCATAAAGTCACTCGATTTTTTAGGACCTATTAGTTCCGCTTTTTACCTTCAAAACCGGAAGTGATAGTTCCGGTTTGATGTGATATTGGATGAATCAACGCTGATTTTTCTGAAACGAATTTT
>OGPR01003070.1_pt1 | contig 10416 bp, 8 predicted proteins | sample 1552981 | NCBI WGS metagenome assembly OGPR01 (sample SAMEA2580260, study PRJEB22360) | human gut metagenome | biome: human gut; feature: human-associated habitat; material: faeces | place: Denmark | collected 2008/2010 | reverse complement strand
ATTATTATAAGAATCATTTATCTGAGATCATACAGATTCGAAATGGAGGGCTTGCAATTTATGGAGGAGTGATCGCAGGAGCGATTACATTATATATATTCTGCAAGAAGAAACATATATCAATTCTTCAATTTGGAGATGTTGCAGTAAAAGGACTGCTTGTTGGGCAGATTCTTGGACGATGGGGAAACTTTTTTAACAGGGAAGCATTTGGATCTTATACAAATAGCCTGTTTGCAATGCAGATTCCAACGAACTTTTTTGTGGAACATGGAAGAATTGATGAAATTATATCCAATGGATTATATGATAAAGCAACCTATGTAGTATCTGGAAATGAAGCAGCAACTTTTATCCAGGTACATCCAACCTTTTTGTATGAATCTATGTGGAATCTTGCATTATTGCTTTTAATCATATTCTTTTTTACAAAGAGAAAGAAATTTGATGGAGAGCTGATCGCAATTTACTGTATTGGATATGGAATTGGAAGATTTCTGATTGAGGGACTACGAATGGATTCCCTAATGATCGGATCGACAGGAATCAGGGTGTCCCAGATGTTAGCACTGATCCTTGCAGTTTTTGGAATTGGCTGGATCATATATAACCGCAGAAAATCACGGAAAAATCACAGATAAATCACACAAAAATCACACATCTAAGCACGAAAAGAAGGGAATTTTATGCACTTTCAGGAAGCCCCTTCTTTTTTGTGCAAAAAAACATGAATTTCTAAGAAAAAACTAAGATTTGATTGTGCATTATTCCTTGCAATTTATAAAGGTATCGTATAAAATAATGTTTATAGGTGGTTAGAAGTGGTGGAAAGTGGTGATACCTGTGTTTATGGGAGAATTTAATCACACAATCGATGCAAAAGGCAGGCTGATCATCCCTTCACGATTCCGCGAAGAGTTAGGTCAGGAATTTGTGATGACAAAGGGATTGGATGGGTGCCTGTTTGTGTTTCCACAAAATGAATGGGAAAGCTTTCAAGGAAAGTTAAAGACATTGCCACTGATCAATAAAGATGCCAGAAGATTTTCTAGATTTTTTATGGCGGGAGCAGCTCCGTGTGAGATGGACAAGCAGGGAAGAACATTGATCCCGGCAACACTCAGAGAATTTGCTCAGATGAAGAAAGAAGTTGTATTAACAGGAATGGCTGACCGGATCGAGATCTGGAGTAAGGAGAAGTGGATCGAGAACAATTCTTACGATGAAGAAGATATGGATGAGATCGCAGCCAGCATGCAGGAATTAGGATTAAGCATATAAGTTAGGTGGATTATGGAATTTAAACACATTTCCGTTTTATTAGACGAAACGATTGAAGAACTACATATTAAACCAGACGGAATCTATGTGGATGGAACTCTGGGAGGAGGCGGACATGCGTATCATGTATGCCAGAAACTATCAGAGAAAGGAAGATACATAGGGATCGATCAGGATGCGGATGCGATTGCTGCAAGTACGAAGAGATTAGCCCCATTCAAAGATAAGGTAACGATCGTGCGTGATAATTATGTTAACATGCCAAAAGTATTACATGATCTTGGAATTGAACATGTTGATGGAATCCTGTTAGATCTTGGAGTTTCATCATTTCAACTAGATGAGAAGGAACGTGGATTTACTTATAGAGAAGACGTTCCGCTTGATATGAGAATGGATCAGAGACAGTCGCTGACAGCCAGAGACATTGTTAATGATTATTCAGAGATGGAACTATTCCATATTATCAGAGATTATGGTGAGGAGAAATTTGCAAAGAATATTGCAAAACATATTGTCAATAAGAGAAAAGAAAGTCCGATCGAGACAACCGGACAGTTAATAGAAGTCATCAAAGGTGCGATCCCGATGAAGGTCAGAGCGGTTGGAGGACATCCTGCGAAGAAGACTTTTCAGGCGATCCGTATCGAATGTAATAGAGAATTAGACGTACTGAAAGACAGCATTGATGCGATGATCGATCTTTTAAACCCAGGTGGAAGATTATGTATCATTACTTTCCATTCCCTAGAAGATCGTATTGTCAAGAGAGCTTTTAAGAAGAATGAGAATCCTTGTACATGCCCGCCAAACTTCCCAGTATGTGTATGCGGCAACGTATCCAAAGGAAAGCAGTTAACAAGAAAACCTATCATTCCAGGGGAAGAAGAACTAGAGTACAATAAGAGAGCAAAAAGTTCCAAGCTTCGAGTATTTGAAAGGGCATAAAGAGGGAGAAGATCAATGGATAAGACAAGACAAGAACGTTATAATATGATATATGGCAATACAGCGAGGAAGATTGAAGCCAGCACACAGCCGGCAAGCACACAACCAGAGAGAAAACAAAGACCAAGAAGAAAAGTACAGACAACACCGCAGACCAAACAGAATCAGAAAAGAGTGCAATCTATTGATCTTGCATTTATCAAGGTATTGGTTGCAGGAATCTGTGTGATCGCAGCAATGAGTTTTTTTTATCTGTCAGAGCGTGCACAGTTTATGAAGCAGAAATCAGTTCTTTCTGATTCAAAGACACAGCTTAATACATTACAAGTAGAGAATGAGGATATGAATTTAGAAATCGAACAGAGTATCAAATTTGATACGATTGAGACAGCTGCAAAGAAATATGGAATGAGCAAACCAGATGCAAGCCATATTCTCCGTTATGAGAGTCAGGATGCTGAATATATACGGCAGTATGGAAAGATACCAAATGCAGACTAAGAGGTGGTTGACTTGAAGAAGAGAAGAAGAAAACCAATCAGACGATTAAACAATGCTATGAAAAAACGTACGATCTTTGCGTGTGCTTTCATAGCACTTCTTTTTGTTATTTTGATCGGAAGACTTGTCTATTTCAGTGTTTTTAAGAATAATATTTATAAGAGACAGGTTTTGTCACAGCAGAATTATTCCAGTGAAACACTTCCTTATAAGAGGGGGGATATTCTGGATCGTGATGGAAATATATTGGCAACAAGTCAGAAAATGTATACATTGATCTTAGAGCCAAAAAATATTCTAAGATCTGATAAGATACAGAAAGAAACGATCAATGCACTTCATAAATATATGAAGATCGATAAAGATGAATTATTAAAATTTATAAAAAAACATAAGAATTCATATTATTCTGTGTATAAAGATGAACTTGCCTATAGTGATATTGCTGATCTTAAGGATTTTATTGCTTCTGATAAGGCAGATAATGTCTCAGGAATTGTATTTAGTGAGAAATACAAACGCCGTTATCCAAACCAGTCATTGGCAAGTCAGATGATCGGATTTGTTTCTGATGGAACGATCGGAACAGGAGGTATTGAGCAGTATTATAACAGTACACTCTCCGGAGTGAATGGAAGAAAATACAAATATCTTAATGAGGAACTGGAACAGGATAATTCAATTGTAGAACCAGAAAATGGACAGACAGTAGTATCAACACTTGATTCTAATATTCAGAAGCTGGCAGAAAAAGAGCTCGCTAAATTTGAAAAAAAATATGGCAGTAAAGGAAGCAGTATTCTTGTTATGAATCCAAATAACGGAGAGATTTATGCTATGGCTAATTCTACGTCTTATAATCTGGAAAGCCCAAGAGATGACAAAAATCTGCTGAAGAAATACTCACAGAGCCAGATTAATAATATGAGTGAGAAACAAAAGACAAAAGCTTTCAATGAGATTTGGAAGAATCCAATTGTTTCCAATGCGTTTGAACCAGGATCCACTTATAAGCCATTTACTGTGGCAGCAGGATTGGAAGAAGGAATCTTAAAAGGAAATGAAACATTTTACTGTGACGGCTATCAGAAAGTAGGTCCACATACGATCCATTGTTCTCACAGAAACGGACATGGGCTGATCACATTGTCACAAAGTATTTCACTTTCCTGTAATGATGCTCTGATGCAGATTGCAGAGAAAGAAGGAAAGAATGTATTTGCAAAATATCAGAGAAATTTTAATTTTGGAAAGAAAACAGGAATCGATCTTCCAGGAGAAGCACAGACAGCATCACTGCTTCATGATGCGAAAGATATGACAGCAGCAGACCTTGCAACAAGTTCTTTTGGACAATCATTTAACTGTTCTATGATTCAGATGGCCAGTGCTTTCAGCTCATTGATCAATGGTGGATATTACTACAAACCACATGTTGTGAAACAGTTAAGAAGCAGTTCTGGAGAAGTTGTAAGTAATATAGAACCTACAATGGTAAAACAGACTGTTTCTAAGGAAACTTCAGATAAATTAAAAAAATACATGAAAGAAACCGTAGAATCAGGAACTGGAACAAAAGCGAAGATGAAAGATTATTCGGCAGGAGGAAAGACTGGTACGGCACAGAAGATACCAAGAAGTGCAGGAACATACATTGTATCATTTTGTGGATTTGCACCAGCTGAGAATCCACAGGTACTTGTATATGTTGTGATCGATGAGATTCAAAAAGAATCTCAGACAAATACAGGACTTGCAGTGGAGGTTGCTAAGAACGTATTAAAGGGTTCATTAAAAGAACTAAATGTTCCAAAAAGCAACAAAAAGTAATATAGAAAAATTTCCTTCATAACCTTATTAATAATAAAGTGAGGATTATGGAGATGAGAACGAAAGCAAAGAAAAGACTTTTGCTTGTTGTGAGCATGGTTTTCACAGGGTTTTTGGTTGTAACGATAAGGCTTTCTTATGTAATGATCGCTCAAGCGGATAAATATTTAAGCTTAGCCAAAAACCTGCACCAAAGAGACCGGGAGATCAAGGCACCAAGAGGCAATATTTACGACAGGAATGGTGTAAATATTGCTTCAAATAAGGCAGTCTACTCGATCTCTGTGATTTATTCTCAGATAACAGACAGGGAAAAAGTAATTAAAATATTATCTGAGAATCTTCTGATCGATGAATCTTTGATCAGAAAAAAAGTATATAAAAATTCAGTAAGGGAAAAAATTAAAAGTAATGTAGAAAAAAGCATCGCTGATCGCATCAGGAGATATAAACTTGAGGGGATTAAAGTGGATGAAGATTACAAAAGAGTTTATCCATATGACAAACTAGCATCGAAAGTCCTTGGATTTACAGGTGGAGATAATCAGGGAATTCTGGGATTAGAAGTTTTTTATGACAAGTATTTGAAAGGAAAAACTGGAAGGATCCGGACACTCACCGATGGCAAAGGTGTGGAGATTGATGGTGCATATGAGGAAAGGGAAGAGCCGGTTTCGGGAAATGATCTTTATACATCTTTGGATGTCAATCTGCAGAATTATGCAGTACAGGCATGCAGGAAGGTAAAAAAAGAGAAGAAGGCGAAACAGGTATCTATGATCCTTATGAATCCTCAGAATGGGGAAATTTATGCAATGGTAAATGAACCAGAGTATAATCTGAATAAACCATTTTCACTGTCAGCTCAAAAGAGAGCAAAGAATAGCAAAAAACAACAAGAGTATCTGAATAAGAAATGGAGAAATTCCTGCTTAAATGATACTTATGAGCCAGGCTCTGTATTTAAGATCATAACGGCAACAGCAGGACTTGAATTTTCCAAAGTACAGGTAAATGATCATTTTAACTGTCCAGGTTTCCGCATTGTCGAGGATCGTAAGATACGATGTCATAAAGTCGGAGGACATGGAAGTGAGACTTTCAAAGAAGGTGTTATGAATTCTTGCAATCCAGTATTTATGGATGTTGGAGCGAGGGTTGGTGTTGATGGAATGTATCAGACTTTCAAGAAGCTTGGTTTATTTGAAAAAACAGGAATTGATCTTGCCGGGGAAGCATCCTCAATCATGCATCAGAAGAAAAATGTCGGGGCGGTAGAACTTGCCACAATGTCATTTGGGCAGTCAATCCAGATCACGCCATTACAACTTTTAAGAGCAGTCAGTGCAGTGATCAATGGAGGTAAACTTGTCACTCCACATTTTGGAGTATATCTTCAGACACAAGATGGAACAAAACAGAAGTTTTTTACTTATAAGACAAAGAAACATGTTATTAAGAAAGAAACCTCTGAGACGATGAAAGAGCTTTTAGAAGCAGTTGTCTCAGATGGATCTGGTAAAAACTGCAAGATTGAAGGATTTTCAATTGGAGGAAAGACAGCGACAAGTGAGAAACTTCCGCGAGGAAATGGAAAGTATATTTCTTCGTTTTTAGGATTTGCGAAAGCAAAGAACCCTACGATCATCGGTATTGTACTGATCGATGAACCTTATGGAACATATTATGGAGGAACGATCGCAGCACCTGTGATGAAAAGTGTGTTTAAGGTTGCACTTCCATATATGGGAATTTATAAGGAATATACGCCAGATAAAAAAGAACCGTAGACAGGATGAAAACAAATGAGGTGGCGACATGAATTATGGTATTGTAAAGCCGGTTTTAATTGCCTTTTTTGTCAGCGTATTATTAAGTCCGATGATGATCAGGTATTTACACAAATTAAAATTCGGTCAGTTTATCCGGGGAGAAGGACCCGAATCACACTTGAAGAAATCAGGAACTCCAACAATGGGAGGACTGATCATTTTACTAGGGATAGTAATTGCATCGTTATTTTATGTAAGAAGATATCCTATGATCATTCCAGTATTGTTTGTAACATTGGGATTTGGATTTATTGGTTTTATTGACGATTATATCAAGGTAGTTATGAAAAGAAATCTGGGACTTCATGCATGGCAGAAGATGCTTGGACAGATCATAGTCACAGGAATTTTTGCATATTATCTGATCAATTATACAGAGATTGGAACTTCGATGCTGATCCCTTTTACACATGGAAAATATTTAAACCTTGGAGCATTTTTTGTACCAGCGGTCTTTATTATTTTGTTAGGCACAGTCAATGGTGCTAACTTTACAGATGGACTAGATGGGCTTGCATCAAGTGTTACGGTGTTGATCGCAACATACTTTACGGTAGCAGCTCTTGGAATGCAGCAGGATGGCATGTCGGCCGGAATCTGGCCGATCTCATGTGCGACCGTTGGTTCATTGCTTGGTTTTTTAGTATTTAATGTATATCCAGCGAGAGTGTTTATGGGAGACACAGGCTCGCTTGCACTTGGGGGATTTGTAGCGGCAACCGCACTTATATTGCATTTGCCGCTGTTTATCCCGATCGTAGCGTTGATTTATATGGTTGAAGTATTATCAGTGATGCTGCAAGTTGGATATTTTAAAGCTACAAAAGGAAAAAGATTATTTAAAATGGCACCGATCCATCATCATTTTGAATTGTCAGGATGGCCAGAGACGAAGGTTGTAGCAATCTTTGCAATCACCACGGCAGTTTGTTGCCTGATCGGACTGGTAGCGATTTAGTAAGGAGAAAAAAATGATAGATACAAGTAAGAAATTTTTGGTAGCAGGAGCAGGAAAAAGTGGAATAGGTTCTGTAAACCTTCTTTTAAAGACAGGTGCAGATGTGAGTCTTTATGATGGAAATGAAGAACTTGATAAGGAAGCTTTATTTGAAAAACTATATGAAAAGAAAGAAATTTCATTAGTTCTTGGAAATATCACAAAAGAAGATATAGAAAAATATGATCTTTTAGTGTTAAGTCCTGGAATTTCAGTAAATGCACCGATCGCTCAGATGTTTTATGATCAGGAGAAACCAGTTTGGAGCGAGATTGAGTTAGCATATCAGGCATCAAAAGGAAAGATTGCAGCAATCACAGGAACAAACGGAAAGACAACAACAACAGCTCTTACAGGAGAGATCATGAAAGGATACTATGAGAGCAGCTTTGTTGTGGGAAATATTGGAATTCCATATACAAGTGTAGCACTAGATACACAAGAAAATAGTGTGATAACTGCAGAGATCAGCAGTTTCCAGTTAGAAACGATCGTTGATTTTAAGCCAGATGTATGTGCAGTATTAAACATCACACCAGATCATTTAGATCGTCATGGAACAGTAGAGGTTTATGCAAAGACAAAAGAATCTATTGGAAAGAATCAGACAAAAGATCAAATTATGGTATTAAATTACGAAGATGATACAACAAGAGATATGGCGACAAGAGCAAATGGCAAAGTTCTATTTTTCAGCCTTCATCATAAGATAAAAGAAGGAGTATTTATGGAAGATGATGCTTTTGTGATCGAAGAAGGAAGTGATAGACAGGTTGTCTGTACATTAGATGATGTAAATCTTTTAGGTGATCATAATTATGAGAATATTTTAGCAGCGATTGCAGTTTCATATTCTATGGGAGTTCCTGTTTCTTATATCAAAGAAGGAATTAAGAGATTTAAAGGTGTAGAACATCGTATCGAATATGTAGATACAGTAAATGGTGTTGCATACTATAATGATTCTAAAGGAACGAACCCTGATGCTGCGATCAAAGGAATTAAAGCAATGAATCGCCCAACATGGTTGATCGGTGGAGGATATGATAAAAAATCCACATATGATGAATGGATCGAAGCGTTTGATGGTAAGGTAAAAGAGCTGATCTTAATGGGTGTGACAGCACCAAAGATTGCGGAATGTGCAAAAGCACATGGATTTGATAAGATTAAATTTGTAGATTCTATGGAAGATGCAGTTTCTTATATTGCAGAAAAAGCACAGGATGGAGATGCTGTATTATTATCACCAGCATGTGCAAGCTGGGGAATGTTCCCGAACTATGAAGTCAGAGGAGATATCTTTAAAGACTGTGTCAGAAAATTAAAGGAGAACTAGAAAAGTGTCAAACCGCATCAAAAAAAAATATATGGCAGGCAAGACATATTTTGATTATCCAACGTTGTTTCTTGTGATATTTCTGATATGTTTTGGTATGGTCATGATTTACAGCACAAGTTCATATAAAAGTATGATGACATATGGAAATTCGTATAAATGGGTATTGAAGCAAGGGCTTGTTGTGCTTGGAGGTGCGATTGCTATATTTTTGATTTCCAGGGCAGATTATAGAATTATAAAAGGACATAAACCAGCATTTCTTTGTCTTGGAATAGCTACTTTTTCTATGATCGTGGTATTATTGGTAGGGGCAGCAAAAAAAGGGTCTGTACGATGGATCAGTATTGCAGGATTCCAGATACAGCCATCAGAATTTTGCAAGTTTTTGCTTATCATTTATATGGCGAATGAATTAGCGATCAATGCATCACAACATAAATTGAAAACGCTTGGTGATCATGCAAAGATTTTAGTTCCAACGATACCGGTCATTGGATTAGTCACATATCAGAATTTAAGTACAGGACTTGTTATATGTGCTATGGTTGGAATCATGACTTTTGTGGTAAGCCAAAGGACGAAAGAATTGATCATAACTGCGGTTGCGTTTATGGCAGGGATAGTCGTTTATCTTATGACTGCTAATAGTTATCGAAACGAGAGATTTCAGATTTGGCTGCATCCAGAGACTCATAAGAAAGGATTTCAGACGATGCAGGCGTTGTATGCGATTGGTTCAGGAGGAATTTTTGGGAAAGGACTGGGACAAAGCATGCAGAAGATGGGATTTATTCCTGAATCACATAATGATATGATATTTTCTATCATTTGTGAAGAATTAGGATTGTTTGGAGCAGTTTGTTTGATTCTCGTTTTTGCAGCGTTGATTTGGAGAATGTTGTTGATCGCAATGAATGCAGATGAATTATTAGGATCTTTGCTGGTAATTGGAGTTATAACGCATATTGCAATGCAGGTGTTTGTAAATATTGCAGTAGTAACCAATACGATTCCGCCAACAGGAATTCCGCTTCCATTCATTAGTTATGGAGGATCATCAATCTTTTCAACAATGATTGAGATGGGAATTGTATTATCAGTATCTAGACGAATTCATTTAGGATAAGGATGAGGTGCTATGGAAGATAACAATGTCATTCGAATGGATGAACATAAAAATAAAAATAAGGTACATAAAATTTCATTTAAGAAAATCTTACTCGGTTTCATTGTGTGCATTCCACTTTCAATTTTGGTCATTGCAGGAACCTGTAAGACAAAGAAAATAAAGATTGATGGATTGAGTTATTATACACAAGCGGAAGTAAGAAAAGCGATCGCAGAAAATGGATATATTAATAATTCAGTTGGATATTATTTAAAATGTAAATTTGCGACACCGAAGATTCTACCGTTTGTGGATACGATTTATGTGAGCATTAATGCTCCGAATTCAATTACGATCCACGTCAAAGAAAAGAAGAGAGCGGGTTGCCTTCAGTATAACGGAAAGTATGTCTATTTTGATAAAAATGGATATGCATTGGAAAGTCATGAAAAAAAATATGACAATGTTCCGCTTGTGACAGGACTAAAATATAATGAGTTACAGATGCAGAAAAAAATTGATGTAAAGGATGAAAAAGTTTTTTGTACGCGATACGCTGCTTGGGGGGACGGCGGTA
>OGPR01003064.1_pt1 | contig 10436 bp, 13 predicted proteins | sample 1552981 | NCBI WGS metagenome assembly OGPR01 (sample SAMEA2580260, study PRJEB22360) | human gut metagenome | biome: human gut; feature: human-associated habitat; material: faeces | place: Denmark | collected 2008/2010 | reverse complement strand
ACCATATGTGACGCCGAGCAGTCCAGCCGCAGGAACTGTGGCTATGTCGTAAATGAGTCAACGACGGGATTGATGGATGGCCGGTTTTTCAGAGAGTCCTGTATGCGCGCCAATTCCTTTGAGTTGGACTATGATGATGTTTTTGATGAGCTTCTGGAGGAGAACCGGGAACGATGGGGTATCAACTGTGCGGCCGGTATCTCTCCGAATGGCAGCTATTCAGCAGCCCTATTTACAGTTCCAAGCGGCGTCTATTACTGGTACTGGGGAAAGGACCCAAAAGGCGAGATCTGTTGCTTAACAGCGGACTTCTTTACGTACCTATAAGCTGTGCAAGTTCCGCCCGCTGAAAAGAGTATATTGACAAAAAGAGACCGCGGCTGCCGAAGTGCGCAGAGCGGTCTCTTTTTCTTGGGCCATGTGACGAGTCCATGGATATTCCAGTAGACTTTTGACGGGAGATGTGGTATTGCTTGTGTCCACAGAATGTGAGGTGAAAGAGATGAAGGATCGTAATAATCCGGCTGCAGAATATTCTGTTGCATTGAAACCCGCTTCCCAAGAGGAGGCGGGTTTGTTCTATTCAGACGAGAAACAGGACGAGGTCCTGGGGACAGTAGGACATCTTCGGATAGATTTCGGCTCAGGCGGTAAGAGCTTCTGGTCCACATGGTGGCCCCACAATGCAGACCAGCTTAACACCCCGGAGTTCAAGAGAGAACTCCAGCATACCGTGGATACACTGCGGAGGGATGGGCCGCTCCAGAGCCTGACCGCGATGAGTTCCTACTGCTGGAAACATGGTGGAGAGATCTCGAAAAACGACCGCGTCTACGGCTATATCGCAGAGACTGAGCACTACCGCTTCTGCCTGCGCTGCACCCCACGACCAGGGGAATACCAAGGGTACCTGTACTGCTATGACCTGCGGCAGCAGAGAATGCAGCAGCAGGATCAGCTGGTGGTCCGCCAGCGGTGAGGTGCAGGAGTTCACAGACTCGCAGGAATACCTTCGGACCATTCGAGAGGAGCTGCCCTATCGGAACACCACCGGATTCCGGCATGAGACTCTGACGGATGACCCACAGATCCGGAAGATGGTGGACGATATCCTGTTGGACTTCGCCGGAGAGGAGAACCCCCGCCGTACCTGCAACTATGGACTGACCGAGAAAGGAAAGCGACAGCTCCAGGCGGCTGCAGATTTGGATCGTCCCCACACCGATGACCCTGTTATCCCCGCCGCTGTAGAAACGCTCCGCCACGAGTTGGACAAGCCGGAGATCGGCTTCAAGATGGGAGGGCTTTAAATGGGGACGCGCAGCTATATCGCAAAGCAAATGGGAGCAGATCAGTATCTCACGATATACTGTCAACTCGGCGGATACCCGGAAGAGGCTGGCGCGACCCTTGTAAAATACTACGACACACCGGAGAAAGTAGACGCCTTGTTGGCATTGGGGGATCTGTACGACCTTTGCGAAAAACTCTCTCCTGACCCCGGACATCATGACTTCGCTGTCCCTCAGCCAGGGGTAACATTGGCCTATCAGAGAGACAGGGGCTGTACTGGCTGGGAAGCCACCATGAAAACGCTCGAGGAACTGAGAGATTGGGAGTTCGATGGCATTGAATATATCTATGTCTATAGCATGAATGGACAATGGCTCTATTCTCCCGCAAGAAATCCGGAGGTCGACCTTCGAAGCCTAAAAGAAGACTTGGAGAATGAAACGGTCCAATATAGTAGACCGCCGGACTTGGAGGAGTTGCTTGGTATGGGCCGGGGAGCAGAACAAAATTTAGGAGGCCTTAGCAGATGAACATAGCGGCGAAATTGACACGGCCAGAACTGTGGTCCTGGCTGGAGCAGCGAGAGGATCCTTTCCTGGAGGCCAAACATGGCGAGGGATCATCTTTTATTGTGAAGATCCCCAAGGACGCAGAGATCGACTATCTTTTCGGCAATGACTCCTATTACGGCGACAGCATCGGCTGGAGGGATCGCCTGTATTTCTGCGGACTGTATGAACGCCAATGGAAAAGCGTCTATATGGCGAAAAGCACTCTGTCGGATCTGGTAGACGGCCTGACGGCTGTGGAACAGATGGACTACGATCAACTTCCGGAATATATCGCCACGCAGGTCAACCAAATGGTCGAGGGTCTTATCGAGAATGACAGGACCAGGCTTCAGGTGAAAAAACTCACCAGCCCTGATGCGGTATCGGCCCTTCGGTCCTATCGACGACATACCGCTGAGAGCGACGCGATAGATCGGTTCATGCAAAGGGCGCCTGAGCCGATCCGGTTCCGGTCCTGCTATCCAGTCCGGCGTATGAGCGAAGGAAACCTGTTAGCTTACATTCGGGACCCTGAAACGTTTATACGGGAGGCAGCGAAACGGTATATGCAGGAAAACCAGGAGAATTTCCTGCTGCAGTTTCTGGAAAACGACAGCGTGGAGAAAAAATACCAGGCATTGCTGCAGAACGACGAGCATCCCATCCATTTGATGCGAGACATCACGGAGGCAGTGGAGGCCTGCGGTGGAAAGACCGTGTCGGTGACGGTCCAGAAAGATGGAAAAGAGCTGACATTCAAGACGTCGGCGAGAGCGTTGAAAGGCTACCACGACACCTATGATCTCTATGCTTCCCCATTCGAAGACCACGAACGCTTTGAAGAGGTGTTTGGAATGTGTGCGAAATACAGTGCCGGGGACATCACCCGTATCACCTATCGGCACAATACGATCTACGAAGCGCCGCAGGTCCAGAGGATGGATCATGGGATGCGCATGAAGGGGATGTGAATTGTGAAAATCGAACAAGAATGGCTGGATTTCCTGCGAGAGCAGTATCCTGCGGGCAGCCGCATCCGGCTCACCAAGATGGGAAACGCCCCGCACCCCATCCCGCCCGGTTCTATGGGGACCCTGGATCACATCGACGATGCAGGCCAGTTTCAAATCAATTGGGACAGCGGACAGAGACTACCTCTGGCCATTGGGGAGGATCGTTTCACCGTCCAACCTCCCGAACCCACTCTGCTCAAGCTCTATATGCCCCTGACCGCCGACTTCTACGGCCGGGATGAGTGGGGCGATGTTGATGAGACCAGCGAGGAATGGGATGGCCGAACCCTCCTGGAGTATGAAGACCAGATTCTGGGTGCCCTCGTCAAAAACCGGATGCCGGAGGAACAGGAGCGCGGCCTTATGCACTGGTATGGAGAACAGGACAGCGTAGACGCCAAGGTCCGCTCCGCTGTGTTTACTGTAGAGGCCCGGAACGGTCGGCTCTGGGGTGTGGCGGAATGCCGTGTGGTCGGAACCCTTTCCCCTACGGAGCTGAACACGCTCAAAGAATACATTGCTGGTCAGGCATCGGACGGCTGGGGCGAAGGCTTTGAGCAGCGAGAAATCGAGGTCGATGGCGGAGAACTGTATGTCCACCTGTGGCAATGGGACAACTGGTGTATCCAAACTGAACAGGAACGGTTTGCGCCTAAAATGGCAGATGGTCTTCCTGAAATGTGCTTCTCCACCCTGATGACCACCGGACAGCTCATCTGCATCAGGCGTGGTGAGTCCGGCTACTATCCCTCCGAATGGGAAACAGGCGATAAAGAGCGGAATGTAGAAGAGGCAGACAGACTCAACGAGAAGCTGGGGGTCACACCCGCCCAGCGAATGGCCATGGAAATCGGTTCCATGGCTGGCTGGGATGTCCCAGGCGCCGATCCCAAGAACTACGAAATTCAGCGGAAAGAACAGATGGGAGGGATAACTCTTGGCTGAAAGGATATTTGAGGTGGAAATCAGCAATAAGACTCCCAAGGGGTATGAGACAGCCACGGTCCTGGAGCTGCCAGCCACCTGGGCGGAGTTTCACGACGCCCTGGAGAAAGCCCGGATCGACGATGCCAGAGACTGTCATAATGAGCTGACCAGAATTGAATATCCCGGCATCCAGCGCGGGATGATCGGTGATAACGTCAACCTGTATGAATTGAATCTCCTGGCCCAGCGGCTGACCATGCTGAGTGAAGATGACCGTATGGGCCTGGACGGTCTGCTCCAAATCGAGAGCAGACAACACACCGGTCCCATCCCCCTGCCCCGCCTGATCAACCTGACCTATAACACGGACATCTGCACATTGGCGCCCTATGTCTCCGATATCCAGGAGCTTGGGGCGCTTTTGTATGAGAGCGAGGTTCTGCCGAAAGAGGCAATAGCCCTGCTGGACACCACGGAATCAGGCAGCGCGTTTCAGGACGCGCTGCTGAAGGTGTTCGGCCAGAGGCACCAGGAGGACTTCAACGGTGTATTCACCAGTCAGGGTTATGTGGAGCCAGGTAATGCTTTCAAAGAAGTCTACAACCGCAAGGAGATCATGCCATACTTCAACCGCACCGGTGCTCCTATTGAGTTGGAGGTATCCAGAAAAGATATCCGGGAGTCCGGCCCCTCCCAGGAAGCACCTGTTATCCTGCCACTCCCTGCCATCGAAGGGGCGATTCCCGATATGCTGAAAAGAGTAGGCACGGCATCTCTTGACGAGTGCTCCTTCCGCTGTGTGGAATGTCTTGTTCCCTCCTTGCGTGATACCATCGATGACACGCTCAACGATATAGATGGATTCAATCAGGTCAACGAATTTGCCCAGAGTCTTGCCCAGAAAAAGCGTGTCTGGGATGGAGCAGACCGAATCAAGTACAAGGCGCTTCTGGAGGCATCCGGTCATCCGGACCTAAAGAAGGCCACAGAGCTGATGCACGGCCTGGAAGACTACGAGCTTCGGCGTGACATTGCCGAGTCCTGGGACTATGCCGATCTGGTGCTGCGGGAGAAGTACCCGGATCTGCCGGAAGAGCTGTTCCAGACACCGCAGGCGGCCCGGATCGGCCAGAGGGCACATGGAAACCGTGGTCAGCCATTACGGACTACGGCCTGATCCGCAGAAAGGATGGAGGTCTGCTGCCCCACTTTCAGCCGGGGCAGGAGCGGCAGATGCAGCAGAGGCAGGGCGGTATGGAAATGAGGTGATCGATATGGAGCAATTTGGAGAAACCATGTTCAGACAGCCAGCGAACGACATAGAGAAGCAATGGCTTTTAGACCGGCTGAAAACACTTTCTGTCCGAGAGGCATATCAACTGTCCACGGTCATGCTGACCACGGGACGGCTGAAAGAGGTCTCGGGCAAAGCGGGAGACGAGCTGCTGGCGGCGGTGCTGAAGCTGGACCGGCAAGAGACCGTGGAGTCCATCAACTGCCTGCTCTCCCTTTCGGACTACGAGGTGCTCTGTCCAGCGGGCAGCTACGAGGCGCTGGGAGAGTATTACTTGCGCTATGAGGCTGAGCTGCCGGAGGCAGCGATTCCCTACGCCGATCTATATCAAATTGGATGCCGCTATGAGGACCAGCACCCAGGTGTCTTCATCGGAGACTGCTTTGTGGTGCTCCCCGGCCGGGAACCGAAGCAGACCTACGATGGCACGAACCTGGATAAGGTGCAGGAGACGGACTGGAGCCTGCGGCTTCGGCTGGCGACACCTGCTGTACCCAAAGGAGTCTGGGTCTGCCTGCCGGACCACGCCGCTGCAGAGGTGGATGGTCGGCTGGGTGAGATCGCCTTAGCCTTACGAGAGCTGAAGGTAGGGACCATCCAAGAATGTGAGTTGCTGGAGGCGCGCTGCTCTCTTCCGGGGATCACCATACACCCTGAAGAGTATCCGGATCTGGAGGACCTGATCCGGGATGGGAATGATCTGGGTTTTCTGCTGGAAGGGCAAGGTCAGGGAATGCCGGACTTCACGGGGCGATTCCTGGCTGCTCTGGAGTACGAGAACTGCCACCGACTCGATGCGGCACTGGACATCGCCCAAAATCTGCACTGCTATGACTTTGTACGAGCAGAAAACATAGAGACGTTTGGAAAGCAGGAGTTGGAAAGGAAAGGATGGTCCAAGGACCCTATCCTGCGAGGCTGCATTGACACAGCTGAATTTGGGGAATCCCTGCTGGAGCAGATGGGATACCGGCTCAATACAGCAGAGACCGCCTACATCCGGCGAAATGACCGGGAATTTCAATCCCTGCATGCCCAGCCCGGGCAGAGCCTGGGTATGACCATGAAATAGGACACCAGATACTTGATAGGGGCCGTTTTCCTGAAAGGGACAGCGGCCCCTTCTTTTTTGTGCCCATTTTCGGGAAAGCGGGACCCGGAAGGGAGCGATCATGCGAAAAGAAGAACATCTGTTGGCGTACCTGAAAGGTGCGTGTCCCGGTAGGCAGCACGCAGTACCGGGCAGGAGACTCAGGGACATCCTGGGCATCAGCGAATCCAGGCTGCATGAGATGGTGAATCATCTGCGGCAAGATGGCAATCCCATTGGCAGCGGCAAGGAGGGATACTTCTACATCAGGACCTTTGGTGAGGCTCTTGAAACCGAAGAGCACCTGGCCCGGATGATCCACGGCCTGGAAGCTGCCCGGCAGGGCCTGCTGTGCGGAATAAAGGATCGTTCGCTTGAGGAGGCAGGGGGTGATGGACATCGCTAAGCCCATGTTCCCCTGGGTAGGCGGTAAGGAGCGTCTGATCCCCATGATCCGCCAGGTCATGCCGTCCAAGATGAGCCAGTACATGGAGCCGTTTGGCGGCAGCGGGGCCAATCTCCTGGGGATGCCCCCGGAGCGCAGCAGATTGGATATCTACAACGACTACAATCAGGACCTGGTCAACTTTTTCCTGTGCGCCAGAGACCGCCCCCTGTCCCTCGTTCGGGAGCTGGGCTTCCTGCCCCTCAATTCCCGGGCGGAGTTTGAGTATTTGATCAGATTTCTAAAACAGGAGGAGATGGGAAGCGAATATGTGGAAGATGAAATAGCAATTGCGGAAGAGTACTTCCCGCCGGGTGAGGCGGAGGAAGTCATCGCCTTACTGCGGGGCCGGGCAGAGCTGCTGGATGTGCGGCGTGCCGCAGCCTTCTTCAAGGTGAGCCGGTACAGCTACAGCGGGACCATGACCTCCTACGGTGTGAAGGCCTGCGATCTGAAACACTTTTTCCACCTGATCTGGAGCGCCTCACGCCGGCTGGCTCGAGTGGTCATCGAGCGACAGGACGCCATTGAACTCATTCGAAAGCGGGACCGGCCCGACGGGGTGATCTACTGTGACCCGCCCTATTTCCAGGCAGAGAAGAGCTACGCTGTGAAGTTCCGGTACCGGGATCATGCCCGGCTCCATCGAGTCCTCAAGCAGTGCAAGGGAGCAGTGATCGTGTCCTACAATGACTGCCGGTATATCCGCTTCCTGTATGACGACTTCTATATTCTGGCGTTCCGGCGGGAGAACCAACTGGCGAAAGAGAAAGGCGCTTTGTATGGTGAGCTGCTGATTACCAACTATGACCCACGTCCGTTTATGAATTTGCAAATGAATCTGTTTGGAGCTGGCACCGGCGCAAAATGGCAGCCCGTGCTGATCAATATTCCCCGCCATGTTTTGAAAACTCTTTAGGAGGAAGATAACCATGAAATTTACACTGCACCGTAAACCCGACAGCAAAGTCCAGAAGATCCCATACGCAGCTCTGCAGATCGCCGGTCTCGCAGACGCAGAGGCGTTGGTGCTCCGTGCGGAAGAGGGCTGCATTCTTCTGGCACGTGACTCGCTCTCTACCAGGGAAATTGTCAAGGTGATCGCTTTCCTGGATGAGATCGTCACGTCCATGGCGGAACAACTGGCGGAAAAAAGCGGCGAGATGGCCAGCCTGCAAGAGGAAGATGACCCTCTGGACGTATTCGATGAGGATGAGATCGAGACGCTGGAGGACTTTGGCATCAATCTGGAGGGCCTTCGGATGCTCCTGGCCATGGAGGAAGCCGGCGATGAATGAGACGCCTCTCTATCCCTATTCCGCGGAAGAGGCGCGACGCAGAGGCGAACTATCTCTATGGCGGGCCAGTTATCTTACCAACATTGACTGCAAAGAGGCCATCGAGAAAGCCGTCCGTCAGCACTTCGATGGAACATGTCTAGAGGATGATTGTCTGAAAGAGGTACTTCAAAAGTTCGGCTATAAGCGGACAGCCTGGGTGCTGGCCAATACCATCCAACAGCTAGAGTGGCATGGACGGTATAGCCTTTGCAACAAAGCATGGGCGCAAGCAGTTTCCGTTCCACCGGACGAACAGCACAATCTCAGTTTTGTGGTGAGAAGCCACACCACGGTGCTGGACGGTGTAGTTAATCAGTATCGCCAAGCATATCAGGCATTCAATCTATTTGGCCCCGAGCACTGTGAACCAGCCTCTTTGCCAGAGTTGGATTACAAGGGGAAGGTACTGGCACTGTCCCCGTCCGCGCTGAAGGAATCCCACTGGACGCTCCAAGATCAGCTCTGGTTTGCCAACAGTGGCTTTGGGTGTCTCCCCCACGCTATGGCGGAGACGATCCGGGCAACCTGCCTGGCAGACGGCGAGACGACCCGCTGGAATCGCGGGGATTTTATTGGGCCATTGAAGGCAATGTATCTGCCGGACTGGGCGAAGAGCCGCCTGCTGAAACTCGATGGAGAAAAGAAGATCCGGCTGGCCCGTACGACAAAGGAGCGATTTCTTTCTGACCGGATCTCCGGCCGATGGAACGCATACGAAAAAACACTTCTGGAACTCCCACCTCAAGAGATCCTGGACCGGTCAGAGGAGCTTGCCGCGGTCCGCACCTGCCGGGATGCCCTGCTTCGGGATATGGACCTGTATTCAGATGAGCAGCTGACATTCCTGCTCTCGCTGTTTGATCCAGTGGATCAGCTGCGGGAGTTCTGGAGCCGAGAGCAGGAGGCGGATCGCACAGAGCAGATGACCTGTGCCATGAATACCCTTCAAAAAGAACTTCAGAAGGGGCAGAAAATCGAAACGCCCAACCAGGGCGGAATGACGATGAAGTAACAGGAGAACGCAATGCAATACTACATCATCGATGACCTGCGCCTGCCGCCCAAGCGGTCCTTTCGGAAAGGCTGGACCATGGAACAGTTTCCGTCACTGCGGGAGGCGCTGGCCAGATACCGCGCGCTCCCCTCCCGCCAGGCGAAGAGCCTGGGGATGACAGACGGCATCCATGTGCTGGAGCAGCCGGTGCTGACGCTGCCCAACGAGCGCGCCACGTTCGTAGACGTCCCGGGCCGCAGCGGGAGTCTTACGGTTCTGGAGGGCGACGCCGTCTACGACGATCTGGTGCTCACCGCGCAGTGCATGGTGGAGAATATGGAACGATACGAGGAGATTGCTTCTTACCTCAAGGGCAGCGGGAGAGTGACCTTTGCCAACCGTCCGGAGGGGTACTACGAGGCGCGCATCGTCAACCAGATTCCGTTCGAGAAGATCCTCCGCGGCAATCCACACCGTTCGTTTGCGGTGAATTTCCGCTGCAAGCCCTTCTGGTATGTGTACACCGTGCCCGCGATCACCGTGACGCAAAGCGGTTCGTTCGTCACCAATCCGGGGAATGTGTACGCGGAGCCGGTCATAACGGTTTATGGTTCCGGCTCCATCACGCTCATGGTGGGCCTGACGATCATCGAGCTGGAAGGCATATCGGGGAGCATTACGCTGAATTCGTCGCTGCAGGAAGCCTATTCAGGCACGACGGGCATGAACAACGCCATGAGCGGCGACTTCCCTATCCTTCTGCCCGGCGCAAATGCGATCTCATGGGCGGGAAACGTGAGCAGGGTGGTCGTGGAGCCGCATTGGCGGTATCTGTGATGCGCTCTGTAAATTTTCACTTGCTAAAATCGCTAATATCGCGTATAATAATATTAGCTAAGGAGGCGAGCGCGATGCAAAATGCTTTAAGGACAGCGACAGCGACGGTGGTACAGAATAACTTTGGAAAATACCTGCAATACGCGGTGGAAAACGGTGAAGTCGTGATTTTGCGCAATGGAAAGCGCGTGGCGAGGCTTATTTCTGAAGATGCTGCCATTGGGTATCTGACGGATTCCCTTCGGGGCGTGCTCAAGCATGTGCCTTTGGAGGATGACGTGCGAAGCGCGCGCACTGAAAAATACGGGCTGGAGGAAGGCGCGCGGTGATCAGGATATTGCTTGACACGAACATTGTGTTGGACGTGCTGGCTGACCGCGCGCCGTTTGCCGAGGAGGCGGTCACGATCTTCAAACTGTGTGAAACGCGGCAGGTCGAGGGCGCAATCTACGCCTTGACTATCCCAAATCTCGTCTATGTGATGCGCAAAGAACTGGGACGGGAGCAGATCAGCGGCGTCCTGCAAAAGCTGTCGGCCATATTGGATATTGAAGATATGCGCGCGGAGGACTTGCGGAAGGCTGCAGCACTCCCCATTCCCGATTTTGAGGACGCGCTGCAATGCGTGTGCGCACAGCGAATCAAGGCGGAC
>OGPR01003061.1_pt1 | contig 10439 bp, 7 predicted proteins | sample 1552981 | NCBI WGS metagenome assembly OGPR01 (sample SAMEA2580260, study PRJEB22360) | human gut metagenome | biome: human gut; feature: human-associated habitat; material: faeces | place: Denmark | collected 2008/2010 | reverse complement strand
TCCAGTATTATCTGCGCTTTTGGCTTGGCATCTGCCGCACCTCGCTCGCCGTATCAGCACTTAGAATTATGCGGTATTGCCCTAACCATCATTCCGTGATTTTTGTCTTGCCCTTGGGGCAAAAAGGCTTTATACTGGTATACAAGTGGTAGTTTGCCCCAGTGTAAGGGCAGGCAGAAAGAACGGTTTTGCCCTGAACACGGATGGGGGCTGCAAGATGTATAAACTGATTATTATTGATGATGAAGAGAAGATTGCCAGCGGAATGGCCCAGCTGTTCCCCTGGCAGAACATTGGGTTCGAGGTGGTGCAGGTGTTCACCAGCGCACGCAAAGCCCTGCAATATATTGCCGAAAACCCGGTGGATGTGGTGCTGACCGATATTGAAATGCCGGATATGAACGGCCTGGAGCTGAGCCATCGGCTGATGGAATACCCCAACATCCAGAAAATATTTTTCAGCAGCTACAGCAATTACGAATACTTCCGCGCGGCGCTGCAAAACGGCGTGGCGGATTACCTGATGAAACCGGTGGCCTACAGCGCCCTGCTGGAATGCTTTGAAAAGGTCAAAGCCCGGCTGGATGCCCGCAGCGCCGTGCAGGAAACCGCCCCCAAGGCCTATTACGACCAGATCGTGTACGATGTGCAGCAATACTTAAAAGATAATTACCGCACTGCCACGCTGGAAGAAGCCGCGGCCAAGGTTTCCTTGAGTCCGGCTTATCTTTCCCGCGTGTTCAAGGAAAAAGCGGAACCAGTTTTTCGGAGCTGCTGCTCAAGACGCGGATGGAAAAAGCATGTGAGATGCTGGCGGATATCCACTATAAAAGCTACGATATTGCCTATTATGTCGGGTACGATAACCCCAAAAACTTCTCCCGTGCGTTCAAAGCGTATTATGGGCAGAGCCCATCGGAATACCGCAAATCCCGCCTGGATGGTGCCGCGCTATGAAGGGAATGAAGCGGAAGTTCTTTTTGAAGCGCATGTGGAACTTTGTGGTGGTCATGCTGATCCCGGCGCTGCTGCTGGTGGCCGTTACCACCTACATGACCTTTGTGACCCAGATGCACCGTATGACGCAGGACAATGAGCGCGGTATTGAGGCTGTGCGCTCCAACATCTCGCTGGTGCTGGATTCGGTCCTGGCGCAGAACAGCTACATGACCGGCATGACCCGCACCAACATGGTGCTGAACAAAGCTCTGAAAAGGGAAAGCCTTTCTTACACCGATGCCATCTACCTGCGCAGCCTGGTATCCTCACTGAACAGCATGACCAACGCGTATGATTACGTGGATTCGGTTCTGATCTATATGGATGGGTACGACCGTGCGCTGACGTCCAGCGGGCTGGTCAACCTTTCGGCGGATGATTACAGCGGCTGGTACAGCGTGTATTCCTCTATGTCGGATGCTGAGCGTACCTGCATTGCCCCGGTGGTGGTGAACGCAGGCAAAGCCAGCGAGAGAAGGCAGCTGGTAGTGTGCGCCCGGATGCTGACGATGAAAGGCTGTGTGGCCGTTACCCTGAACATCAGCCACTTGCAGGAAATAATTGCCGTGCTGCGCCCGTCCGATAACCAGCACCTGTACCTGGTTGACGGCAGCGGCCGCCTGCTGGCAAAGGCAGGGGACGCAGGCGCGACGGAAGAGCTGCAAAACCTGATGGGCAAAACGCTGAGCGGGGCAGGGAACACGGCGGAACAGGAGCACGAGTTCTGGATCAAGCTGGATGACCGGGACTGCCTGTTGAACTGGCAAAGCTACCAGAACCCGGATTTCTACATCGTATCTACCATTGACCGGGCCATGATCCTGGAAAACCTGGGCGAACGGTTGATGCCGCTGCTGCTGATGGCGGTTGTGGCGCTGTACGCCATTGTGTTTTTGGCATACGTCAACACCAAGCGCAGCTTTGACGAGATCAACCTGATGCTGCAGATGTTTGAGGATGCCGAGGCGGGCCGCACCATCCAGCGCCCCCAGCGCAAGGTAAATGATGAATATGACGTTATCATGAACAACATCCTGATGATGTTTTTGAACAACACCTACCTGAACATCCAGCTGAAAGAAAAGCAGTACCGCCAGCAGAACGCCGAGCTGACCGCCCTGCAGTTGCAGATCAACCCCCACTTTTTGTACAACACCCTGCAAACGCTGGATATGGAAGCCCGCAAGCTGAACGATGATGGGCGCATCAGCGCGGTGGTGGGGTATGTATCGGATATCCTAAAGTATTCGCTGACCAACCCGCAAAAGAGCGTCAGCCTGCGGGAAGAGCTGGACTACCTTAAAAAATATGTGGAAGTGCAGCACTACCGCTTTGGGGACAGCTTTATTATTTATTATGAAGTGGACGACGATGTGATGGACGCCGAGGTATTCCGCCTGATGCTGCAGCCCGTGGTAGAAAACAGCCTGCTGCACGCCCTGCGCGGCAACGAGCGCGGTTACATGAAGGTGCGCGCCCGCCGCATTGGCGATAAGGTGAACCTGCGTGTGATCGATAACGGCGACGGCATGACAAGGGAAGAGCTGGAAGCGCTGCGCAAACGCATTGCGGACCGCAACAGCCGCAGTATTGGGCTGACCAACCTGGACCGCCGCCTGCGCCTGCGCTACCCGGAGGAAACGGGGCTGCGCATCTGTTCCATAAAAAACCTTGGCACCAGCGTGTCGTTTTGCATCCCGTACAAAAAATATACCCCGGATGCCCCGCAAACGGGTAAAACAGAATAATAAAATGCCGGGCAGGTATCTTAAATTGCGCCAAAACGCAAGAGATGATACCTGCCCGGCGTTTTGTGTCAAATGATGAATCCTTTTCGCAAGCGTGAGTCCTTTTATAAATCTGCCAAACAAATTATAATAAAACCATGATAAGGCTCGACGAAAAGGGCCGATTTAGAAGGAGGAAAACAATATGAAAAAGCAACTTATGGCCGGTATGATGGCCGCCAGTATGGCATTGTCTCTGGCCGCATGCGGCGGCAGTGCTGCCAGCAGCGCAGCCCCGGCAGCCGACAGCACCAGCGGCGCTGCCTCTACCAGCACCGCAGCTTCCACTTCCAGCGATGAACAGGTGACTTTGCGTTTTGCCTGGTGGGGCGGCGATGAGCGCGCCAACGCTACCATGGAAGTCATCAACAAGTTCATGGAAGAAAACCCCAACATCAAGATCGAAGCCGAGTATGGCTCTTCTGACGGCTACCATGATAAGCTGGCAACCCAGCTGGCATCCGGCACCGCCGCCGACATCGTGCAGATTGACCCCGAAACGATGCCCGCTTTTGTTTCCACCGGCGATTACTTCCTGGATTACAAGGACTACGATTTTGATCTTTCCAACTTTGACCCCAACTACATTGGCCTGCGCGTGAATGGTAACTTTGACGGCAAGCAGCTGGGCCTGCCCACCGGCATTGCCGGCCCGGCACTGGTTGTGAACGAAGAGCTGGCTGAAAAGTACGGCATCGACTTCAACACCCAGTACACCTGGGATCAGTTCATTGAATGGGGCAAACAGGTCCATGAAGCAGACCCCGATACCTACCTGCTGTGCACCAACAAAGAGTATGTGACCAACCTGGTGTTCTTTACCTACATGAAGCAGCTGACCGGCAAAACCATCTTTGACGCTGACTCCAAAGAGTTCAATTATACCGAGGAAGATATCCAGAACTGCCTGGATCTCGTCAAGAGCCTGTACGACAACAATGTCTGCGCACCGGCTTCCTACTCTTCCGCTTACAGCAACGACGACCTGCAGTCTGACCCCAACTGGATCGCTGGCAAGTACGTCTGCACCTTCGCTTACATCTCCACCATCAATGTTATGACCGCCGCCAATGAGGGCGCAACCTATGGCACCGGCTACCTGCCCCTGCTGGACGGCGCTAAGGACAACGGCTGGGCTTGCAACTGCCCGCAGGTCCTGGCAGTTACCTCCACCTGCAAGGCTCCGGAAGCAGCCATGAAGTTCCTGGATTACTTCTTTAACAGCGATGACGCCGAAAGCACCCTGGCCTGCGTGCGCAGTGTTCCCCCGACGGAAAAGGCCCGTGAAATCTGCGAAAAAGACGGTACCCTGGACCCGAACATGATGACCGCCGCCAACATTGCCAGCGGCTACAGCGGCCTGACCAACGACAAGTACTCCTCCGCACCGGAATCCAAGCAGATCATTGCTGATACCATCGAGGCTGTCGGTTACGGCACCACCGACCCCGCAAGCGCTGCATCCGATATGTACAATCAGCTCTCCAGCTACATCAGCGCCCAGTAAACCTCAGCGAACATCAAAAACGGGTGTCTCCCACCGAGGCATCCGTTTTATTAAAGTGTACCTGAAAAGTCGAAAATATAGTCTATTTCTACAAACACAGCCGGATTTGGCGTTAAAAAGCCTTGGAATCCACAAAGGATTCCTGCGGCTCTTTGCCTTAAATCCTGCTTGTGTTTGCGAAATATCCGTCATTTTCTTTGTTTTCAGCTACACCAGTAAAAAGGCGGATTTTTTCCAAAGAGGTGTGATCCTATGACAAAACAAACCAAAATCAAGCACTATACCAAGCGCGATTACGCGGCGTTTGCTTATCTGGCCCCGTGGATCATCGGTATGCTGGTCCTGCAGCTGTACCCGTTTTTAAGCTCGCTGGTTTACTCGTTCTGCAACTACAAAATCACCGGCACCCCCTCGTTCACCGGCCTGAGCAACTACATCCAGTTGTTCACCATGGATAATGAGTTTTGGAACTCCTTGAAAGTTACCCTGGCCTACACGTTGTACACCGTGCCCGGCAAGCTGGTTATGGCATTGGCTGTTGCGGTGTTCCTCAACCGTGACATCAAAGGCATCAACCTCATCCGTACTTTGTACTACATTCCGTCCCTGTTCGGCGGCAGCGTTGCTGTTGCTCTGCTGTGGAAGATCATGTTCATGGATAACGGCGTTATCAACGCCATCCTGACCACCCTGCACCTGCCCAACGTACAGTGGCTGGGCGACCCCAACCAGGCCCTGCGCACCATCTGCATGATGGAGATCTGGCAGTTTGGTTCTTCCATGGTCATGTTCCTGGCCGCGCTGAAAAACGTTCCGGCAGATTTGTACGAAGCTGCCGAGATCGACGGCGCAAGCAAGGTCAAGATGTTCTTCAGCATCACCGTTCCGCAAATCACCCCCATCATCTTCTTCAACCTTATCATGCAGACCATTCAGGCTTTGCAGAACTTCACCTCTGCCTTTGTCATCACCGATGGCGGCCCCATGAAGGCTACCTATGTGCTGGGCATGAAACTGTATAAGGAAGGCTTCTCCTACTTCAAGATGGGTTACGCCAGCGCCATTTCCTGGATCATCTTTATTGTGATCATGCTGATCACTCTGGTGCTGTTCGCAACCTCCAAGTGGTGGGTCTTCTATGGCGACGAAAGCTGAGAAAGGGCGCGTGAGCATTATGACAAAACAACAAAAAAAGACCCTGAACCTGGTGCTGACCTATCTGGTCATCATCCTGATTGGCTGCGTGCTGCTGTTCCCCATTGCATGGATGATTTCGGCCGCGTTCAAAACCAACGATGAAATTTTTGGCTCCATTGCACTGATGCCCAAAAGCTTCAGCTTCCAGAACTTTATTGACGGCTGGAAAAGCGCCGGTATTTATACCTATGCAACCTATTTCATCAACTCTTTTATCATGGTCATCCCCACCACGCTGCTGACCATCGCTTCCAGTGCGCTGGTTGCCTATGGCTTTGCACGGTTCAACTTCCCGTTCAAAAAGCAGCTGTTTGCCATCCTGATCGCCACCCTGATGCTTCCCAACTCGGTCATCATCATCCCGCGTTACGTTCTGTTCAACAAGTTCGGCTGGGTCGATTCCTACATGCCATTCTGGGTGCCCGCCCTGCTGGCCTGCTACCCATTCTTCATCTATCAGCTCATCCAGTTCATGCGCGGCATCCCCCGCGATCTGGACGAATCCGCCTGCATTGATGGCTGTGGCACCTTCCGCATCTTCTGGCAGATCCTGCTGCCGCTGATGAAGCCGGCCCTCTTCTCCGCTGGCCTGTTCCAGTTCCTGTGGACCTATAACGATTACTTCAACTCCTTGATCTTCATCAACTCGGTCAAAAAATACACCATCTCGCTGGCGCTGCGCCTTTCCGTTGACGCGGAAAGTGTTGTGGTGTGGGGCCGCGTTATGGCCATGGCCTGCGTGGCGGTTCTGCCGCTGGTTCTCCTCTTCTTTGCCGCACAGAAATATTTTGTGGAAGGCATTGCAACCTCCGGCCTGAAAGGCTGATTTTCGTTTTCCTCTTTTTAAAAATGTTTGTCCCTCCTAAAAATCATTGACCCGTTGCGGGCCGGCACTGCCCGGCCCGCATTTTTTGTTGAGGTATCATAATGAAACTGGATCTGAATTCCCAAACATTTAACGTCAGCTTTGCCTGCCGGATCGAGGATGCCTGGGTGCCGGTGCCGGAAACTGCCTGCACACAGTCCGGCTTTGACTGGACGCTGAACGGTGCGCATTACTGTGCGCAGTTCACCCCCGCTGGCGATACGCTGTGCTACACCCTGCAAATGGATGCGCCCAACCCCACCCAGCTGCGCATGTGGCTGGCTGTGCCGGGGCAGAGCAATTATTTCCATGTGATCCCCTGCAATATTTACGGCGATAACCACGCTGCGGAAGCCAAACCCGGCGAATTTCCATTGCTGACGAAGGACCACCACGAGGTGGCGTTCTGTGCGCCGCTGTGGGAATTCCGTGCGGACCGCGCCGCCATGCCGCTCGCCGCCCTCTGCTGGGACGGCGGAGTGGCCGCCGCTGCAGTGGAACCCTACAGCGAAAGCGAGGCCGGGATCATCCGCAACGGTGTGTTTGCCGCTTTGCCGGATGCGTTCGGCATCAGCCTGGGGTACACCAACGACCCCACCACCTTCAAAAACCGCTCCACCCCGGCGCCGTCCACCCGCAGCATGGCCTGCAAGGCGCAGACCAGCGGCAGGATCTACCTGCACAGCGGCCCGCGAACCGAGCTGCATGAGATCATCCGGCAGGAATACGCCCGCCACCAGGACCGCGCCGTCCCCCGCAATACCCTGCGCCAGGCCGTGCAGGGTATGCTGGACACCTTTGCCTACCAGAACTTTGACGCGGCGGCGGGGGAGTATACCAACCGCTGCTGCCGCCCGCCCAGGGAGACCGAGATGCGCCCCTGGCGGCTGGTGACGGAGATCGGCTGGACGGGTGGCGGCGTGCTGGCCTATCCGCTGGTGCTCTGCCGCGATGCCCTTGGCGCGGATGCCGAAGCGCCGCTGGCCGCGGCCATGAGCGGCGAACAGCTGTTTGACCGCATTGCCGATGCGTATAACGAAAATTCCGGCCTGCTGAACGACCTGATGGCCCCCAATGCCGCGGGCAGCCAGGTGAACGGCTGGTGGACCGGGTACGGCCTGGTCAAAGACTGCCACTGTGCCTATACAGTGGGCAGCGCCGTCCACTACCTGACCAAAACGATGGATTATCTGCACCAAAACGGCAAACCCTGCCCGGCTAAATGGATGGATGCAGCCCAAAAGGTGCTGCATACCGTCATGGATCTGCAGCGCGCAGACGGCGCTTTCGGTTATACTTACTCCACCCAGGAACGCAAAGTGCTGGATTGGAGCGGCTTTGCGGGCTGCTGGTTTGTCCCGGCGCTGGTTTACCTCTACCGCCTGACCGGCGAAGAGCGCTGCCTGCACTCCGCCGAAAAAGCGCTGGATTACTACCATACCTTTGTCAAGGACCTGAACTGTTACGGTACCCCCATGGACACCTGGAAAGCCGTGGATGAGGAGGGTAACCTGGCCTTCATGCGCGGCAGCCGCCTGCTGTATGAGCAGACCGGCAAGGCCGAATTCCTGCAATATATGAAAGACAGCGCCGGGTACGAGTTCCTGTGGCGCTATGGCTACAAGACCTACCCGGAGCACACCCCGCTGAACCAGGGGTGGTCCGCCTGCGGCGGCGCCGTTACCTCGGTTTCCAACCCGCATATCCACCCCATGGGGGTTATTATTGACACGGACCTGCGCTATCTGGCACGGGTGACGGGTGACGGCTATTACGCCAGCCGCGCGGCGGATTCTGCCGCCTGGATGCTGCAATGCCTGGAACTGTACCCCGCAGCCACCGGCTATGGCCGTTACGGCATTTTGTCGGAACGCTGGTGCCCCAGCGATGGGCTGGATGTGGAGCGCTTCAGTGATGGCAGACCGTTCAGCAGCTGGTTCAGCCACAATCTGTGGGCTTCCGCCTGCGTGCTGGAAGCTGCATGTGAGCTGCTGCTGGAAAGCGAACACAAGAAAGGATAAAAGCAATGGACCGTTATGTGACCGATATCAAAAATGGCTGCTACCAGAACCCGGTGCTGCCCATGGATTTCAGTGACCCCGACGCCATCCGCGTGGGGGAGGACTATTACCTGATCTCTTCCAGCTTTACCTACCTGCCCGGCGTGCCGGTGCTGCACAGCAAGGATCTTGTCCACTGGGAGCGCATCGGCAACTGCGTGGAGCGTCTGCCGTTTGACCGCTATGCCCAGCCCGCCCATGGCTGCGGCACCTGGGCCCCGGCGCTGCGCTACCATGCGGGCAGGTTCTATGCATTCATTCCCCTGCCGGACGAGGGCATTTTTTACACCGAAGCCACCGACCCCGCCGGCCCCTGGAGTGCGCTGCACTGCGTAAAATCCGCCAGCGGGTGGATCGATCCCTGCCCCCTGTGGGACGATGACGGCAGCGTGTATATGGCCCACGCCTTTGCCAAAAGCCGCTGCGGCATTAAGCACAAGATCCAGCTTTCCCGCCTGGATCCCGAAACGCTGGAAGTGGTGGAGGACGGCCCCATCGTGTTTGATGGCACCCTGAGCCAGCCCACCGCCGAAGGCCCCAAAATGTACAAGCGCAACGGCTGGTATTACATCTTTATCCCGGCAGGCGGTGTGGAATACGGCTGGCAGACCGTGCTGCGCGCCCGCAATGTGTACGGCCCGTATGAGGAAAAAATCGTCATGCACCAGGGGGCCAGCTCCATCAACGGCCCCCACCAGGGCGCGTGGGTCACAGCGCCGGACGGCAGCGATTGGTTCCTGCATTTCCAGGACCGGTTTGAACTGGGCCGCGTGGTACACCTGCAGCCTATGTGCTGGCACAGCGATTGGCCGTTCATCGGCCTGGAACAAAACGGCGATGGCATCGGCGAGCCGGTGACCGAGTGGGACTGCCCCAAAGGCGAAGCTGGTCCCGGCCTGCAAATAGGGGACAGCTTTACAAACGGCAAGCCCGGCCTGCAATGGCAATGGCAGGCCAACCCCCAGCCCGAAGCCTGGCTGCGCCCGGTGGCGGGGGATGCACTGCATCTGGTCTGCGGGGCCAGCGGAAGTTTGTGGCGGCAGCCCAATGTGCTCAGTCAGATGCTGCCTGCAGCGGATTTTACCGCAAACGTTACCCTTGGCCTGGCCGGGTGCGGCGCCGGAGCTAAAGTAGGGCTTAGCGTGATGGGGCAGAAATATTCCGCCATTGAGCTCTGCCGCACCGCGCAGGGCTGCACCGTGCAGTTGGTACAGGGCATGGTGAAAGACCTTGCTCCCACCGGCGATGCAGAAGAAACGATCCTTGCCGAAAAAATGGTTGACACGGATGAAATAACCGTTACAATGAAAATAATGGCTGCCAAGCAGGTGCAGTATGCCCTGCTGGCAGCAGATGGCACCGCAGTGCCGCTGGGGGGAGCCCAACCCGTTGCCAAGGCAACCTGGACCGGCGCGCGCCTGGCCCTGTACGCCCGCGGCGGCACCAAAGAGGATGCTGCCTGCATCAAGCAGCTGAACATTACATTTTAGCCGGGCTTTTGGCGGCAGAACACCGCAGATGCCCGCGGCAAAAAGGAGAGCAAACTGGCAATGGCAAGTGTTACCATCCGGCTGAACAGCATTGGTGAAGTGAAAGAGTTTAACCGCATTGCGGCCACGGTGCCCGGAGATGTGGACCTGCATTCCGGGCGCTACTGCGTGGATGCAAAATCCATCATGGGTATTTTTGCCCTGAACCTGGCGCGCGAACTGACGGTGGACAGCCCAACCCTGAGCGAGGAAGAACTGCACAAAAAGTTTGCGGCCTTTTTGGCGGACTAAGGCGTATCTGAAAACCAAGAAAATGACGGATACTTCGCAAGCACAAGCAGGATGTAAGGCTTTTTAATGTAAAATCCGGCTGTGTTTGTAGAAATAGACGATATTTTCGACTTTTCAGATACACCCTAACATAAAACAGGGCGGTTCACACAGAGCCGCCCCTTTTTTGTGTAGAAGATGCGCGACACTTTAGGCAATACCGCATAATTCTAAGTGCCGATACGGCGAGCGAGGTGCGGCAGA
>OGPR01003037.1_pt1 | contig 10521 bp, 7 predicted proteins | sample 1552981 | NCBI WGS metagenome assembly OGPR01 (sample SAMEA2580260, study PRJEB22360) | human gut metagenome | biome: human gut; feature: human-associated habitat; material: faeces | place: Denmark | collected 2008/2010 | reverse complement strand
TCGCCCTTGGCCGCGGTCAGCCGCGGGGCCAGCACCCGCCGCAGCACAGCCGCCGCGGCCAGCACCAGCAGCAGCCAGACCGGCAGGAAATACCGCGTCTGCAAGCCGACGATGCGCACCATGCCAACCGGCGTGTAGGTGATGTACATGGCGGTCATCGCGCCCACGGCGTAGACCAGGCCGAACACGCCCAGCCAGCCCATGCGGCGTCGGCCCAGCGTGTCGGTCTGCGCGGTGCAGAGCATCGCCGCCGCCAGCAGCACCGGCGGTGCGGTGATGCTGATAAACGCAATCGGCATATCCTTCCAGCCGAACAGCCCCAGCTGGCCGAGGAACCCGTCGTTCTCATACAGTGTGCCCAGCAAAACCGCAATGTAACGCAGCGGATTTTTCAAAACAAACAGCAGCTGCGCACCGCCGTTCACGGTGGTGCCGCCCTGGCGGGCAATCGCGCCGTAGTTGTGGCGCAAAAGCGTGCCGTACTGCTCCACACCGAGGGTCAGCGCCAGTGCGCCCGCAGCGGTCAGTACGGCGTACACGGCGCGGCTGAGACGCACCTTCCACTCGGATTTCCGTAAAATCAGCGGCAGCACGACCCACAACAGATTGATATACGGCTTGGTGCCGTTGGCGAACACGCAGGCCAGCGCATAAAAAAGCGCCGTCTTATCGTTCCATTCGTCCCGCGTCAGCAGGGCCAGCATGAGGTAATAGCAGCCCAAAAGCGTCGCGTCGTAGCTCAGCGACGCACCCATGTAGAGCGACATCGGCATAAGCATAATGCACAAAAACGCAGGTCTGCATTTGTGCGCACTGCGCAGCGCTGCATAGCACAGCGCCGTGTAGGCCAGCAGGTTCACGAGCCGCCCGCCGTACAGGCAGCCCAGTGCGCCAAACCCAAACAGCCGCGCCAGTGCCATGCCCAGCGCACCGGGCAAAAACGGCAAAATCAGAAAGCTGACCGGCTCGGTCACGCGCTGCGGCACAGAGTCCCTATACAACCAGGTAAGATACTGTTCAAAACTATCCCGGATGCTCTCCACCCGGCCATCCTTGCCGTACTGCTTCAGCGCGTACCCGGCGGAGTTGAACGGCTGTTCGGCGTGGGTGTCGGGGTCGGTGCCCAGCCCTGCCGAGGTGTGCGCGTTGACCCACGCGCCGGGGAACGCCGCAACAAGCTCGTCCACGTCCTCGGGGTAGCCGCGCTGGGCATCAAAATCGAACCGGCCCATGGATATGGCGTAGGTGCGAAGATAATGGTCGGTCTCGTCGGGGGTCTGCATCGGCGGGTTGGCAAAGGCAAACAGCACGCCGCACAGCAGAATGCACGCCGCGCCCTTTTTGGCAAGGTCCCTGACCCGCCGCAGCGCCAGCGCCGCCGCACCGGGGCAGCGGCTTTCGATGCTGTTTACGGTGGACCACAAGCCGGGGCGGCTGGCGCGGGTGATCCAGATCATCGGCGAGCGCGGCTTTAACATGGAAACCATCAAAAGCCGTCCGCTGCCCCATGTTCAGTTTGAATATTATTTTTATGTTCAGCTTGTCTGCCCGGCCAATGCCGCAACGGACGATTGCGCCAAGCTGGTGCATGAGATGGAAAACGTGTGCCGCACGGTGCGGATACTGGGTGTATTTGACCTGTAAATGACGGAAAAACACGGGAGGAATTGTTATGAAATTGACCATGCAGCTTGGCAGCCGCAGCTATGATATCATCCTGAAAAGCGGGTGCCTGGCCAACCTGTACCAGTTTGCCAATGTTGCCAACCGCAAGGTGTTTATCCTGACGGATTCCGGCGTACCGGAGCAGTATGCCCAGACCGTGCTGGCCCAGTGCCCCAATGGAATGGTGTACACTGTGCCCCAGGGCGAAGCCAGCAAAAGCCTGAAAGTGTATGGCCAGGTGCTGCAGGCCATGCTGGAGTTCAACATGACCCGCAAGGACCTGCTGGTGGCCGTCGGCGGCGGCGTTGTGGGGGATTTGGGCGGGTTCTGCGCGGCATCTTATATGCGCGGCATTGATTTTGTCAACTGCCCCACCACCACCCTTTCCCAGATCGATTCCTCCATTGGCGGCAAAACTGCCATTGACCTGGGCGAAACCAAAAACATTGTTGGCGCTTTCTGGCAGCCCAAGGTGGTGCTGGTGGATTTTGATGCCCTGGCAACGCTGCCCCGCCGCCACTTTGTCAACGGCCTGGCGGAGGCCATCAAGGCGGGTCTGATTGCTGACCCGGAGCTGTTTGCCCTGTTTGAGTGTGAACACCCCGAAGAAAACATTGAGCGCATCATCTACCGTTCCCTGCGCGTGAAGAAGAACGTGGTGGAAAACGATGAGCACGAGCAGGGCCAGCGCGCCTGCCTGAACTTTGGCCATACCATCGGCCATGGCATTGAGGCTGTCAAGGGGGTGCGCGGCCGCCGCACCAATGGCCTGTTCCATGGCGAGTGCGTGGCGCTTGGCATGCTGCCTATGATCGAGGATAAATCCCTTGTGCGCCGCACCCGCGCCATCTACCGCACTTTGGGCCTGCCCACCCGCACGGGTGTGGACAAAAATAAGGTGCTGAGCTATATGCAGCACGACAAAAAGAGCGCGGGCAGCACCATTACCGTCATCAAGGTGCCCGGCCTGGGCTGCTGGCGCGCCGATAAGATTCCCATGACCGAACTGCCCGCCCTGCTTGGCATCAAGGAAAACGAGGACTGAGCCGATGAAAAATACCTTTGGCAATGCGTTGGGCCTGACCATTTTTGGCGAAAGCCACGGTGCCGCCGTCGGCGCTGTGCTGGACGGCCTGGCCGCGGGTTTGCCGGTGGATGAAGCGTACATCGCCGAGCGGATGGACCGCCGCCGCGCCCGCGGAGATGGGCTTTCCACCGCCCGCACCGAGCCGGATGTGGTGGAGTTTTTGAGCGGTGTGGTCAACGGCCATACCACCGGTACCCCCATCACCATGATGATCCGCAACACCAACACCCGCAGCGGAGATTATGCAAAAACGGCGGATCTGCTGCGCCCCGGCCACGCGGATTACACGGCATATGCCAAATATGAAGGCTGGCAGGATGCCCGCGGCGGCGGCCACTTTTCCGGCCGCATCACCGCAGCCAGCGTGGCTGCGGGTTCGATCTGTGAGCACATTCTGGCACAGCGCGGTATTAAGGTGTATACCCACATTGCCCGCTGTGCCGGGGTGGAGGATGCTCCGCTTTCCAGCTCTGCCGGTTTGATTATGGCGGAACCACAGCCGGGCCATTTTGCCCTGTTGGACCCCGAAAAAGAAGCCCCCATGCAGGCAGCCATCCGCGCAGCCGGGGCCGAGGGCGACAGCGTGGGCGGTATTCTGGAAACTGTCATCACCGGGGTGCCCGCGGGCATCGGCGAACCGTTCTTTGACAGTGTGGAAAGTGAGATCGCCCACCTGGCGTTTGCCATCCCCGCTGTCAAAGGCATTGAGTTTGGCGCGGGCTTTGCCTTTGCGGACCTGCGCGGCTCCCAGGCAAACGACCCGTTTACCATGCGGGACGGCAAAGTGGTAACGGCCACCAACAAAAACGGCGGCATCAACGGCGGCATTGCCAACGGCATGCCCATTGTGTTCCGCACGGCGGTAAAGCCCACCCCCAGCATTTATAAAGAACAGGATACCGTGGATTATATCGCCAAGGCAGATGCAAAACTGCAGATCAAGGGCCGGCACGACCCCTGCATTGTGCCCCGTGCTGCTGTGGTGCAGAACACCCTGGCAGCATTTGCCGTGCTGGACCTGCTGACCGTGCGTTACGGTACGCTGGGGCAAAAGTAATACAGCTGAAGCAAACAGAAAGGAAGCGCAACATGGAATACGGTCTGATCGGAGCCAAACTGGGCCACAGCTATTCCAAAATCATCCATGAGGCCGTGTGCGGCTATTCCTATGAGCTGCATCCGCTGCCCACGGAGGAAGAAGCCCATGCCTTTATGCAGGCAAAGGCGTTCAAAGCCATCAATGTTACCATCCCGTACAAAAAGCTGGTCATCCCATATTGCGATGAGGTGGAACCACGTGCGGCGGCCATCGGCGCAGTGAACACCGTGGTCAACCGGGATGGCAAGCTGTATGGCTATAATACGGATTATACCGGCTTTGCCTACCTGGCCCGCTGCCACGGCGTGAAGTTTGCCGGGGCTGTGGTGCTGGTGCTGGGCACCGGCGGTACCCACAACACCGTCACGGCTGTCTGCCAGGACGCCGGAGCCAAACAGGTGCTGACCGCCAGCCGCACCGGCAAGGACGGTGCCCTGACCTATGAGAAAGCCCAGCAGCACCCGGAAATCAATATCATTATCAACACCACCCCGGCGGGCATGTACCCCAACAACGGCAGCTGCCTGCTGGACCTGCATGCCTACCCCAAGCTGGAAGCCGTGCTGGACTGCGTTTATAACCCGTTCCGCACCGAACTTTTGCTCCGTGCGGAGGAACTTGGCGTGCCCGCCTACTGTGGGTTCGAGATGCTGGTGGCGCAGGCAGTGTACGCGGCGGAGCACTTTACCGGCCAAAAGCTGCCGGAAGCTGTGATCGCTGACACCCACCGCAAGCTCAAGCGAGATCTTTCCAACGTGGCCATCATCGGAATGCCGGGCTGCGGCAAGTCCACCATCGGGCGTGCCCTGGCCAAAACGCTGGGCAAAACCTATGTGGATCTGGATGAAGTGATCGAGAAAAACACCGGAATGCCCATCCCGGATATCTTTGCGCGTGAAGGCGAGGCATCGTTCCGCAAGTACGAATCTCAGGCTGTGGCGGAGATCAGCAAGCAGACACGGCAGGTCATCTCCTGCGGCGGCGGGGTGATCAAAACACCGGGCAACGCCCGCGCCCTGCGCCAGAACGGCCCTGTGCTGTGGGTGCAGCACCCGGTCGAACGGCTGGCAACCGGCGGGCGGCCGCTTTCCACCGGGCTGGATGCCCTGCGCAAGATGGAAGCCGAGCGGATGCCGCTTTACCGCGCAGCGTCCGATGCCGCGGTGGATAACACCGGCCGCCTGGAAAACACAGTAGAAACCGCCGTGCAGGCGTTTGAAACAACATTTGATGCCTGAACGGCACGAAAGAGGGGAACACCGTGGAAGCAACCGTTGCAGCCATTGAACCGGGCCGCCTGGCCGGAACCGCTGCCGTGCCGCCCAGCAAAAGCGCGGCACACCGCGCTGTGGTGTGCGCGGCCCTGGCCGCCGGTACCAGCCACATTGGCAATGTGGAATTTTCGCAGGATATTCTGGCCACGTTGGGGGCTGCCCAGCAGCTGGGGGCCAAGGTGGAGCGGGGCGAGCATGAGCTGACCATTACCGGCCGCGGCAATGCGGACGGTTTTGCCACCATTACCCGCCCGGTGTTCTGCAACGAAAGCGGCAGCACACTGCGGTTTATCCTGCCGCTGTTCAGCCTGACGGCCCAAAAAGTGCGCTTTACCGGCGCAGGCCGCCTGATGCAGCGCCCGCAGGAAATTTATGCCCAGCTGTTTGAGCGCCAGGGGCTGCGTTTTGAACAGAACGAACAGGGCATTACGATTTTTGGCCGCCTGTGCCCCGGTACCTTTACGCTGCCGGGCAATGTGTCCAGCCAGTTCATCAGCGGGCTGCTGTTTGCCACCCCGTTGATGGAAGCCCCCAGCACCATTGAGGTGCGCGCTCCCTTTGAAAGCCGCAGCTATGTGGACCTGACCACAGACGCGATGCAGAAATTTGGCGTTAAAGTTTCGGTCCGCGCCCGCAAGGATGGCTCCGCCACCTACAAAGTGGCAGCGCCGCAGCATTATGCGGCAGCAGACATGGATGTTGAAGGCGATTACAGCCAGGCGGCGTTTTTGGCCGTGCTGGGCAGCACTGTGGGCGGCATTACGATAACGGGTCTGCCCTCCGGTTCCCACCAGGGAGACCGGGTGATCCTGGATATCTTAAAGCAGTGCGGCGCAAAATTTGAGCGCAGCGGCAGCCATGTGACCTTCCATCGCAGCCTGCTGAAGGCGGTGGAAATCGACCTGGCCGATTGCCCAGACCTTGGCCCGGTGCTCATCGCACTGGGGTGCTTCTGCAGCGGCACCACCATCATCCGCAACGCCGGGCGGCTGCGCATTAAAGAGTGTGACCGCATTGCCGCTATGCAGGAAGAGCTTGCCAAGATGGGCGGCACGGTAAAAGCGGACGGCGATACCCTGACAATTGAGGGCTGCGCTCTGCACAAGCCCACGGCGCCGCTGAACGGCCATAACGACCACCGCATTGTAATGGCAATGGTAGTTGCTGCCCTGGCCGCAGGCCAGCCGGCGGTCATCGAGGGGGCCAATGCGGTCAACAAAAGCTGGCCGGATTTCTTTGAGGTCATCAAGGGCCTGGGGGCCCATGTAACAAATCAGGGGTGAAAGCAAAATGGACGGGATGGATAAAAACAAAACGTTTTTAATTGTGGGCCTGGGCCTGCTGGGCGGCAAATATGCCCAGGTGCTCAGCCAGAAAGGCTACCGCGTGACCGGCATTACCCACAGCCAGAGCACGCTGGATTATGCGCTGGAACACGCCTATATCTGCGAGGGCCGCAATGAAAACTTTGACGACCTGGTGCGGAACGCGGATTACATCATCTTTGGCCTGTACCCCACTGTGCTGCTGGAATGGGTCAAGCAGTACGGCCACCTGGTCCGCCCCGGCACGCTGATAACCGATGTTTCCGGCGTAAAGCGCGGCGTGGTGGAGCCGGTGCAGCAGATGCTGCCGGAGGGCGTGGAGTTCATTGCCAGCCACCCCATGGCCGGCCGTGAGACCAGCGGCGTGGCCCACAGTGCCGAGGTAAACTTTGCCCCGGCAAACTTTATCATTACCCCCACCGAAAAAAACACCCCGGAAGCCATTGAATGGTGCCGTACCCTGGCCCGCACACTGGGGTTTGCCCGAATCAGTGTGCTCAGCCCGGCAGAGCATGACCACATGATCGGCTATGTCAGCCAGCTGTGCCATGCCATTGCCGTCAGCCTGATGTGCGCCAGCGATAACACCGAGCTTGCCAAGTATACCGGGGACTCTTTCCGCGACCTGACCCGCATTGCGCGCATCAACGATAAAATGTGGGCGGAGCTGTTCTTGTGGAACAAGGATAACCTGATTAGTGAGATCGATATGTTCAGTGATGCACTTGCCACCATGCGCCAGAAACTGGTGGATGACGACCGCGAAGGGCTGGAAAAAATGTTCCGCCTTTCCACCGAGCGCCGCAAGGCATTTGATAAAAAATAACCGGGAAGCCGGTCTGTTTTGCCGGAAGGGAGGCGGCCTTTATGCCCCGTAAAGAAGGACAAAAATTAAAGCTGCTTACGTTGTTGGAAATTTTTGTGCGGGAAACCGACGAAAAGCACCCCATCAGTGTGCCGCGCATGGTAGAACTGCTGAAAGAGCGCGGCATTGTGGCAGAGCGCAAAAGCGTGTATGACGATATCCAGACCCTGAACGAAATGCCGGATACCCCCTTTGAGATCGTGCAGCAGCGCGGCCGCGGGGGCGGGTATTATATGGTGGATACCCCGTTTGAACTGGCGGAGCTGAAACTGCTGGTGGACGCTGTGTATGCCAGCAAGTTCATCACCGCGCGCAAAAGCAAGGTGCTGATCGAAAAGCTGGGACGGTTCACCTCCCGCTACCGCCAGGAGGAGCTGGACCGCAAGGTGCTGGTTTCCGGCCGGGTGAAAAGCCAGGAGGAAAAGATCCTTTACAGCGTGGATACCCTGCACAGCGCCATCACCGCGGGCAACCAGGTGCGGTTCAAATACTGTGACTGGGACCTGCAAAAGCAGATGGTGCCCCGTCATGAAGGCCAGCTGTACACCGTCAGCCCCTGGGTGATGGTGTGGGAAAACGGAAACTATTATATGATCGCCTATACCGAAGGCCGTCTGAAGCACTACCGCGTGGATAAAATGCGCAAGGTGGAGCTGCTGCCGGATACCGAACGTGAAGGCGCTGAGGAATACGCCGAATTTGACGTAAACCAGTATATGCAGCAGATGTTTGATATGTTCAACGGCCCGGTGCGCAAAGTGACCATGCGGTGCGAAAACCGCCTGGCCGGGGCGATGATCGACCGGTTTGGCACGGGGGTTACCCTGGTGCGCAACCCGGATGGCGACCACTTTAATGTGGTGGTAAATGTGCAGGTCAGCCCCCGGTTTTACGGCTGGGTGGCCGGCTTTGGCACAGGGATCGAAATTCTGGACCCACCCAGCGTGCGTGCAGAAATGAAGAAAAAGCTGGATGAGCTGGAGGGCCTTTACCGCTGATGCAGACAGCAAAACAAAAGCTCAAACGCGCAGCACCGTGGCTGTTTTTGCTGCTGGTGCTGGCCGGGCTTGCCGCAGTGCGCGGTCTTGCCGCCAATTATGAGATCGGGTACGAGATCATGAACGGCGACTTCCAGAATTATAACCCGGTGCGCCACCTGCTGGCCGGGCAGGTACCTTATCGTGATTTTACCGTCTACCTTGGTGCGGGCGAGCTGTACAGCGTGGGCGGTTTGCTGCTGGTGCTGGGCAACAGCTTTGGCCGCAGCATGTTTGCCACAAACTTTTGCACCTGGTTCTATTTTGAGCTGCTGGTGCTGGCGGTCTGCCTGGTGGTCATCGGCACTGCCCGTGCGGCCCGCGCGGCAGCGCTGGCGCTGTGCAGCGTGTTTTTTGCCTATGTGCAGGGGGCAAACCTGCCGTTTGCCGGTCAGGTGAACACCCTGCTGAGCTATGCCGCCGCCAACGGCAACAGCGCCCGCATGATGCGCTCCGCCGCTTTAACACTGGCGGTACTGGTCATCCTGCTGGGACTGCATTTCTGGCAGCAGGATACAAGCAGGCGGCTGTTGGCCCCGGCGGTGCTGGTGCCCTTTGCCGCAGGCTTTTTTGTGCCTTGGAGCAATGATATGGGCGGCGCTGCCTATATTTCCATTGCGCTGGGGTATGGGCTGTATCTCATCCGGCTGTATCGCAGTTCCATCGGTAAAATTGTGGTGCAGACACTGCGCTACATCGTTACCAGTGTGGTGGGGCTTGGCGTTTCGGTGCTGCTCATCAGCTGGGGGCACCCGCTGGCCTGGCTGCGCCAGACCCGCGGAACCAGCGCTTACCAGACTTGGTATTACGGCAATACCCTCAGCGACCGGGTGTGCAGCGTGGCAGACCTGCACTGGCCGGGCGCGGCAGTGTTCTGCCTTGCGGCGGCACTGGCGTTTGCCATCGGTATTTTTGTCTGCCGCAGCAAACGCTCTGCTGTGTTGGCGGCCGGGGGCTTTGCCCTGACACTGGGCATGGTGCTGTGGAACCTGCTGTACGGCATGGTCAGTGCCTCCAACAATGGGCCCACGGGCGGCGCGGCGGCACTGGCTGGCGGGCCGGCCCCCGCCGGGGTTATCAAAAAGGGAATAGGTGCGGCGGCACTGGCTGCCGTACTGGCCCCGGCGTGTATCATCAAAGCGGTGCTGCTGGTTTGCCCAAAGGTAAGCTTTCCGCAGGTTGCAGCGCGCATTGTGCCCGCAGGCTGTGCGGTGCTGGGGGCCGCTGTGCTGGCCGTCGGCATGGCCGGGCAGGTGCAGACCCGCATTGGCGGGCACGAGGACTATACCTTTGTGCCGGAGCTGGGCGGCTGGATCGGCGACCAGGCCGAAAAGCTGGCAACCGAAAAGGAACTGACGGCGGGCAAGCGGCTGTTTGGCACCTATTCCAGCGCGCTGGAAGCCATGACTGGCCAGCTGCAGCCTACCGGCACGGATTACATCATCCATGCCCTGGGGGATCGCCAACGCCTGGCGTACCTGCAAACCTTCCAGCAGGGGGATTTTGACATTGTCGTGACCCCCAGCCCCAAGGTGGCCCCGCCGGAGCGGTGGAGCCGCAACGCCAACTGGTGGTTCTACCGGGAGCTGTACCGTTACTGGCAGCCGGTGGCAAACACCTTCCAGTCCGGCGGCATGCACCTTTTCTGGGAGCGCACCGGAACCGATAACAATCTGAACGTGGAAACCACGACCGCTGCCACCCTGCAGGGAGATGGCACTGTGCTGGTGACCGTAACGGCGGCGGACGCGGATTTTTGCGGTGTGGCGGATGTAACGCTGCACTATGGGCTGGTCAACTCTGACAGCATGGACCACCCGTTTGACCGGCAGTTCCTGCATGTGACCTGTGTGACGGAAAACGAACTCTGCGCCGCCGCGGAACGCGACACCAACCAGGGCGATTTCTACCTGCCCACCGACCGCGACAGTTACGAGGTGCCTATCACCATTTCCAACGGTGTGGGGCAAATTCTGCTGACGGCAAAATCCGGCAGCGGCACCGTGTACCCGCAGGTAAACGCAGTTGAAGTGAATGCGACGTATCAGGATTGGGAGTACTTCTTCGAGTAACGCGGAAAAAACTGCAGGTCCGGCAGCGGGAGTGGAAAGTTGTAAAGGCAACACCGCACAATTCCCGCCTTACGGCTTAAGCACCGCTCCGACGGCT
>OGPR01003027.1_pt1 | contig 10545 bp, 5 predicted proteins | sample 1552981 | NCBI WGS metagenome assembly OGPR01 (sample SAMEA2580260, study PRJEB22360) | human gut metagenome | biome: human gut; feature: human-associated habitat; material: faeces | place: Denmark | collected 2008/2010 | reverse complement strand
ATGCCGGGAGCGGTGCATACACCGGCATCGGCTGCTCAATCGCGGTCTCTTCCGCAGTGGATGTCGTCACCGGCGACTCCGGCTCCCCGTCCTTGCGCAAGGAGCCCATAAGCTGACCGACCTTCGATTGCAGGGAGGCCAGGGTCTTCGACGGCTCGGCGGTATCCGGTTCGAACAATTCCGCTTCGGGGATGACCGGCTGATCGGCCGAGGGTGGATCTCCGGGCAGCTGAGCCAGGAACGCCTGCTGTGCGAGACGCTGCTCGTTGACGAACCTGGCCTCGGCGCCGGCTGCCAGTCCCGCTTCGGAAATCGACAATTCCGGCAGCTTCGTCGAGGTAACCAGCCCATCCGGCAGTTCCACGATCTTGTCATCGCTCGTGTCACGCAACGCCACCATGCTGATCGAGGCGCTGCCACTGACTGACGGCAATATGATGTCACGATCCGACAGGTTGCTGAATGGCTCCCACGCGCCCAGCAGCGCGCTCAGCTCGGCCAGCGTTGCCATCGGCACGATGATTTCCCCATCTTCGGTGTGCAGGGCCAGTCCACGCTTGCAGATCACGCGGAATTCCGTGGGAACGTCGGCGGGCAGCATATTCAGGTCGAACGTCGTGTTCGCGCCTGAAGGCGTCTTGGTCAGCAGCGCGTACAGCAGTGCGGCCAGCTGTCGCGTCGCCATCTGCTCATACGACATCACATCGCCGTCGATGCCGCTGCAGATATCGGCCAATGCGGCGGCGACGGGAGTGTCGGCGAACTGCACGCCATTGACGCTCACGCGAATGGTATCGGTGCTCAGCGCGGTATGGGTCAGCCCCGTGTCCAACAGCTCCTGAACCGCCTGGGTGCATTGTCCCACGATCGATCGAATCGCGTCGTAGCTGAGGAACGAGGAAGACGAACGCTGCATGTATTCCGCCAGCGCCAGACCGGAGTCCGGCTCGGTGATCACCACCGCGGCATCGCCGACGTGCTGCAGCTGCAGCACCGGCGTGCAGTACCGGCTGTTGGCCAGCGCGAGCGTGGAAGCCGCCTCGTTGATCTGCGGCAGAACGGATGTGTCGGTGATGATGAACAGCTGGCAGGACTGCGCCAGCATGCGGTCATTGGCTATCCATGCGCTCAATCCGTCACTTTCGCGCAGCGAAGAAACGAGAGTGTAGCGACCGATGACGGTATCTCCCAATTGAGGCTTCATAGTAGTTGTTTCTCCGTGCTCTGCTGTCATGCGCTGAGATAGTGGTGATGCTGACATTCTAGCCGTGGGGATGGTCGGCTGTGCAGCCGCGACGGACGCGGCTTGACGAGTGGAATGATGCGGCGTTGGCAGTATGGTGGGAATTCGCGGCTGGGCGTTGTTGCCGGCCGCGATACCTGCCGCTGCACCGGCTGCGTTTGCCGCGACGTTCGGCAGTACGACGGACTTGATGGACGGGCGTTGGCCCTTACGGTTGACCGTCGGCGCGAAGCTGGGCGGAAGGTTGTCGGACGGAATCCCCCTGGGTTGGTCCTGAACCGGCTGGTCCTGAACCGGCCGTTCGAGATCGGTCACAGTTTCAGCGGCCCGTTCCGCGGAACCGTCATTCTCCGAGGTTCCATCGTCACCCAGCGAATAATCATCGTAATGATTATCATTCTCCGCAATTGCCGTGGTGCCCTCTTCGACCTCCGCGTTTTGTGCCTGAGCTTCCTCGGTCTCCGACTCAGCCGGTGTCGATACCGATGTCGCAGTGGAAGTCCTACGCAACAGCCGTGCCTTCATGGTGACGATCAGGCTGGAGAACTCCTCCACGCGCATCAGCCATAGCAGCCCGGCATACACGGCCGTCACCACAATCGTCAGAATCGCGCATATGACGATGGATTGCCACCAGCTCATATGTCCGTTGACGCTGGAAACCTTCGCGCCGACCAAACGCGTGACCAGCGGGTTGAGGAATAGTCCGCACGCGCATGCCGCCGCACCGGCAATCAGGGCCTTGACATGCATGATGATGATGCGCTTGCCGTCGATCCGCCCACCGAATCGTCTGCGCAACAGCCAGAACACCCATGGGAACGTGATGATATATGACAGGCTCAGCGACAGAGCCACCATGAGCGTCCAATATTTCGGCGGTGCGAAACGCAGCGAGGTCAGCAGAAGCAGCAACTGCACGGCGTTGTCGGCCGCCGCGAACAGGAACGGGCTGCGGCCGTCCTCATACGCGTAGAAGGCGCGCTGCACCAGCAGGAACGCACTGGTGGGTACCAATCCCACCAGCAGACCGATCAGAGGCCCGGATATCAGAATCGCCCCATGCACATTCGTGGACGGAATCAGCGCCTTCACCAGCGGCACCGGCATGGCAATCATGACCGCGGTGAAGAAGAACATCGCAAGACCGGTGGATCGCAGGGATGAGCTGAGGTCGGCGCGGGCATCCCCGATACGATGCTCGCTGATCGCGCGGGACATGCGCGGGAACACCGCGGTCGTGATGGACACGGCGATGATCGAATAGGGAAGAACGTATATCGTGTACGCGTACTGATAGCTCGCGTTGCCCGCGATGCCGTACAAATCGCCGCCGGCGGTCGGGGCGCCGGTATTGACACGCGAATTGACGATGCCCATCAGCTGGTTGAGCAGCACCATGGCGATGCTCCACACCGCCACCTGGCCCATGGAACGCAACCCCAGCCCATGCAGTCCCCAGCGAGGCCGGTAGTGGATGCCGCAACGCAGCAAAGGAATGAACAGCACCAGGGCCTGGAACGCCACGCCGGCCGTCCAGGCGCCCGCGGTCAGGGCTATCTTGCCGGATGTCCAGAACGACATCGGCTGCCGTCCCGCGTTGCCGAACAGCATGATGAACGCGCCGAAACCGATGCAGCTGATGACGTTGGCGCCTACGGAGCTCCACGCATACGTCGCGAAACGCCCCTTTGCGGCGAGGATCTGCCCCAATACGGTATACAGGCCGTAAAACAGGATCTGGGGCATACACCACAGCGTGAAGGCGTTCGCCAGCGCCCTTTGCGCGGGCGTCCAGCTGGAGTCGAGATACAGCATCGTCAGCAGCGGCGTGCCGGACGCCATCAGCAGTGTGATGGCCAGCAGCAGCGCGATGGACAAGGTGATGAGCTTGCTGAGTCGCTCATCCGCGTCCTTCTGCTTGAGCGTGCGCACGATCTGCGGCACGAGCACCGCGTTGAACACGCCGGTGGACAGCAGGTTGAAGATCACCTGCGGTATCTGCGCGCCGGCCTGATACGCGTTGGCTGCGATACCGGTGGTACCGAGCGCGCCGACGAGGAAGATGGTGCGGATCTGGCCGGTCACACGTGACGCGGCCGTGCCGCACGCCATGATCAGCGAATTGCGTCCTACCGTGGTGCTCATTCGTCGGGGTCCTTCTTTCGATGGAATTGGCGCCAGAGGCCGACCAGGCCGAGCAGCAGCGAGAAGCCGATGATGATGAATCCGGTCATGTCGCTGATGCGCAGCACGCTGGTGATGTCGGTGTTCTGTGCGGAACCGAACGTGTCGCCGTTGCGGTCCAGCAATGTGATGTGGGCTGTGGCGTGGCCGGAAGTGGCGACGCGGATGGCGAACGTGACCTGCGCCTCGCTGTTCGCCGGTATGGTGGCCTCAGTGAACCGCGATGTGACGATTTCCATGGAGTCGGTGAGGGATGAGACCTTCACCCGTACCGGATACGGATGGTTGTTCCTGACGGTGACGGGCATTTTGGCCGTTTCGCTGACGACGGTGATGGAGTCGGTCGGCGTGATGGATACGCCGCCGAACATGCCTCCGCCGAGCCGTTTGGCGCCGTCGACCAGACTGTCGATGTTGCGCGGCGCGGACGAGAGCGCATGCAGTGCCAGCGCGCTCTGTGCGGCCTTGATCTTGCGGATCCAGGACGCGGATGCCTTATGGTCGGTGAGGACCGACGTGGCGAAGCGGTTGATGTCGTTGCGGCTTTCGGCCAGCGATTCCAGCGCGGACGTGACCGATCGGGTGTTCCGCTCGCTTAAATGACTGTCTTGGGGGACGATTTGCAGCGCCTTGTCGCCGGTCCGATAGGCGTCTGCGTCAATGAGATCGTTCAGGTCGGTGAGTTGCAGCCATGAGGACTGTTCGACCGCGGTCATCAGCGTGTCGATGAACGCCGCCGACATATTAGTGCCGAAGCAGACCAGCAGGTTGCGGTTCATCGCCGCATACGGCTGCTCCATCTGATAGAAGGCGCTCTGCGCGACGAACCGCGCGATGCGTCCCGCGTTACTGGTCTCGCCGTCCGCATCACTGCTGGTGGGCTTGCCTTTGACGAGGTCGCCGAGTTCCTTCTGCTCGCTCAGCACCGTGATGTCGCCGGCCGAGGTGGGGATTGTGTATGTGCCTGTGTGCACGGTGGCCGTGGTGCTGGAGTCGAAGTCGTGACCGGCGATGACGTACCGGTATCCCTGCTTCCTGGCCGTGGAGAGCGCCTGCCGGGTCCAATCGCCCTTGCCTTGCCAGGCGATGGGCAGGGAATTGGATGATGCCGGTGCCGCGGCCAGTGCGGATCGTGCGTTCCATGCGCCGGTGCCGACGCCGGCCTGTTCGTACGACCGGACGTTGTTGATCGCGGCATAGGCGGTGATGTCGAATCCGGCCGGCTGCATGACGGCATCGATGCGTTGCCCGGTGTCGGAAGCCAATGCCGTCGGATCGGCTATGGTCTGCAAATCGCTGTGCTTGCCGATGAGGGAGAGTTTGGCGGCGAGTGCATCATTGTCGCGCGGGGTGAGCACTGATGATTGCGTCGCCGCGGTGTTTTCGGTGTCGTCGGTATTGTTGCCGGAGCCGTCGTCTGTGCTGCCATCCGTGCCGCCGCCACCTGATTGTGTAGATTTTGTGTCGGATCCATCGCCGTTGTCATGCACCACCAGCTGGTCGATGGCGTTCTTGTCGGCCTGCTGGCCGGTGTTCATCAACGGCATGACCATGGTGATGGCCATCGGCGGGGTCTGTGCGTTGCGCAATCCCTGGGATGATCTGGTCAGGAAGCTGTGCAGGCGAATCGGCTTGGCGTTCGGATCGACGGTACGGTCCGACCCGGATGACCCGTCAGAAGAGCCCGTGGATTGAGAATCGGTCGTCTGGGTCGCCTGATAGGTGACCAGCAGCGGTTTCGGCCCCCACATCTGCAACGCCTTCAACGCATCGCTGTCGGCCGCCGCGTCGATCTTCACGGAAACCTTCTTGTTCGCCGCGATGGACGGCACCGTGGCCGTGCCGAGAACGGTGCGCACCGGAATCGATACGTCCCCGGTCGCCCAATGCTGGATGTCAGTGCGCGATACGAACGTATATGACGGGTTGTAGGCCACGGTCACCAGGCCCGGTGACGTCGCGGCATACGTGGGATTGGAGATGCTGATGGTGATGTGGTAGCCGGATGTGTCGGTGACCACGGGCGTCGATTCGGTGATCGACAAGGCGGTCGTCTGCGTGGCCGTGTCCGTCTCGTCATCCGCCATCGCCATATGTGCCGGGCCGGCCGGTACCATGCGGCCTGCGAACAGCATCGCGCATGTCAGCAACATGATGGTAAAGAAGCGCCATAGGCGTGTCGTTCGGTGAGATAACGATGGCACGGCCTGACCGTGCTCGGGGCTGTTCGCGATCATCCCTGCTTCATTTTCCTTGCGTAGAGCCAAGCGATCTTGCGTTCATTAGGATAGCTGAGAACGTCATCCAAATCATCGAAATCCACCCAGATGGCGTCTTCGGCTTCATGATCCGGATCGCCCTCCACCGTCAGGTCGCCGCCGATCTGGCGCAGCGCGAAATGATGCACGAGCTTATGCACGCGCTGGCTGGTACCGGTGAACCAATAGTCGATGGTGGCAATGGACTCGACCACCTCACCCAGAATGCCGGTCTCCTCGTGCACCTCGCGCACGGCGGTCTGCTGCGGCGTCTCGCCCTTTTCGATATGGCCCTTGGGAAGGCACCATTCGAGATGGCCGTTGCGGGAGTGTCGCGCGATGATGGCCACACGGCCGCGCTCGTCGAACACCAGGCCGCCGGCCGAGTATTCGCGCACCACCGGGAGCTCCTGAGCGTCCAGCGACGCGAATGTGGTCGGCCCGTCGCCCGCCCGTCGCTGCGGCATCATCGCAGGCGTGGGGAAGCGTGGTTCCGGTGGCCTGACAACGGTTTTCGGCGTGCGCGGAGCCTCGGACGTATAGAGCAACGTATCGGGTTCGAGCGGATTTTGGGTATGGTCGCCCGCAGCATGCGCAAGCATGCGCGCGAGGTCTGCGGGCGTAATCATGACTTCCACCTTACTCAATACCGTGTGCAGGTGGGGTAACGGTATGCTTGAATACGCATAAAAGCGGTAATACTTTATGGAAAGGCCTCGTGTGAATTTCGAAGTTTGGCCGGAAGCCATTGAACTTGGACACCTGTTCGCGGCTCGCGGGTACGAGCTGGCGTTGGTGGGCGGCCCCGTGCGTGACCTGTTGCTGCACCGGCGTTCCCACGACCTCGATTTCTGCACGTCGGCCCATCCCGACGAGTTCGAGTCGATCCTGCGTCATTGGGGACGTGACGGTTTCTGGGATATGGGCCGCAAATTCGGCACTTTGGGTGCGATGCGCCGGCGCGAGGACGGCACCGAAGTCAAGGTGGAGATCACTACGTACCGGTCCGACACGTACGATCCCGAATCCCGCAAGCCCGAAGTCAGCTACGGCGATTCGCTCGAAGGCGATCTGTCCCGCCGTGATTTCACCGTGAACGCCATGGCGCTGCGCGTGCCGCAGCTGGAGTTCGTGGACCCGTTCGGCGGCACCAGCGATTTGGCTAAAGGCGTATTACGCACGCCGGTGGATCCGTATCAGTCCTTCGACGACGACCCGCTGCGCATGATGCGTGCCGTGCGTTTCGTCGCACAGCTCGGGTTCAGCATCGCCCCCGACACGGCTGCCGCCATCAGCGACATGACCGATCGCATCGACATCGTATCCGCTGAACGGGTGCGTGACGAGCTCACGAAGCTGCTGCTGTCCGATCGTCCGAGGGCGGGTGTCGAAGCGCTGGTCGAATCAGGTCTCGCCGATATCGTATTCCCGGAAATTCCCGCCCTGCAGCTGGAAATCGACGAGCACCACCGCCACAAGGACGTGTTCGAGCACACGATGATTGTGCTCGATCGCGCCATAGCGCTGGAGACCGGGCCGGAAGGCCCCGTGCCCGCTCCCGACCTGACGCTTCGCCTGGCCGCGCTGACCCATGACATCGGCAAGCCGAAAACACGCCGGTTCGAGCCCGGCGGTAAGGTCAGCTTCCATCATCACGATGCGGTCGGCGCGAAAATGACGCGCAAACGGCTCAAGGCGCTGCGGTTCGACCATCATCTCGTCGAGGATGTCAGCGAGTTAGTGAACCTGCATCTGCGGTTCCACGGGTATGTCGAAGAACCGTGGACCGATTCCGCCGTGCGACGCTACGTCAAGGACGCCGGTCCGCTGTATGAGCGGCTGAACCGGCTGACCCGCGCCGACGCGACCACTCAGAACCGTCGCAAGGCGATGGTGTTCTCGTCCGCCATGGACGAGATGGAGCAGCGCGTGCGCGATCTCAAGGAGAAAGAGGACTTCGACGCCATCCGGCCGGATATCGACGGCAATGAGATCATGACCATCCTCGGCATCGCTCCCGGCCCGGAGGTCGGCCGCGCATACAAGCACATGCTGGAATACCGGCTCGATAACGGTCCGGTCGACCATGACACCGCGGTGGCCGAGCTCAAGCGGTGGCACGCGTCGCTGTAAACGTGCCCGAGAAACGGTTCGGCGGCTGTCCGCGTAAGGCAGGCAGCCGCCGAATATCGGGGGTTTCAGGCCGTCATGACGATGCTGGCCGTCATTCCACCTTTTCATGATCGAGGGCCTTGGGCAAGGTGCCCATTGACTGGACGGGCACGCATCCCTCGAAGTTTTCGATGGCGGTGTCGCCGCTCGGCAGGCTGTCCTTGTTGGCCAGATCGTTGAACGAGGCGCCGAGCACCACGTCAATCAGCTTGTCGTCGCGGTCGTCCATCACCATCACCGCGTCCGTGAAGTTCGTGTTCAGCGTGTACGCCTCGTTGATGGCGTTCTTGCCGAAATAGATTGTGGTGCGCTCGACCTTCTTGCCCTTGTAATTGTCCCAGCCGGTGACCTTGAACTGGCGGTTCGACAGCGCGGTACTGACGGCCTTCGCGAAGCCGACGAATTTGGTGCCGTTCAGCACGCGCACCTTGACGTTCGCATAGTTGGAATATGTCTGGTTCTTGCCGTTGGCGTCCTTGGTCGAGCAGGGCACGCGCACGCCGTAATTCGGCTTGACTTCGGACGTGGCCGTTATGCCCAGACCCCCGACGTGGAAATAGAACAGCGCCGACACGACCAGGGCGACGGCAAGCACCGCGCCGACACAGGAGAATACGATCTGCTGGCGGCGGCGAATGTAACGCTTGCGTTCCGCGCGTTCGTCATAAGGCTGAGTCATGGATCCGTCCTTTTCTTACGAGACTGGTACACAGATTAGCGTCACTGTCTGACGCGATAAGACAGGGATGGCAGGACGGTTATGACCGGTCTCGCCGGCGCCTGCGCAGCGATGATGCGATCCACCGTGGCGGATTGCTCCCATGCGGTGCGAACTCGGCGGGCGACGGCATCGTCCGGTACGAACGCGATGACCGATGGGCCGGAGCCGGAAACGAATGACCGGGATGCCCCGGCGGCCAGGGCGGCTTCGATGGCTTCGCCGCTGCGGGGGTGCAAGGCGACCGCGGCGCGCTGCAGATGGTTGTCGTCGCCGTCTCCCGCGCCCATCTTGTCGAAGGTCGAGTAGACATTCGGCGTGCTCAGTTGCGCATGGTACGCTCCCACCAGCAATTGGCCGGCGAATCCACGGTCTCGCAGCGTCTGAACGCACGATGAATCATCCTCCAGCGGGATGATCCGCTCGCCGAAACCGGTGCCATGCGCATATCCGCCCTCCAGGCAGAAGGGCATATCGGCGCCGAGCGTGGCGGCGATGTCACGCAGCCGTTCAATCGGCCAGTGCAGTCCCCACAGGGTGTTCACGGCGAGCAATGTCGCCGCCGCGTCGGCGGATCCGCCGCCCAATCCGGCACCGACGGGAATGTGCTTGTCCACATGCAGCGCCACGTCCGGCTCCCGCCCCGCGGCCCTGGCTATCGCGAACAACGCAAGCACCGCATGGTTGCGGCGCATGTCGCTGCCGCTCGATGCCAGATCACCCAGATGCTCGCCGCTCAGTTCGAGCGAGAACCCGCTGCCGGGGGTCTGGGCGGTCGCCGTCACCATGTCGTTGACGCTGATGGCGCAATATATCGTGTCCAGCGCGTGCCGTCCGCCCCATTCCTCATGGGCGGGCCCTACGTGCAACGTCAGATTGGTTTTCGCGGGAACCGTGACCTCCACCGAGTGCAGCGGCCCGGCCGGTGTCGTTTCCGCGGCTGCGGCATGACGGCGGATGGGCCAATGCGCGGGGACGCTTGGCGAACGCCGCACCTGACCCGGTGTCGCTGACCGTACATTGTCCATTGCTGTGGCGCTCATGATGATGCCTGCCCCTGTTCATGCTGCGATTGCCTCAGCGCCGTCGCCAGAGCGGCGAATTCGTCGATGGTCAGCGTCTCGCCGCGGCGTGTCGGGTCGATGCCCGCCGTGTGGAACACTTCATCGGGCACCATGCGCTTGAGTGCGGCATGCAGCGTTTTGCGACGCTGGCTGAAGGCCGCGTCGACCAACTGGAACGTCAGCTGGCGCAACTGGGGGTCGCGCGGGCCCGCATGCGACTGGACACGGGTGAACCCGGCCAGGGCCGAATCCACGTTCGGCGCTGGCCAGAATACGTGACGCCCGATGTTGCCCACGCGTTCCGCCGAGCCGTACCACGCCAGCTTCACGCTGGGCGCGCCGTAAATCTTCGAGCCGGGAGTGGCGGTCAGACGGTCCGCGACTTCTTTCTGCACCATCACCACGAAGGACGTCAGCATGTCGAAGCGTTCCAGCAGCGTCAGGATGATCGGCGTGGCCACATTGTACGGAAGGTTCGCCACCAGGGTGAACGGTTCGTCGCCGCTGAACTCGGGGAGGTCCGCCGACGTGAGGGCCAGCGCGTCCTTGTTGATGACCGTGAGGCGGTTCCTCGCATCCGGCATGTATGTGTCGATGGTATGCGGCAGCCGTTGCGCGACCGGCGGGTCGATCTCGACCGCGGTCATCGTGGCGCCGGTTTCCAGGATGGCCAGTGTCAGCGACCCCAATCCAGGGCCGACTTCCAGCACCCGCGTATCGGCGGTGACCGCGGCCTCGCGCACGATGCGGCGCACTGTTCCGGGATCGATGACGAAGTTCTGGCCGAATTTCTTGGTCGGGCTGATGCCGGCTTCGGCTGCTATGTGACGGATGTCGGCCGCGCCGAGCAGTCGCCCGGCGGCTGGGGGGTTTTCGGCGGGCGGCGCGGCGGCCGAATCCAGA
>OGPR01003021.1_pt1 | contig 10556 bp, 10 predicted proteins | sample 1552981 | NCBI WGS metagenome assembly OGPR01 (sample SAMEA2580260, study PRJEB22360) | human gut metagenome | biome: human gut; feature: human-associated habitat; material: faeces | place: Denmark | collected 2008/2010 | reverse complement strand
CAAAATGTTTATCTTTAATTATCAATCACTGTAAACCTTTTTCAGGACGGGACACTGTGCCCTAAGAGTCTATGCTGTCAGAACCTTTCCTATTCTTTGCATTTCCCGGCTAATATTGGCTTCTGAAATTTTTGCATAGTGCCGAGTCATATTCGTATTTGTATGTCCGAGGATTTTGGCAATGATGTCGATTGGCATGCCATATTCGATAGCCAATGTGGCGAAAGTGTGGCGAGCGCAATGCGTCGTCAGATTTTTATGGATGTTGCATATTGTTCCGATTTCCTTGAGATACGAGTTCATTTTTTGGTTGCTGGGGATAGGTAATAACTTTCCTTTGAGTTGTAATTCAGGATTATGTTCATATTTTTGTAATATTTTGAGCGGGTAGGGTAGAAGTGGCACACGACTTATTACAGAGGTCTTTTCGCGTGGTTTATGTATCCACGTTGTTCCGCTGTCATCCGTTGTAATGTGTCGTTTTTGTAAGTTGTCTGCGTCCGTAAAGGCCAGTCCCGTTAATGCACAGAAGCAAAATACGTCTCGGATACATTCCAGCCGTTCATTAGGCATTTCCTTGCTTATCAATATGTCCAGCTCTTCTTTTGTCAATGGAACCTTGACGTTTGTTTTGTCTATTTTCATCTTGTAATACTGAAACGGATTTTTTTCAATCCATTCGTTCCGTATCGCGAATAAGATGAAATTTTTGAGACAGCAAAGTAAATTTACGGCACCATTGTTTCTGCATTGGTGGGCTGTTTGCATGAAGGTATTTAGGCCGTCTATATATTCATAGGAAACCATATCCAGCGGCAGGTCATCTTTCCGGTATTGCTGTTTGGTATATTCGGTCATGTATCGTAGTAAACGATGGTATTTGTTACAAGTTACCTGTGTGATACGTGTCCCGACCTCCTGTTGCCGTTTATCGCAGTATTTCGAAAACTCGACGAGGAACATTCTTGAACCGGATGCATTGCTCAGTCGTTGTTTGATGGAAAAGCAGTCCGGAGTTTTATTCTCTTTGAGAAGCAGGTCGTAGGCCGCAAGGATATTCGCCCGATAACTGGCGACGATGCTGTTAATTTGCTGATCCACTTCGCCTTTGTAAAGGGAGCGTTCGAGGCGCTGGTTCCATCGTTCCGGTTCGATTTGACATTGGGTATAGATCTCTGTTGTTTGGCCGGATGTGGTGATACGGGCATAAATAGGAGCCTTTCCTTTTTTAGAGATTTTGGTCTTTTTGCAGAAAAAGACTACGTTGAATGTTGTGCGTTGGTACATAGCTGCATGGGTTTGAAATAGTTAAACGTGTGCAGCATAGGGATATTGTGGCGTAAAACGGTGCAATACAGTGCGTTATGTGTAATTCGTGACCAATTTTTGACCGAAATAAAATAGGTCACGAATTGGGTCATAAAAACCTGCTTCAGAATACATTTTACGCGATTGTTTCAAAAACGAAAAAACCTTATATATCGTTGATATACAAGGTTTTTACTCTTTATTGCAGTGATTTTCAACTGCTTCTAAGGGTGGAAGATGGGGCTCGAACCCACGACCTTCGGAACCACAATCCGACGCTCTAACCGACTGAGCTACATCCACCGTGTGACCGTCGAACGGTCGTATCGGGATGCAAATGTAATACACTTTTTTTGTCCGTGCAAAAAAAACGGTGAAAAATCTTCGGGAAAATGCCCCGGGTGACAAAATGGCAGGCCGGACTGTACCTTTGTCACCTGGCGTCTGCCAAAAAACGGTTGGCACATCTATTGATGGGACTATGGGTGCTAACGCGCAACAAACTATTCAATAATAAACTAAAAACTGAAAAGCTATGAATGTAAAACCATTATCGGATCGTGTACTCGTCCTCCCGAATCCCGCGGAGGAGAAAACGGCCGGCGGACTGATCATCCCCGACACGGCGAAGGAGAAACCGCTGGCAGGTAAAGTAGTCGCTGTGGGCCCCGGTACTTCGGAGGTCAAAATGGAAGTCAAGGTCGGCGACCAGGTACTTTACGGCAAGTATGCCGGGCAGGAGATCCAGGTCGACGGCGTGGATTACCTGATCATGAAGCAGAACGATATTTTGGCGATTATCTGACGATAACCGGTCGTCATGACCTCGAAATTTTTACATTCCCTCTGAAAATCCCTTTGAAATGGGGGACTCCGGGGATAAGCTTATGAACGAATATAAAATATAAAGTTATGGCAAAAGATATCAAATATAATGTTGAGGCGCGCGAACTGCTCAAGGAGGGTGTCGATGCGCTGTCGAACGCAGTGAAGGTGACGCTGGGCCCCAAAGGCCGTAATGTGATCATCGACAAGAAATTCGGTGCGCCGCAGATCACCAAGGACGGTGTGACGGTGGCCAAGGAGGTGGAGCTCGAAGACGCTTTCGCCAACATGGGCGCCCAGATGGTACGCGAGGTCGCTTCGAAGACCAACGACGATGCCGGCGACGGTACGACGACCGCCACGGTGCTCGCACAGTCGATCATCGGCGTAGGCCTGAAGAACGTGACGGCCGGTGCCAATCCGATGGATCTCAAACGCGGCATCGACAAGGCCGTGGCCAAAGTGGTCGAGTCCCTGCGCAAGCAGAGCCAGGAGGTGGGCTCGGATTTCGACAAGATCGAGCAGGTGGCCACTATTTCGGCCAACAACGACGAGACGATCGGTAAGCTGATCGCCGAGGCGATGGCCAAGGTCAACAACGAAGGCGTGATCACCGTCGAGGAGGCCAAGGGTACCGAGACCCATGTGGAGGTCGTAGAGGGTATGCAGTTCGACCGCGGTTATATCTCGGCTTACTTCATGACCGATCCCGAGAAGATGGAGGCACAGCTCGAGAAGCCTTACATCCTGATTACCGACAAGAAGATTTCGACGATGAAGGAGCTGATGGGCGTGCTCGAGCCGGTGGCGCAGAGCGGCCGTTCGCTGCTGATCATCGCCGAGGACGTGGACGGCGAGGCGCTGTCGGCGCTCGTGGTCAACAAGCTGCGCGGTACGCTGAAGATCGCCGCCTGCAAGGCTCCGGGCTTCGGTGACCGCCGCAAGGAGATGCTCGAGGATATCGCCATCCTGACGGGTGCTACGGTGATCTCGACCGACAAGGGTATGAAGATGGAGGATACCGACCTTACGATGCTCGGTACGGCCGACAAGGTGACGCTCAACAAGGAGAACACTACGATCGTCGACGGTGCCGGCAAGAAGGAGGAGATCGCAGCCCGCGTGGCTCAGATCCGCTCCTCGATCGACAAGGCTACGTCGGATTACGACAAGGAGAAGCTCCAGGAGCGTCTGGCCAAACTGGCCGGCGGTGTGGCCGTACTCTATGTGGGTGCCGCTACCGAAGTCGAGATGAAGGAGAAGAAAGACCGCGTGGACGACGCACTGGCTGCGACCCGTGCCGCTGTCGAAGAGGGTATCGTCCCGGGCGGCGGTGTGGCTTACATCCGCGCTACGGCGGCCCTCGAAGGGATGAAGGGTGCCAACGAAGACCAGACGACCGGTATCCAGATCGTGAAACGTGCGATCGAGGAGCCGCTGCGCCAGATCGTCGAGAACGCCGGCGGCGAAGGTTCGGTCGTTGTCAACAAGGTGAAGGAGGGCAAGGATGCCTTCGGTTACAACGCCCGCGACGACAAGTATGAAGACTTGTTGAAGGCCGGTATCATCGACCCGACGAAGGTGTCGCGCGTTGCGCTGGAGAATGCCGCTTCGATCGCTTCGATGTTCCTGACCACCGAATGCGTGCTGGCGGAGAAGAAATCCGATGCTCCCGCCATGCCTGCTATGCCCGCAGGCGGTATGGGCGGCATGATGTAATCATCGGTTCGCAATATGGAAAACCGGAGCCTCCGCTGAGGCTCCGGTTTTTGTTTTGCCGCGAAGCGGTCGAAGCGGCATTCTCCGGCGCCGCGGGCGGTTGGCCGGGAGGGGTTCCGTCCGGGGCGGCGGGTACTTCGTTGGCCGCAGGGCTATTCCTGTCCGCACATTTGCGGTTCGGCATCTATCATATGCCGGCCGAGCCGATCTGTGCCCCGGCGAATTGCCCGGGCTTGTAGTGTCGGCTGCGTCTTTGTCGCTCATGCGCCCGGGAGCCATGAGCCGGGTGTGTGGCAGTCCGAAATGCCGTCGATGCGATAGGCCATTGCCATGACCGGCAGGCCGAATGCGAAAATTACAGCCTCAGGTCCTGCCGGTGCGGCAGGCGGCCCTTGAAAATGAAATTGGGCTGTATTGAGTGCGTTTTTGGCTGATTTGTTTGGTATTTGAGGCGGGAATATCTAACTTTGTCCGAGCAAAATAATCGGTTCCCAGGAGTGGGGAAGAGGTGCAACGGGAGATGCGGAACCATTTTATTAATCTAACACACCCACAATGAAGAAAATTACCATCTTAATGCTGGCCTTCCTGGCCGTCTCCTGCATCGAGAAGAACGATGTCCGTCCCGGCAGCCCCTTGGATGTGGACATCGACCATTACCAGACGGCCCGCACGTACGATGTCCCCGTGAAAGAAGGTTGCATCACCGTAGTGAAGGCATACGGGGTGACGCTGGCCGAGGCCGAAAGCCCCATGACGATCTGGGTGCCGCGGATGACCCTGACCCGTTCGGACGAGGGGCTGACGACGACGTTCGTCCCGCGCGATGAGTACCCCAATTTCGCAGGCAACAAATCGCAGTTGTTCCAGGTAGTATGTTTCGAGGACTCCAGGCGCGGGGATTACGATTACAACGACCTGGTCATCCATGTGTTGTACCAGACCCGGCAGAATATCTTCGGGTTCGGCGTACAGCCCGTGGCGTTGGGGTCGACGAAATCCATCAAACTGGGATGTGTCGTTTACAAGGGCGGCAAGCGTGTCTTCAAGGGGTTGATCACCCCCGACGGTGCCGATTGCAGGTCGCAGTATTTCAAGTCGATGGAAGGGACGCTCAACACCTACGACAAGGTCAATATCAAGGTCGGGGAGTACCTGGGGTCGACGATCCGCAACTGGGACGTGTCGAAGATCGAAGGGAACGGCCCGATGCGCGTTGAGTGGTATATCGAGGTGGATAACGGCGTGGAACTCTATGCCTTGTCGACTGCCTACCTGAACGATTCGTTCGACAAGGACAAATTGCCCTACGGGCTGGTGATCACCGCCACGGGGACGGAGTATGTCGACGAGAACGGCGGCTACCTCTGCGGGTTCGACTGGTTCAACTATCCGCGCGAATCGGTGCATATCAAGGAGGTTTATCCCGAGCTGTGGAACTGGCTGACTACGGACAGCAGCTATGATTTTGCCGATATTTACGATGGCAGAAATGTCCCTGCGAATGCTTGCCCTGCCGCCGACCTGGGGCTGTTCGAAGCCCGGACGATCGACGTCACCAACAGGAAATACCGGGCTGACTGAGCCCGTGCCGATAGCGGCCGAGGCGGGTTGCGGTGCCGTCGCCGATTGAAAAAAGCAACCCTGCGGGGTTGCTTTTTTTATGTGCGGGCTTGTTGTCATGCGCTGCGTGCCCCGGGGATGCCGGATTGTGCGATGCACGGCGTTGAATGCCCGATACCGGCGGCGTGTGCTGCGCCATTGCCGCCCCTGTTCCCTGCTCCCGGTTCCGATCTTTTGGCAGGACAGGGCCGCATTTTTTGTCAGGGCATCCACTCCAGAATCCCCGTCACGGGGTGGGCGGCACGCCAGGCTTCGAATTCCGTGTAGGTGCCCACGCCGTCGCGCAGTACGGCCTGGTAATATTCGATACCCATGATCTTCTCCGCCTCCGGGGTTTCGTATTTGAGCCGGAGGATCGTTTCGCGCGTCCGGTCGGTCAGCACGGCGGCGATGCGGTCGGCTACCCGTTCGAAATAGCCGTCGTAGGCCGAACCCCGGGGCATGTGGATCATGTCGATCTGCCATAACTGGTCGTCGGCATCGGCATACCAGGCATGCCATTCGAGGCATTGGTCGGGGGCGTCGAGCAGGTTGTTGAAGGTGATGCTGCGGATGCGGCTGTTTTCGGCCAGGCGCGCCATGGCTGCGAAGCTGTCCGCAAGGCGCAGCGGTGAGGAGTAGATGTGGAAGTCGATGTCGTGGTGCGTCATCAGCAGTCCCGTGCGGAGCGACCCGACCAGGTTGGGTTCGGCGCCGACGGAGCGCCATGCGGCTTCGAGCCCGGAGTCGCGGATAACCTCGCGGGCGCGCTGCTGGTTGGCGGCCGCAATCTTCGTCAATTCATTCATTGTGCGGTAAATGTCGGGGTCAATATACGGAGTTCATAAAGTGCGCCGGACAAAAGGTTCGTTCCGGCCGGCGGGTAGTTGCGTGTGCGGTTATTTGCCCAGCAGAATGCGTGCCTGGGCTATGGCGGCATCGGTGATGCGGCTGCCGGAGAGCATTTTGGCGATCTCGGTGATGCGCTCCTCGTCCGTCAGGCGCGTGATGTCGGTGCGCCCGTCGCGTTTGTAGACCACGAAATGGGCTGCGCCTTTCGACGCCACCTGCGGCAGGTGGGTGATGTCCACGACCTGCAACGTCGCGGAGAGTGATTCGATGATCTCGCCCATGGCGTCGGCGATGCGCCCGGAGACGCCCGTGTCGATCTCGTCGAAGATGACCGTCGGCAACTGCATGCGCCGGGCCAGCAGGGATTTGAGCGCCAGCATGACCCGCGAGAGCTCACCGCCCGAGGCGATACGTTCGACGCTCTGGGGCGTCGCGTTGCGGTTGGCCGAGAAGAGGAATGCCACGCCGTCGCCTCCCGTGCGCCCGAGGTCGGGGAGCGGGGTGAGCGCTACTCGGAATACGGTTTCGGGCATGCCCAGCTGCACGAGCGTCGCCAGTATCTGTTTTTCGAAGGCCGGGGCGGCTTTTGCGCGTGCCTTGTGCAGCCTGTCGGCCAGCGAGCCGGCCTTCTGTGCGGCTGCGTCCAGGTCTTTTTCAGCCGCTGCGATCTCTTCGTCGCCGTGTACGATGGCGGCGAGCTGTGCGGCATAGCGGTCGCGGGCTGCGATCAGCTCCGCTTCGGAGGCGACGCGGTGCTTTTGTTGCAGGGCGTAGAGGGCGTCGAGGCGTGCGGCGAGTTTGGCCAGCCGTTCGGGGTCGGCGTCGAGGCGTTCGCTGTCGGCGGCTACGGCGTTGTCGATGTCCTTCAGCTCCTCGAGTACGGAGTGCAGGCGTGCGGCGTATTCCCCGGCCGCGGGGAAATGTTCGCGGATGCGTGTCAGGTCGTTCTCGGAATTTTTCAGGAGCGTGAGCACCCCGGTTTCGTCGGCATCGAGGGCGTTGCGGAGCGTAGTGAGCACCTCGCCGATGCGGTCGGCGTTCTCCAGTACGGCCAGTTCTTCCTCGATGGCGGCCTGTTCCCCTTCGCGCAGGTTGGCAGCCGTGAGTTCTTCGCTCTGGAAGCGGAGCCACTCCTCGTCGCGGCGTCCGTCGGCGGCGGCTTCGCGCAGGGCGGCGAGCCGGCGCCGCAGTTCCGTAAGCCGCGTGTACTGCGCGGCATATTGTGCGAGCAGTTCCCCGTTCCCGGCCACGGTGTCGAGCGCCGAGGTGCGGAACTCTTCCGAGGAGAGGATCAGGTTCTGATGTTGCGAGTGGATGTCGATCAGGCGGGTGCCGAATTCGCGCAGCTGGGCCAGTTGCACCGGGAGGTCGTTGATGAAGGCGCGGCTCTTGCCGGTCGGGGTTATCATGCGCGTTACGGTAGTCTCCGGCGCATAGTCGAGGTCGTTCCCGGCGAAGAAAGCCTCCATGTCGCGCCCCGAGAGGTCGAAGGTGCCTTCGACCACGCAGTTGCGTGCGGCGTCCTTCATGGCCGAGCCGTCGTTCTTGGCGCCCAGCAGCAGGCCGAGGGCACCGAGCAGGATGGATTTGCCGGCTCCCGTTTCACCCGTGATGATGTTCAGGTGGGGATCCAGCTCCATTTCGAGCTTGTCGATAAGCACGTAGTTCTCAACCGACAGACGGCGTAACATGGCGGTCTTTATTTTAACAGTGATTCGATTTTGTCGACGATACGTCCGGCTACTTCGCTCTTCGGCATCAGGGGCAGCGGCTCGCGGCCGTTGCGGTCGATGAAGGTCACCTTGTTGGTGTCGCCGCGAAATCCCGCGCCGGCGTCGCGCAGCGAGTTGAGGACGATGAAATCGAAGTTCTTTCGCGCGAGCTTTGCCTCGGCGTTGGCCTGTTCGTCGTGTGTTTCGAGGGCAAAGCCGACCAGCAGGCGGCCGCCTTTGGCGGCTCCCAGCTCTGCGGCGATGTCGCGCGTACGGCGCAGGGTGATGTGCATTTCGCCCTCGCCCTTCTTGAGCTTGGTCTGCGAAACCGCGTCGGGCGTATAGTCCGCCACGGCGGCGCACATGACAGCGCCGTCGGCGCCGTCGAAAGCCCCGGTCGCGGCGTCGTACATCTCGGCGGCAGAGAGCACGTCCACGCGCTCCACGCCCGGAGGTGTCGGCAGCGACGTGCGCCCCGTGACGAGGGTCACCTGCGCACCGCGCGCGGCCAGCGCTCCGGCGATGGCGTAGCCCATTTTGCCCGACGAGTGGTTCGAGATGAACCGCACGGGGTCGATGGCTTCGATCGTGGCGCCTGCCGTTACGACGAAGCGTTTACCGGACAGGTGCTTTTTTTTTTCGGGGTTTTCCGCGGCGAGGAGGGTGCCGACATAAGCGGCGATTTCCGCAGGTTCGGCCATGCGTCCCTTGCCCGTGAGCCCGCTGGCGAGCTCCCCTTCGGCGGGTTCGGCGATCCGCACGCCGTGTCCGGCCAGCCGGCGCAGGTTCTCCTGGGTCGTGGGGTGGGCGTACATGTCCAGATCCATGGCGGGGGCGACGACCACCGGGCAGCGGGCCGAGAGGTAGGTCGTCAGCAGCAGGTTGTCGGCGATGCCGCATGCCATTTTGGCCAGCGTATTGGCCGTGGCGGGGGCGATCAGGTAGCAGTCTGCCCACTCGCCGAGCGAGACATGGGAATTCCAGGCCCCGTTCTCGGGGTCGAAGAACTCCACGAGGATCGGGTTCCTGGAGAGCGTGGCCATCGTCAGCGGGGTGATGAACTGCTTGGCCAGCGGGGTCATCACGACACGCACCTCGGCGCCCGCCGTCCTCAATAAACGACAGAGCACAGCCGCCTTGTAGGCCGCTATGCTTCCCGTGATGCCCAGCAGTATGTGCCGTCCGGCCAATCCTTCGGCCGGACAGGCAGTGCCTGCGCCGGGGCCCTGTATGCCACCTCCCTGCAAATTCATGGCGGTATCGTTAGGACTCCTTGGCCTCTTTGTTCTCTTTGTAGAAGAGTTCGCCGTCGAGGAACTCCTCGGTGGCGATGATCGCAGGCTTGGGCAGGCGTTCGTAGTAGCGCGAGATTTCGATCTGCTCGCGGTTCTCGAAGGTCTCCTCCATGGTGTCCGTCGGCGAAGAGAAGTCGGCGAGCTTGCGGCTGAGCTCGGTCTTCAGTTCGGTCGAGATCTGGTTGGCACGGCGGGCGATGATGTTCACCGTTTCGTAGATGTTGCCCGTTTCCTTGTCCAGATCCACCAGCTTGCGCGTGATGGTGTTGTTGGGGATGTTCTTCTTGATTTCCATTGTTATATGTTGTTGTCTTTGTCTTCGTCCTTCTTGTTGCGGTCGAGGTAGTCCCGTGCGTGCTTGGCCATGCGGTCGACCTCCTTGGTGTATTTCGATTCGGGGAACTCCTCCTTGAACGAGAGGTAGGAGTCGAGCATCGAGAGATAGCGGTCGGTCTGCTTGTTGGCGATCGAGTTGTTGGCGAAGCGGTAGCTGGCGTCCACGATCATGTACATGATCTCCTCGCGGTGGTTGCTGTCCGGGAATTGTTTGAGCGCATTCTTCAGCGATACGATGGCCGATTTGTAACGGCCTATCTTATAGTAGGTGTAGGCGTTCAGGTAGGACTTGTCGTGCAGCCGCTGCGTCAGTTCGCCGTTGATCTGCTTGAAATTCTCGACGCGGTCGCTGTGGGGGTAGCGCGACATGAACTCGTTGATGGCGATCAGTGCCTGCCCGGTCATCGTCTGGTCGCGCGAGGGGCCGGGCGAGAGGTAGTAGAAGCAGAGTGCGTACATGCCTTCGGCGTCTTCGATGAAGGCGCTGCGGCCGAACTTGCGGCGGAAATCGTCGAACAGGGCCGAGGCGGTGTCATAGTCGCGGTTCTTGAACTTGCAGCGGGCGTTGAAGAACGAGACGCTGTCTTCGCGCGGCGTGCCGATGTAGTAGTGCTGGACGCCCTCGAAGAGCGTCGAGGCACGCGACCACTTCTCTTTCTGGTAGTACTCCAGCGCCTTGCTGTAAATCAGGTCGGGTTGTCCGCTTTTGAGCAGGGAGTTGATGCCTGCGCATCCGCTAAATGCGGTGACCAGAATCACCCCGCACACGGCGTATAAAAAAGTCTGCTTCATTGATAAATCTTTTACGGCGCTTTATCGCGCAAAGTTACGCATAAATTAACGATTTCCAAAAAAAATTATTGTGCGTAACAATAAGGTGCCGCGCCGTATTTCCCGCTCCCGCCCG